>Ga0207839_1000001_pt1 | contig 71641 bp, 71 predicted proteins | sample LuqExpMetageno64_FD_187821 | JGI IMG/M metagenome (GOLD analysis project Ga0207839, IMG submission 187821) | Tropical forest soil microbial communities from Luquillo Experimental Forest, Puerto Rico - Sample 64 (SPAdes) | ecosystem: Environmental > Terrestrial > Soil > Tropical forest ...
TGGGCCGGCCCCTTTTTATTCGGGTGGACGCGGCCAATCCGGCGGCGCTGCGCCGCCCTGCTGGCCGGCGGCAGCAAGCTCAACGTAAGGCGGCGATGGAGCTGCATGCAGAAATTGCAAAAGACAATCCGAGCTTCAACAAGGTGAACGACGCGATGGGCGAATTCACCAAGAACGGCTACCGGTGGTTCAGTAGCGGAGCTCCATTACGATGCCTTGCTGACCAACCGCATGCGCGGCTGATCGATACGCCTAAGCCGAAACGCGAAGCCCCGGAGCGGGATGCTCCGGGGCTTTTTATCGGGTGGCGAGCGTGGGCTCTACTTCGGCGGCTCGAGGCCGGGTGGCATGGTGATTTGCGGGATATCGATCTGCGGAATCTCGATCTTCACCTTGTTCGGGTCGACGGTCGCGCCCGTGCCTTTGTAGTGCGTTACCATCGCCGGGAAGAAGATCACCAGCAGCACCATGATGAGCTGCAGCACGACGAACGGGATCGCGCCCCAGTAGATCTGGCCGGTGGTGATGCCCTCGGTGCGCTTGCCGCTGACACGATCGATATAGGGTTCGCGCGGCGCGACCGACCGCAGATAGAACAGCGCGAAGCCGAACGGCGGATGCATGAACGAGGTCTGCATGTTCACGCCGAGGATCACGCCGAACCAGATCAGGTCGATGCCGAGATGCTCGGCCGCCGGCCCGAGCAAGGGGATGACGATGAATGCGAGTTCGAAGAAATCGAGGAAGAAGGCTAGCACGAAGACGAAGGCATTCACGAAGATCAGGAAGCCGATCTGGCCGCCCGGCAGCGAGGTGAGCAGGTTCTCGACCCAGATGTGGCCGCTCACGCCGTAGAAGGTGAGCGAGAACACGCGCGCGCCAAGCAGGATGAACACGACGAAGGCCGACAGCTTGGCGGTGGACTCGACCGCCTGCCGAATGAGATCCCACGACAGCCGGCGCTTGAGCGCGCCGAGAATGAGCGCGCCGGAGGCGCCCATGGCGCCGCCTTCAGTCGGCGTCGCGACGCCGATGAAGATCGTGCCGAGCACCAGGAAGATCAGAAATAACGGCGGCACCATCACGAAGGTGGTCTGCTCGGCCATGTGCGAGAGGAAGCGGAAGCCGATGACGCGGCTCACGCCCCAGTTCACGACGGCGACGCAGAACGCGAAGATGATGCCGAAGAACATGGTGAGCACGACGTAGTCGGCTCCGTGCGTTTCCGAATTGCGCATCATGAACCAGCCGAACACGCCGCTGACGATCGCCAGCACGCCGAGCGACCAGAGGCCGCGGCTGCCGTTCGGCTCGCGGAAGCCAACGGCCTCCGCCGGCAATCCCGGCGTCGCCTTCGGGAACAGGATGGTGACGAAAAACATGTACACCGCGTAGAGGCCGGCCAGCGCGAGCCCCGGAATAAAGGCGCCTTCGTACATGTCGCCGACGGAGCGGCCGAGTTGGTCGGCCATGACGATCAGAACGAGCGACGGTGGGATGATTTGCGCGAGCGTGCCGGACGCCGCGATGACGCCGCTCGCCACGCGCCGGTCGTAGCCGTAGCGCATCATGATCGGCAGCGAGATCAGGCCCATCGAAATGACCGACGCTGCGACCACGCCCGTCGTGGCGGCGAGCAGCGCGCCGACAAAGATCACCGCGTAGGCGAGACCGCCGCGGACGGTGCCGAACAACTGCCCGATCGTGTCGAGCAGGTCTTCCGCCATGCCGGAGCGTTCGAGCACCAATCCCATGAAGGTGAAGAACGGAATCGCGAGCAGCGTGTCGTTGTTCATCACGCCGTAGACGCGTTCGGGCAGCGCCTGCAGGAAGTCCGGCGCAAACAAGCCGAGATCAATCCCGAGCAGCGCGTAGATCAGGCCGATCGCGGCGAGCGAGAACGCGGCCGGATAGCCGAGCAACAGGAACACGACCAGGGAGCCGAACATGATCGGCGCCATGTTGTCGCTAAGGAAATGGGCCATGGGTGCTCCGCCGTCCGCTACTGCCGTTCCATGGCTTCGATGATTTCTTCGGCCTCGGTCTCGAGCGAGCTCTTCTGGCCTTCGTGCGGATCGGGAATCAAATTGCGCATGATTGCGAGGCGCTTGGTCAATTCCGACAAGGCCTGCAGCAGCAGGAGCGCAAATCCGATCATCAGCAGCGACTTGGCCGGCCACTGCGGCAGGCCGCCGGCATTGCCGGACTGTTCGTCGATCGACCACGAGCGCCAGAAGAACGGGACGCTCGTAATCACCATGATGAGGCACCACGGCAGCAGGAAGAGGGCGTGGCCGACGACGTCGATCGTGTTGCGCAATTGCTTGGGCAACAGGCTGTTCACGATGTCGATGCGGATGTGCTCATTGTGGAGCAGCGTCCACGGCGAACACATCAGGAAGACAATGCTGAACAGCACCCACTGCAATTCGAGCCAGGCGTTGGACGAGGTGTCGAACACCTTGCGGACGACCGCATTCACGGACGAGACGATGACCGCGGCGAGGATCAGCCAGGCGAGATGCTTGCCGATCCAGGTGTTCAAACGGTCGATGGCGCGTGTCAGCGGAAGTAACGCGTTCAAAACAGCGTCGAGAGCGCCCAAGCAACTCCCCCTCTGAGCGGCCGGATCGCGGCCGCCGGTTCTTTGTTTTTCTTTATGTCCCCACAGCTTGGTAGTCCAAGGCCACCACCTTCATCCGATGGCCCGGCGCGCACGTCAATGGGCAAATTGGTCAAGAGCGGCCGAAATGGCCGCGTGGCACGCACTTTTCGGGAGGAGGGGATCAGCCTCCGGTGACACTCATGTGCCGTGCCACCGCCGGGCGCTGGTGGCGGCGATCGATGACAAAGTCGTGGCCCTTCGGCTTGCGCGAGATCGCCTCGTCGAGGGCCGCATGCAAGAGCGCGTCGCTCTCGGAGGCTCGCAATGGCGCGCGGAGATCGGCCGCGTCTTCCTGCCCGAGGCACATATAGAGCGTACCGGTGCAGGTGATGCGCACGCGGTTGCAGGATTCGCAGAAATTGTGGGTCAGCGGCGTGATGAAACCGAGCCGACCGCCGGTTTCCTGCACGCGAACGTAGCGAGCCGGGCCGCCGGTTCGATAATCGATGTCGGAAAGCGTATAGCGTTCGGCAAGGCGCGTGCGGACCAGCGAGAGCGGTAGATACTGGTCGACGCGGGACTCGCCCGTCTCGCCGAGCGGCATGACTTCGATCAGTGTCAAATCCATGCCGCGGCCGTGCGTCCACGCGACAAGGTCAGCAATCTCGTCCTCGTTCACGCCCTTCAGTGCGACGGCGTTGATCTTGATGTTGAGCCCAGCCTTTTGCGCGGCATCGACCCCGGCCAGCACCTTGCGTAGGTCGCCCCAGCGGGTGATCGCGCGGAACTTGTCGTGGTCAAGCGTGTCGATCGACACGTTGATGCGCTCAACGCCGCAGTCCTTCAGTTCCGCGGCGTATTTCTCGAGCTGCGAGCCGTTGGTGGTGACTGTCAATTCCTTCAGCGCGCCGCTGTGGAGGTGGTGCGATAGCGAGCGGAAGAGGGTCATGATATCGCGGCGGACGAGGGGCTCGCCGCCGGTGAGCCTGAGCTTGCTCACGCCGCGCGCGACGAAGGCGCTGCAGAGGCGGTCCAGTTCTTCGAGGCTGAGCAGGTCGGCCTTCGGCAGGAAGGTCATGTGCTCGGACATGCAGTAGAAGCAGCGGAAATCGCATCGGTCCGTCACCGACACGCGCAGATAAGTGATCGCGCGCGCGAACGGGTCGACAAGCGGGCCCGATGGCACGCCCGCCTGTTCGAATGCGGCGGGTTGAACGTCAGCGGCGGTCATTTGCAAAGTTCCCGGCGGATTTCTGCGTCCGCTCTCGTGCGCATATAAGAACTGTGGCGGATATCGGCCATGCCGTCTAGGCAAGGATCAAAAAACGACGGCCCGCGTGGGGTGAGCCGCGGGCCGCAAGGTGATGAAGATGGTTGTTTTTTATCTCTGAGGCGGCGGAGCCGGCCACGGTGACGAGGATGCCGGCGGCGGTGCGAAGCTCGGCGGCGCCGCGGCAGGTGCCGGCGCGACAGCGGCAGGCGCCGCGGCAGGCGCCGCTGCTGCGGGCGCGGCGGCTGCAGGCTTTGCCGCAGTCTTCTTCGCAGTAGACTTCTTGGCGACAGGTTTGCGCGCTGGCTTCTTCTTTACGGGTTTGGCGGGCGCGACGGTCAATTCGGCCATGATGGGATTCGGCCGCAGTCCAGGCGGCTGACCGGTGACGTTGACGACCTCAAGCTGTTCGGACTGGGTCTCATAGCCCGGCAACGAGAACGTCACCGTCATCGGCTGATCGACGGGCAGGGCGAGTGCGCACGGCGTCTTGCAGGTCTGGCCGTTCGAGGCCTTTGCATCCGCTCCGGGCGGTTCGGATTCGAGGCGGACAGTGTCCATCATCGGACCCGACTTGAACAGGTCAAGATTCGACGAGCACGCGGCCAAAGTCAGCGCGCCGCCAATGATGGCTAGAACTCGATACATGGATAACCCCCGCGCGGCCGGGTAGATAACCCGCCCCGCGGGACCATAGGGACGTTCCTACACCGATGCAATGTATTTGATACTACTAAGGCTAATGGCTTAACCGCGTCTCAGTTTCGCCATCATTGGAGCAGTGCGGCAAGCGCCGAGGGCAACTCGGTGAAGTGGCTAATGATCCGGTCCGGCTGGAATTCGGCGACGGGCCATTCCGTGTAGCCGAAGTCGACCGCGACGATGGGGATGCCGGCCGACTTGGCCGTGCGCACGTCGGTTTCGGAGTCACCGATTAGGATCGCGCGCTCCGGGCTGCCGCCGGCCGCGAGAATCGTACGCCGCAGCACGTCCGGGTCCGGCTTCTGCACGCCGAAAGTGTCCTGCCCGCAGATCACGGCGAAGCGGCTCGCCAGGTCGAGCTGCTGCAGCAGCCGGACAGAGAGGCGCTCGAGCTTGTTGGTGCAGACCGCGAAACGGTGACCTTGCTGCGCGAGCGTATCGAGCGTCTCGGTCAAACCCGGAAAGGGCCGCGAACGATCGGCGATGTGCTCGGTGTAGTAGGCGATGAATTCGTCGAACAGCCGCTCGATCTGCGTCGCGCTGAGCAAGCGGCTTTCCGCCTCCACGCCGCGCACGATCATCGCGCGCGCGCCGCCGCCGATCAGCTTGCGCGCCTTCGCGAACGGCACCGGCGGCAGTCCTTCGCGCGCGAAGATCACGTTGAGTGTCTCGACCAGATCGGGTGCGGTGTCGATCAGCGTGCCGTCGAGGTCGAAGACCAGCAGGGGCGGGGACATCATGACTCTGGCTACCGGCCCGCCGCCGCTCTGGCAAGCCGCCGATCCCCGCTATCCAGAGCCGCCATGGGAGGCTACATAGGCCTTCCCGCGCAGGGTGAGTGCTTTCGAGTGAGTGATGGATTCTAATCAGCAAAAACACGCCGCCGCCGCCCGCGCCGTCGAATTCGTGCGCCCCGGCATGCGGCTCGGCCTCGGCACTGGTTCGACGGCGAAACATCTCGTCGATCTGCTCGGCGAACGCGTGCGCGGCGGCCTCGACATTGTCGCGGTGCCGACGTCGGAAGCCACGCACCAGCAGGCCGTTTCTTGCGGCATTCCGTTGACCACGCTCGACGAAACGCCGGCGCTCGATCTCACCATCGACGGCGCCGACGAGATCTCGCCGGATCTCACGCTGATAAAAGGCGGCGGCGGAGCGCTGCTGCGGGAGAAGATCGTCGCGTCCGCGTCGGCGCGGATGATCGTGATTGCCGACGAAAGCAAATGCGTCGACGTGCTCGGCCGGTTTCCGCTGCCGGTCGAAATCGCACCATTCGGCGCGGGTGCGACGCGGCTCGCGGTTCAGGCGGTGCTCCGCGCGCAGCCGGGCATGTTGACGTTGCGCAAGAGCGAGGACGGCCATGCTTTCGTCACGGACGGCGGACACTTCATCGTCGATGCCGCGCTGGGCCGCATCGAGGACCCGCGCGAGGTTGCGCGGGCTTTGATCGCTGTACCGGGGGTGATGGAGCACGGATTGTTTGTCGGACTGGCCAGCACGGCCGTGATCGGCGGACCTGACGGCGTCAGGATCGTCGAGAGGCGCTGAGCCAGATTTAACGAATGGAGCAGATATGAAAAAGCTGACGCGAGCGATCGGTGCGGGTGCGTTTTGCTTGAGTGTGATGATGGCGAGTCCGGCGGCGTTTGCCGCCGATGCGGCGTCGATTGCAACCGCGAAGCAGGTCCTCACCGTCACCGGCGCGACCACGATGTTCCAGCCACTGATCGCAGGTGTCGTCGAGCAGGCGCGGCTCTTGTACCTGCAACAGAATCCGGGGCTTGGAAAAGATTTGAATGACCTCGCGAACAAGATGCGCGCCGATTTGCAGCCTCGCTTTTCCGAACTCGTGGACGAGATGGCGAAAATGTATGCCGATGCATTCACGCAGCAGGAGCTGAAGGACATACTAAATTTTTATCAAACGCCGACCGGCAAGAAGCTGCTCGACCAGCAGCCAAAGCTCGTGGACGCCTCAATGAGCTTTGCGCAGGACTGGGCGAACAAGCTGTCCGAGGAAGTCACCGCGGCGATGCGCGAAGAGCTGGTGAAGCGCGGTCACAAAATGTGAGCTGCGCAAGGGCGACGGCATGAGCGAGTACGACGTCGATCTGTTCGTGATCGGAGCGGGCTCGGGCGGCGTGCGCGCCGCGCGCGTCGCGTCCGCCTACGGCGCGCGCGTGATGATCGCGGAGGAATTTCGCGTCGGTGGCACCTGCGTGATACGCGGCTGCGTACCGAAGAAGCTGCTCGTTTACGCCTCGCGCTTCGGCGACGATTTTGAAGATGCGGCGGGTTTCGGCTGGACCGTCAAGAAACCGGTGTTCTCGTGGCCGACGTTGATCGCCAACAAGGACCGCGAGATCGCTCGGCTCGAGACCGCCTACACGGCGACGCTCGATCGCTACAAAGTGCAATTGGTGAAGACGCGCGCGGTGCTCGAAGACGCGCACACGGTCCGGCTCGGCGACGGCAAGCGCTTGACGGCCAAGACGATTCTGATCGCGACCGGTGCCTGGCCGCATTGCGGACCGAAGATTCCCGGGCTCGAGCACGTCATCTCCTCCAACGAAGCGCTGCATCTGCCGGACTTGCCGAAGCGCATCGTAATCCAGGGCGGCGGCTACATCGCGGTCGAGTTCGCCTGCATCTTCAACGGGCTCGGCAGCGAGGTGACGCTTGTCTATCGCGGCGAGAACATTCTGCGCGGATTCGACGATGATGTACGCCAGCATCTCCGCAATGAAATGCAGACGCGCGGCATCACCGTGACCTGCGGCCATACGATAAGTAGCGTCGAGCAAGCGGGCGACGAATTCGTTACGAAGCTCTCCGACGGCAAGACCATCGCGAGCGACAAGGTGATGTTCGCGATCGGCCGGCGGCCGAACGTGATGGGGCTCGGGCTCGAGAACGTCGGAGTCAAAATCCAGGAGCACGGGGGGATCGAGGTCGACGAGTATTCGCGCAGCTCGGTGCCGCACGTCTACGCAGTCGGCGACGTGACCAACCGCGTGAATTTGACTCCCGTGGCGATCCGCGAAGGCCACGCCTTCGCCGATACGCTCTACGGCAACAGGCCGACGCCGGTGGACCACGCGAACGTGCCGACGGCCGTGTTCAGCGAGCCGGAGGTCGGCGTCATCGGCCTCACCGAAACGCAGGCGCGCGGGCGCTTCGACAGGCTCGACGTCTACAAGACCTCGTTCCGCCCGATGAAGGCGACTTTGTCCGGCCGGCAGACCCGCTCGTTCATGAAGCTTCTGGTCGACGGGACGACCGACCGGGTGGTCGGCTGCCATCTGGTCGGGCCAGACGCGGGCGAGTTGATCCAGCTCGTAGGCGTGGCGGTCAAAATGGGGGCGACCAAGGCCGACTTCGACGCCACAATGGCCGTGCACCCGACGGCGGCGGAGGAACTCGTCACGATGCGGGAAAAAGCCATGAGCTACACCCGCCAAGCGGCGGAATAGCCCCTCCGGCCCGGATGCCGGGGCGGTGGCATAATGCGACCGGTCCCGCTATAAGCCGCGGCAGTTCTTGGAGTTTGACTTATGCCCGAGCGTTGGATGCCCGATAGCTGGCGCAAGAAGCCCATCCAGCAAATGCCGGAGTACCCGGACCCGCAGGCTCTGGCCGACGTCGAGAAGCAGCTGGCGACCTTTCCGCCGCTCGTCTTTGCCGGCGAGGCGCGCAACCTCAAGAAGCAGCTCGCGCGGGTGGCGGAAGGCAAGGCTTTCCTGCTGCAGGGCGGCGATTGCGCGGAAAGCTTCGCCGAACACGGCCCCAACACCATCCGCGACTTCTTTCGCTCCTTCCTGCAGATGGCGGTGGTGCTAACCTATGCCGGCGCGCTGCCGGTGGTGAAGGTCGGCCGCATCGCGGGGCAATTCGCCAAGCCGCGCTCTTCGCCGACCGAGAAGCGCAACGGCGCCGAATTGCCGAGCTACCGCGGCGACATCATCAACGACATCGCCTTCACGCCCGAGGCGCGCATTCCTGATCCGCGCCGCCAGGTCGAAGCCTACCGGCAGTCGGCCGCGACGCTCAATCTGCTGCGCGCCTTCGCGCAGGGCGGCTACGCCAATCTCGCCAGCGTGCATCAGTGGATGCTCGGCTTCGTGAAGGATTCACCGCAGTCGCGGCGTTACGTCGAACTTGCCGACCGCATCTCGGAAGCGCTCGGTTTCATGCAGGCCTGCGGGCTCAATCTCGAGAGCCATCCCGAGCTGCGCACAACCGACTTCTATACGAGCCATGAGGCGCTGCTGCTCGGCTACGAGCAGGCCTTCACGCGCGTCGATTCTACGACCGGCGACTGGTACGCGACGTCCGGCCACATGATCTGGATCGGCGACCGCACGCGCCAGTTCGATCACGCGCACATCGAGTATGCGCGCGGCGTGAAGAACCCGCTCGGACTCAAATGCGGTCCGTCGACGAAGACGGACGACCTGCTACGGCTGATCGACATTTTGAATCCGGACAACGAGCCGGGCCGGTTGACGCTGATCGTGCGCGTCGGCGCGGACAAGGTGGCCGAACAGCTTCCGCCGCTAGTGCGCGCCGTGAAGCACGAAGGCAAAGTCGTGGTCTGGTCGTGCGATCCGATGCACGGCAACACGATCACCTCGGCGAGCGGCTACAAGACGCGGCCGTTCGACCTGATCCTGAAGGAAGTGCGCGGGTTCTTCGACGTGCACCATGCCGAGGGTACCTATGCCGGCGGTGTGCATCTCGAGATGACCGGGCAGAACGTCACCGAATGCACGGGCGGCGCGCGCGCGATCTCCGAGGCCGATCTCAACGACCGCTATCACACGGTCTGCGATCCGCGGCTCAACGCCGAACAGGCGATCGACCTCGCCTTCCTGCTCGCCGAACTTCTGAAGAAAGAGCGCAGCGGCCGCGCAACGCCGATCTCGGCGGCGGCGGGACTCTAGCTTCCCATCAGCCACGGAACGTGAAAATTCATCGCCGATCGCGGCGATGCGCGTTGTCGAAAATAGAAAATGCAAACGCGGTTATGGGGTGGAGCAAATGAAATTCGTCGATACGATCCAGGCCGTCATCGCCACGGCGGCATTAGTGGGGTCCTTTGCAATGACATTCGGCGCGACCGCCGCCACGCTTGAAGTCTTCCACGCCGATTCGCTTGGCGGGCCGATGCGCGAGCTCAAGCAGGCGTTCGAGGCAAAAAACCCGGGCGTGACGATAAATCTCACGTCGGGCACGTCGCGCCAGTTGGCCGACCGCATTCTAAAGGGCGACACCTGCGACGTGTTCGCGCCGTCGTCGCCGAAAATTGCCGACGAGCTTGTCGAGAAGGGCGCTGCGCCATGGTCGGTGGTTTTCTCGGCCAACGAGATGGTCGTCATCGCCGCTAAGGGCAATCCGAAGAACATCCACAAGTTCGCCGACCTGGCGCAGCCGGACGTGACCTTCACGCGCATCACCGGTGACAAGGATCTCGGCACCGGCCGGACGGTCGAATTTCTCAAGCGCGCCGCCGCGCTCGAGGGCAAGCCGGAGTTCGCACAGAAGATCATCGACTCGGCGCCGGCGGACGCGGCCAACCCGCAATCGGTCCCTGCGACCGTCGCGAAGGTGCGCGACGGCAAGGCCAGCGCCGGCGTGGTGTATTATTCCGCCGCCGTCGCCGCACAAAACGACATTGCGATCGTCCGCTTCCCGGCCAGCGTCAATCTGAGCGACGAGATCCAGAATGCCGCGTCGGTACCGGCAACCGCGAAGTATCCCAAGGAAGCGACCGCCTTCGTCCGCTTCATCCTGTCGCCAGACGGTCAGGCGATACTGCAGCAGACGGGGCAGCCGCCGGTCGTGCCGCCGGTCCGCAAAGGAAAAATTCCGGCCGAACTGGCGAATTGACCGACGGAGATCGCCGTTGCGTCGACGGGTTCGCGCGCTATCACAACCTGCACCAGCGCATGAAGGCGTTCGGCTGTGTACAGACGGCAGGCAACACGCAGATCTGCACGCCGTCCATTTCGGACACCGTTGCCGTCATTGTCGAGGATGACCCGACAATCATCTGCTTCGGCCTGCCAGTGCCCACGCCGGAAGACGGCACGGGATGGGGCTATCAGCTCGAAGCGCTGCTCTCCTATCAGCTCACGGACGCGATTTCGCTCGGCGTGGGCGGCGCTACTGGCATTTCGAGAGCAAGGGCTCGGCACATTTCGAGGCGCCGTTTACGAACGGCGTTCCGCAGTCGCTCGACTTCAAGGCGAACCTCTACGGCGTCTTCATGCAGGGCAGCTATCGCTTCGACGCATTCTGAGCGGCAGGCTCCCGGGTTGCCGCCCGCGGTGCGAATTAGGTAATCCTGACGCATGAACACTCCCGCCGATCGGCTCGCGATTGCGGTCGCGCAGCTCAACGCCACCGTCGGCGACGTCGCCGGCAACGCGGCCAAGGTGCTGCGTGCGCGCGCTGAAGCTGCGCGGCAAGGTGCCGATCTCGTCGTCTTTCCCGAATTGTTCATCGCCGGCTATCCGCCGGAAGATCTTGTGCTCAAGCCGGCGTTCCAGGCCGCCTGCCGCACGGCCATCGAAGCGCTCGCGCGCGAGACGGCGAACAAGGGGCCGGCGCTGCTTGTCGGCACGCCCTGGGTGAACGACGGCAAATTGCACAATGCGGTCGCGCTGCTCGACGGCGGCCGGATCACAGCGCTGCGTTACAAGGTCGATTTGCCGAATTACGGCGTATTCGACGAGAAGCGCGTGTTCGTGCCGGGACCGATGCCGGGTCCGATCAACTTCCGCGGTGTACGGCTCGGCGTTCCGATCTGCGAGGACATCTGGGGCGAGGAAGTCTGCGAGTGCCTCGCCGAGACCGGCGCTGAAATCTATGTCGTGCCGAACGGCTCGCCGTACTGGCGCAACAAAGGCGACGTGCGGCTCAACATCGCCGTCGCGCGCATCACCGAGCACGTGCTGCCGATGATCTATGTGAACATGGTCGGCGGGCAGGACGAACTCGTGTTCGACGGCGTCTCGTTCGGCCTGCATGCCGACCGCTCGCTCGCCTTCCAGCTCGGCGGCTTCACCGAATGTGTCGTAACGACCGAGTGGTTTCGCCGCGGCAATACCTGGCGCTGCGACAACGGGCCGACGGTGCAGTCGGTCGAGGCGGACGAAGCGGACTACATGGCCTGTATGCTTGGCGTACGCGACTACGTGAACAAGAACGGCTTTGCGGGCGTCGTGCTCGGACTGTCGGGCGGCGTCGACTCGGCCCTGTGCGCGGCGCTCGCCGTCGATGCGCTAGGACCCGAGCGCGTGCGCTGCCTCATGCTGCCGTACAAATACACGTCGAGTATGTCGCTCGACGATGCGGCGGCCTGCGCGCGCTCACTCGGCGTGCGCTACGAAAACGCTCCGATCGCACCGGCGGTTGAAGGATTCGAGGCGGCGCTCGCCCCGGTATTCTCCGGGCTTCCACGCGACGTCACGGAAGAGAATCTGCAGGCGCGCACGCGCGGCACGATGTTGATGGCCGTGTCGAACAAGTTCAATTTGATGGTAGTGACGACCGGCAACAAGTCCGAGATGTCGGTCGGTTATGCCACGCTATACGGCGACATGAACGGCGGATTCAATCCGGTCAAGGATTTATACAAGACGCAAGTTTTCCGTCTCGCGCGCCTGCGCAATTTCTGGAAGCCGGACGGGGCCTTAGGGCCCGCGGGTCTGGTCATTCCGGAAAACATCATCACGCGGCCGCCGACCGCGGAATTGCGCGAGAATCAGAAGGACGAGGACTCGCTGCCGCCTTATGCCGTGCTCGATGCAATTTTGGAGCGGTTGGTCGAGCACGAGGAGCCGGTGTCGGCGATCGTCGAGGCGGGCTTCGATCGCGATACCGTCGCGCGCGTCGAGCGGCTGCTGCACATCGCCGAATACAAGCGCCGGCAGGCGGCGCCCGGCGTGAAGGTGACCTTGAAGAATTTCGGCCGCGACCGGCGCTATCCGATCACCAATCGATTTCGCGATCCCGGCACGCCACTGCCGGCGCCGGACCTGTCGCTGATCACTGGCAAGCCGATGCGCAGCGAAGTGGATGTGTGACGCTCCGGTCCCCTCCCGCGGGGGAGGGGAGTCGCGGGTTCAATTCGAAGGCAGGAATGTCGGTCCAACCGTGCGCACTTTGCGCTTCGCCGGATCCGTCTCGCTCGGCGCATCGGCGACCGGTGTCGACGGCGGAGCAGGCGGCGCAGCATTCGCGGTCGGCTTGAGCGGCTTGCCGTCCGGACCCGTGCGGGGCTGCGACAACTGTTTTGCATTCTGCTCGGTGACAACGACGTCGCCATCCGCGACCGTCGTATCAGGTCCAATCGCCTTCAGCGCCTCCGCCCAACTCTCGCCGGCATGCCGGCAACTGCAGGAGGGGGTCATCGTCTTGCGATAAGCGAAGGCCGTCGGCAACGCGGTGTAGGGCTGGCCGTCCAGTCCAACCGCCTGCGGCACGTCTTCGCCCGGGTTGTGGTAGGTATAGAGTGAAGCCTGCGCCGCCGGGCAGAGCCGCTGGCACGCTTGCGCGTCGTCGCCAAAACGATCCGGCGTCGTCGAGTAGGAAATCGGGAAATAGTAGCCGTCGCAGGTGCGCACACAAATGGTGCGGTAGGTTCCGCCCATCGGCTGTGAGGTCGGTGCCGGAGTTGAGATGATTTCGCCGCTGTTGTTGCCGCCGCCGATGCCAAACAGGCGGTCGAAGAAGCCGCCCTGCTGGCCCTGCAGCGCGGCGGAGCGGTACTGCGGACCGCAGTTGTTCTGTCCGAGCGAGATCAGCAGCGACTGACGCTGCGCGGCGCGCTGTGTGGTGCCGCCCTGCAATCGCTGGAGCTGGACCTGCAGGCCGTCGAGCGTATTGCGCGCCTGATCGAGCTGCCGAAGCAGCGAGCCACATTGCGGCGCCGGCTCGCGGAAGATCGAGAAGAAGCCGGAGCGCTCGCAATCGAAGCGTCTGGACTGTGCAACGAGTTTGTCGACCTCGAACTGCTGCTTGTTGACCGCATCTTCCGCCCGGCGGATCTGATCGGCCCGGACCGGGTCGGCATTGCCGCGGTCGAGCGAGGCGAGCTGCGTCTCGAGCTGCTGGCAGACCGGGCTCGGCGTCTGGGCGAAAGCGGCCGAGCCGAACAAAACCAGCGCCACGGCGGCGGATAAGCGATGGAATCCCCTCATGCGAACGACCTTAGCCGGGCAATTGTGGCGCTGGGAGGTCGGAGACGACGTTGCGGGCCCTCGTGCTTTCGGCGCGAAGGTTCCAGACCACCCCGGCGACGATGATCAGAGCCCCGATCAGGACGAAAATATCCAGCCGTTCGCCGTAGAAGGTCCAGCCGATCACCGCGATGAGCGGAATGCGCATGAAGTCGAGCGGGACGACGAGGCTGGCGTCTCCGGCACGGAAGGCGTTGCTGAGGCAGAAGTGCGAGGTGAGCCCCGCCACCCCGACGCCGACCGCGGGCAAGACCTGGCCGGGGCCCAAATCACCATAGGCGTGCAAATCACTGCCGATTAGGGACAACGGAAACTGGATAACCGCCATCCAGAAGATGATGCCGAAGGTCGTCTCCGTCGACGTCAGCTTTTTGGTCGCGATCATAGTGATTGCGTAGCCGAAGGCGGCGGCCAGAACGAGGATCGCCGCCGGATTGAATGCGGCGACGCCTGGCCGCAGGATCACCAGTACGCCGACAAGCCCGAGCACGACAACGCCGGCGCGGCTCTTGCTCATCTTCTCATGCAATAGCCAGACGGCGAGCAGGGCCGTCCACGCCGGCATGGTGAATTCGAGCGCGAACACCATCGCCAGCGGCAACATGGTCAGGCTGAGCGCCCAGGCGAACTGCGAGGCGTAGTGGATGGTGTTGCGCAGCAGGTTGAGGCCCATGCGCCGGGGCAGGGCATGCCTGCGCAAGTCTGCCCGTACGAGCAGCAGCAACAACAGTACGAGCAGCGCGACACCGCTGCGGATGGCGAGAATTTCGAAAATGCTCAGTCCTGCCCGCGAGAGTTCGCGGATCGATACCGCCATCGCCGAAAAGGAAAGCAGCGCGCCCGTCATCCAGAAGACGACGCGCGCAAGATGATTACTGCCGGCGGGATCGGACAAAGCTTCGATCGTTGCAAATGAACGGACGGCTCGTCTACGCGACGCGCGCTGCCTTGTCACTCCGCGTCGGGCTGGTTTTCCGGACGGGCTTTGTCGAACGCAGGTTGCTTCAGGCAGGCCTGCTCCACCGCGACGATTTTCGGGAACGCGTCGAGCGGGACCTTCAGCCGCCGCGCATTGAAGACCTGCGGCACGAGGCAAATGTCGGCGAGCGTGACATGCGCGCCGTAGGCGAAAGGGCCTGGCTTGAGCATCTGCTCCAGCGCCTTGAAGCCTTCGGTCACCCAGTGGTGGTACCAGACGTCGATCTCGGTCTGCTCCTGCTTGAGGCCGCGCTTGAGGTACTGCAGGGTGATCAGGTTGTTGAGCGGGTGGATATCGCAGGCGACCACCTGCGCCAGCGCCCGCACGTTCGCCCGCTCGAGCGCATCGGCAGGCAGGAACGGCGGCTCGGGCTCGATGTCGTCAAGGTATTCGATGATCGCCAGCGATTGCGTGAGCACGCTGCCGCTCGACAGTTCGAGCGCCGGCACGCGCATCTGCGGATTGACCTTCTGGAATTCGGGCTTGCGCTGCTGGCCGCCGTCCTTGGTGAGATGGATGGGCACCATGTCGTACTGCAACCCCTTGAGGTTGAGCGCGATGCGGACGCGATAGGCGGCGGACGAGCGGAAATAGGTGTAGAGCTTCACAGATGATCCCCGGCGTGAACGGACGGCGCCAATCTAGCCGGGGCGTCGCGGATTGGCGATATCGAGCGCTGCGGCGGTCTCGATCAGCCGTTGCAAGGCGCGCTCGAGCGCGGCGCGGTCCTTCGGCTCGACGCTGGCGAGCAGCTTTTCGGCAAAGTCGAGGGCGACGGGGGCAACTGACCCGTAGAGGTCGCGCCCGGCCTGGGTGAGGGAGAGAAAGGCCTCGCGCATATCTTCCCGGTTGGCCCGCCGCGCGACCAGCTTGCGTTTTTCCAGATGGGCCACGGCGCGCGAGACCTTCGTTTTGTGCATGCAACTGTGCATCCCGATGGCCTTCGCTGTAAGCGAACCGTATTCGCCAAGCATGACGATGACCCGCCATTCGGGAATGCCGATCTTGTAGCGGTCGGCGTAGATGCGGGAGAGCGCCTGGCTAACCTGTGTCGCGCAGACGTTGAGCCGATGCGGCAGGAACGTTTCCAGCTTCAGCGCCGCAGTCTGCGGCTGCTCGTCGTGTTCATCGCGTATGCGTGGCTCCTCCATCGGCGCAGTTTTGGCCGAAACCGGGTGCGTGTGCAACCAGTTCGCCGAGCCGCCATTCAGAAACCGGTTGCGCTTTTCGATGCATTTACGAAAAGCCTGCAATTCGATCATGCAGCGATTGAAATCGTCGGTTCCGGCAGTGTTGCCGAGCCGCTGGCAGTAGAATTCTTGCTCGGCCTCGATTTGTAAGAGGCAATTCCCGCAGGCGCGGCACCACGAACGCGACGAACAGGATGACAACCGAGATGAGCCATGACCAGAGCGCAAGCTCGATTGTATTGTAAATTGGAAGAATGCCGATTGGGCGCCGCTTGACGTTCATACGCCTCTCTCCGGCGTTCGCCTATCGCAACGGCCAATGCCGGGCAGGCGTTTGCCTGCCCGATGACTGCACGTGTGCGCGGCCGCCGTTGGACGCAACAGAACGGTCGCGGTCAGCGCGTGCAGACGATCGCGACCAGATCGGGGCAATTTGTTCCCCGGCAGGCATCGACCCCCGGAATGGCGCCGTCGTCGCGCTCGACCTTACGGTAGGTCGAAGCCTGAGCGTAGGCATGCGACTGGCAATAGGAGTTGGCGGCCGCCGAGCCGCAGTGCTCGCCATTGGCGAGACAGCGGTCGATACCGTAGCCGTCGGCGTCGTTCTGGATGATGAACATGCGCCGTTCCGCTGCCTGCGCGGCACCGAACGCAAGGACCACGCCGAACGAGACGGCCAGCAGCGTGCGCATGACAAGGGTCCGGATCGGCGCCTTAAGGCGCCTCAATCGAGCAAAATGGCGGGAAAGCGTTAAGCCCGGCTTAACCCTCGCGGGACGGGCCAAATGGCGGCCGCTCGGGGCCGAATTGCGGCGCGAGAGCGGCTATCCACCGCCCCTTGACGGCGCGCCCTCTGCCGCCCATTGTCCCGCCCGCATGAACGGCCTTTTCGCCATTGGCGGCATCTGCCGCATTATTATTAGCTAGCGCCCAACGCTGGCTGCGGCCGTCTTTTCTCCCCTCGAGATCGCATAAGACGCCCCCGGCCAGCGCGGCCAGGGTAACGCATGGAGCTCAAGCTCTACGATACGCTGACGCGGGAGAAGCGAGCCTTTGCGCCGCTCGATCCGGCCAATGTGCGCATGTATGTGTGCGGACCGACGGTGTACGACTACGCGCACATCGGCAATGCGCGGCCGGTGATCGTGTTCGACGTGCTCTATCGCCTGTTACGACACCTGTATGGGCCTGAGCACGTCAAATACGTGCGCAACATCACCGACGTTGACGACAAGATCAATGCACGCGCGGCCGAGCGCGGCATCTCGATCCGCGAGCTCACCGAAGAGACCTACGCCAATTTCAAGTCCGACGTTCAGGCGCTCGGCTGCATGCCGCCGACGGTCGAGCCGCGCGCGACCGAGCACATCGAAGAGATGAAGACGCTGATCGAGCGGCTCGTGCGGGAAGGGCACGCTTACGTTGCCGAAGGGCACGTGCTGTTCAACGTCCCGTCGATGCCCGACTACGGCCAGCTCTCCAAGCGCCCGCTCGACGAAATGATCGCGGGCGCGCGTGTCGAGGTCGCGCCGTACAAGAAGGATGCGCAGGACTTCGTATTGTGGAAGCCGTCGAAACCGGGCGACCCGGCGTGGCCGTCGCCATGCAGCATTGATGTGCCCGGCCGGCCGGGCTGGCACATCGAATGCTCGGCGATGTCGTGGAAGCACCTCGGCGAGACGTTCGACATCCACGGCGGCGGCATCGATCTCGTATTTCCGCACCACGAGAACGAGATCGCGCAATCGCGCTGCGCCTTCCATGCGCCGGTGATGGCGAACTACTGGATGCACAACGGCTTCCTGCAGGTCGAAGGCGAGAAGATGTCGAAGTCGCTCGGCAACTTCGTGACCATTCACGAGCTGCTGAAGGATTGGCCGGGTGAAGTCGTGCGCTTTGCGATGCTGCAAACGCATTACCGGCAGCCGATCAACTGGACGGTTGCCGGATTACGAGACGCGCAAAAAGTTCTCGATCATTGGTACGTGCTGACGGCAGAGTGCGAGCCGGGCTATGTCTGCTCCGATGCGGTCGACGCGCTGCTGGATGACCTCAACACCCCGAAGGCGTTTGCGGCCCTGCATGAATTGCGGGCGGAATCGGCGAAAGGTGCAAAGCCCGCGGCCGCGTGCCTGAAGGCAAGCGGGCAGCTGATCGGTCTCCTGCAACACCGCGCCGAGGAGTGGAGCTCGTTCAGGCCCGCGTCGATGGAAATTGACGAGGCCGCGGTCGCGCGCTTGATCGAAGCGCGTGCTGCCGCGCGCAAGGCGAAGGATTTCAAAGAATCCGACCGCATCCGCGACGAACTCACGTCAATGGGCGTCGTGCTGAAGGACAGCAAAGAGGGCACCACGTGGGAGATCGCGCGATGAGCGCTTCCGCCGATCCGAAACTCGCGCTGCGGCCGTTCCTGCCGGCGGACGCGTCGACTGTGGCGGACATCTTCCGCGAGTCGATCGCCGAATTGACGGCCGACGATTACAGCGAGGCTCAGCAGGAAGCTTGGGCGTCGGCAGCCGACGACGAGGCGCAGTTCGCCCAAAAGCTCGGCAAGCAGTTGACGCTGGTCGCAACGTTGCAGGGATCTCCGATCGGCTTCGCGTCGCTCGCCAGCAACGACCGCGTTGACATGCTTTATGTGCATCCTGCTGCGGCCGGGCAGGGCGCCGGCGCGATGCTTGCCGACGCGCTGGAAAAGCTTGCCGCCGCGCGCGGGGCGAAGAAGCTCAGCGTCGACGCGAGCGACACGGCGCGTGGCTTCTTCGAGAAGCGCGGCTTCGTCGCGCAGCAGCGCAATTCTGTCTCGATCGGCGACGAATGGCTCGCCAACACGACACTGTCGAAACAGCTTGGAGGCGCGTAATGAAGCGGCCCGACACGCCGTTCCCGCGACATTGGCTGTATTACATCTTCATGAAACTCCTCGTGATCGCCGCGGCGGTCGTCTTCGCGTTGTATTATTTTGGAGTGCTGTGAGGCGACAATGGCAAAGGAACGCCTCTATCTGTTCGACACCACGCTGCGCGACGGCGCGCAGACGTATGGCGTCGACTTCACCCTCGCCGACAAGCTCGCAATCGCCAGGATGCTTGACGATCTCGGCATCGATTACATTGAGGGCGGCTATCCGGGCGCCAATCCGACTGACAGCGAGTTCTTCGGCGAAAAGCACAATTTTCGCAGTCGTTTCACCGCCTTCGGCATGACTCGGCGGCCCGGCCGCTCGGCCTCGAACGATCCCGGGCTCGCGGCTCTGCTCGACGCGCAGGCCGATGCGATCTGCTTCGTCGCGAAATCGTGGGACTACCACGTGCGCGTCGCGCTCGAGACGACGCTCGAGGAAAACCTCGCCTCGATCTGCGACAGCGTGCGCGCGGCAGAGGCGCGCGGGCGCGAGGTGCTGCTCGACTGCGAGCATTTCTTCGACGGCTACAAGGGCAATCCGCAGTTCGCGCTCGCCTGCGCCAAGGCGGCTTACGACGAAGGCGCGCGCTGGGTCGTGCTCTGCGACACCAATGGCGGGACGCTGCCGCACGAGGTCGAGCGCATCGTTTCGGAGGTGTGCAAGACGATCCCGGGTTCGCATGTCGGCATCCACGCGCACAACGACACCGAGCAGGCTGTGGCCAATTCGTTTGCCGCGGTGCGCGCCGGCGCGCGGCAAATCCAGGGGACGCTGAACGGGCTCGGCGAGCGCTGCGGCAATGCCAACCTGATCTCGATCATTCCAACCCTGAAATTGAAGCCCGATTACGCGGACGCCTTCGACGTCGGCGTCTCGGACGCGGCGATGAAGAAGCTCGCGCATGTCTCGCACGCATTGGATGAACGCCTAAACCGCGCCGCCAATCGTCATGCGCCCTACGTCGGCGACAGTGCGTTCGCCACCAAGGCGGGTATTCATGCCTCAGCCATCATGAAGGATCCCGCGACCTACGAGCACGTCGCGCCGGAGCGTATCGGCAACAAACGCAAGGTGCTGGTGTCGGAGCAGGCGGGCAAGTCGAACGTGCTCGCCGAGCTGGAGCGCATCGGGCTCAAGGTCGACAAGGACGACGCGCGCATCTCGCGGCTCTTGGATACCGTGAAGGAGCGCGAGACCTTGGGCTATGCCTACGAGGCGGCGGATGCGAGCTTCGAATTGCTGGCGCGACGCACGCTCGGCGCAGTGCCGAATTATTTCGACGTCACGCAGTTCGATGTCACCGTGGAGCAGCGCTATAACGCGGTCGGCGAGCGCGTCACCGTCGCCATGGCGGTGGTGAAGGTGAAGATCGGCGAGGAGAACACAATCTCGGCCGCGGAAGGCAATGGTCCGGTCAACGCGCTTGACCAGGCGCTGCGCAAGGATTTGGGCAAATATCAAAAGTACATCGACGGGATGCGCCTGTCCGATTTCCGCGTGCGTATCCTCAACAGCGGTACGGGCGCGGTGACGCGCGTGCTGATCGAGAGCGAGGACGAGAAGGGCGAGCGCTGGACGACGGTGGGCGTGTCGCCGAACATCATCGATGCATCCTTCCAGGCGCTGATGGATTCAATCGTGTTCAAGCTGGTGAAGGAAGGGGCGGTCGCCTAGCTCATTGCATGATCGACCACGTCTCCGTCGCGGTGCGCGATCTCGCAGCCAGCACGCGCTTCTACGAGGCAGTGCTCGCAACGCTCGGCATAAGCGCGCTTGAGCGGCGGCCCGCGACCGTCGGCTTCGGCAAGAGCTATCCCGATTTCTGGATCAATCTGCGCGAGAATATGCCACGCGTGCCCGAGGCGAGCGGCGCGCACGTCTGCTTCCGCGCGAAGTCGTCCGAGGTCGTCGATGCGTTTCACGCGGCCGCGCTCGCGGCCGGCGGCGCAAGCGCGGGGCCGCCAGCCTTGAGGCCGAGACACGGCGGGGGCTATTACGCCGCCTTCGTGGCCGACCCTGACGGAAACTGCATTGAGGCGGTGACGTTCGTGAAGAGTTAAAGCCGCTCCGGCTCGATTGCCTTCATCCGCTTGTCGTGTTCCGGGACCGCTGCGGCCGCCTTCTCCAGCATCGGGAGAATATCCTCGACCCTCTGGGCGACCAGTAGGTCGAAGTCGAGACCGGCTCTGATGAAATCGAGCGACTTCATGTGATCGAACAGCGCGCACAGCGGATCCCAGAAGCCGCGGATGCTGGCGAGCAACACGGGTTTGCGGTGGCGCCCGAGCTGTGCCCAGGTGATCTGCTCGACGATCTCCTCTAGCGTCCCGACGCCGCCGGGCATGGCGACGAAGGCGTCCGCCATCTCGAACATCTTACGTTTGCGCTCGTGCATGTCGCGCGTGACGATCAGGCCGTTGCCGCTGGTGCGTGCGTGCTCGCGCGCGACCAGGAACTCGGGGATGATCCCGGTCACCTGGCCGCCGGCTTCGATCGCGGCACTCGAGATGGCGCCCATCAAACCGACTTTGCCGCCGCCATAGATCAGGCGGATACCGTTTTCGGCCAGCACCCGGCCGAACTGCTCGGCGGCCTCGACGTAAGCCGGGTCGGTGCCCGGTCCCGAGCCGCAATAGACGCAGATGCTCTTAATCTTGCTCATTCCAAACCTTCTGTTCCCTCTTGATGTGAAACCCGAATCGGCCTCCGTCAAGAATAGGCGGGTGACGCCGTTCCATGCAGATCGCAGGGTGATTACCGCCGGGAATCTGCCTATATGAGCGCGCGGGCCGCGTTTCAGGCCCGTTTTCCGGAACCTGAATGAGCCCTCCGCACCATCACTCCCATGCCGGATCGGCTGTGTCCGCCGAGCGTGGCGCGCTTCTGCGCACGGTCGTGAACCTCTGGCCCTATATCTGGCCATCCGACCGCGCCGACCTGAAGCTGCGCGTGCTCGGCGCCATGCTGATGCTGCTGGTGGCGAAGCTCGCGACCATCGCGACGCCGTTTACCTTCAAGTGGGCGACGGACGCGCTGGCGGGGCAGGGCAACGCCACGTCCGACTGGCTCGTCTGGGCGTTGGCCGCGCCGGTGCTGATGACGATTGCCTACGGCACCATGCGCATCCTGATGGGACTACTCACGCAGGTGCGCGACGGCCTGTTTGCCAAAGTCGCCATGCACGCAGTGCGGCGGCTTGCCTACCGCACCTTCGTGCATATGCATGAGTTGTCGCTGCGCTTCCATCTCGAACGCAAGACTGGCGGGCTCACGCGCGTACTCGAGCGCGGGCGCAATGCGATTGAGACAATCGTGCGCATGGTGATCTTGCAGCTTGCGCCGACGATCATCGAACTCGCCTTCATCGTCATCGTGCTAATGTGGCAGTTCGACTGGCGCTACGTCGCCGCCATTCTCGCGACAGTCGTCGTCTACATGGTGTGGACGTTCTACGCGACCGAGTGGCGCATCGGCATCCGCCGCAAGATGAACGAGAGCGACACTGACGCCAACGTAAAGGCGATCGACTCGCTGCTCAACTATGAGACCGTCAAATACTTCTCCGCCGAGCAGCGCGAGGCCGCGCGTTACGATCGCGCGATGGCCCGCTACGAGGACGCGAGCGTGACGTCCTACACCTCGCTCTCGGTGCTCAATGCCGGACAGACGGTCTTCTTCACCATAGGGCTCACTGTTGCGATGGTGATGTGCGCGTTCGAAATTAAGGCCGGTACAAAGACCATCGGCGATTTTGTGCTGATCAACGCGATGATGATCCAGCTCTACCAGCCACTCAATTTCATGGGCATGGTCTATCGCGAGATCAAGCAGGCGGTGATCGACATCGAGACGATGTTCTCGATCCTCGCGCGTCCGGCCGAGATCAAGGACGTGCCCGGCGCGACGCCGCTGCAGGTCACGAGCGGCACGATCAAGTTCGAGAACGTCGCCTTCGCCTACGAGCCGCAGCGCAAGATCCTGAAAGGCATCAGCTTCGAGGTGCCGGCCGGCAAGACGGTTGCCGTCGTCGGCCCATCGGGCGCGGGCAAGTCGACCATCTCGCGGCTCTTGTATCGCTTCTATGATCTGTCCGGCGGCCGCATCCTGATCGACGGGCAGGACATCTCCAAAGTGGCGCAAGCCTCGCTGCGCGAGAAGATCGGCATGGTCCCGCAGGACACCGTGCTGTTCAACGATACGATCCGCTACAATATCCGCTACGGTCGCTGGGAAGCGACCGACGCCGAGGTCGAGGAGGCGGCGCGGCTGGCCCAGATCGATGGCTTCATCCGCATGTCGCCGAAGGGCTACGAAACGGAAGTCGGCGAGCGCGGCTTAAAGCTCTCCGGCGGCGAGAAACAGCGGGTCGCGATCGCGCGTACGGTCCTGAAGGCGCCACCGATCCTGATGCTGGACGAGGCTACCTCCGCGCTCGACAGCCATACGGAAAAGGAAATCCAGGACTCGCTTGAGCGCGTGTCGAAGGGACGCACCACGCTCGTAATCGCGCATCGCCTGTCGACCATTGTCGGCGCCGATGAGATCATTGTGGTCGACCGCGGAGAGATCGTCGAGCGCGGCACGCACATGGCGCTGCTCGCCAAGGGCGGGCTCTACGCCAGCATGTGGAATCGCCAGCGCGAGGCGGAGGAGGCGCGCGAGCGACTGGCGCGCGCGAGCGAAGAGGGGGAGGCGGCCGCGCCCAACCGCGATCCGCCACCGATCGAGGAGCCGCCGCCGATCGAGCGGCTCCCGGCCGATGCGGCGGAATAGGGGCTTGTCAATTCAATAAGGCGCGTGCCACGACTCTGCTCCCGCTTCGGGGGAGGGGCCGGCCGCGGGGCAAACACACATGTCTGTCATTTCATCTATACGCTCGCAGATGGCACCGATCACGCCGGAGGGTTATCCCTTCATAGGCGCCTTTGCGCTGGTCGCGCTCATCCTGTTCTGGGTGTTCTACCCGCTCGGTTGGATCGCGACCGCGCTCACGGTCTGGTGCATCTATTTCTTCCGCGATCCGTCGCGCGTGACGCCGATCCGCGACGGCCTAGTCATCGCGCCGGCGGACGGACGCGTTAGCCAGATCACCACCGCCGTGCCGCCGCATGAACTCGGCCTCGGCCCGACGCCGCTACCGCGCGTTTCGATCTTCATGACGGTGTTCAACTGTCACATAAACCGCAGCCCTGTCGCGGGGCGCATCGAGAAGATCGCTTATCAGCCCGGCACGTTCCTCAATGCTGACCTCGACAAAGCGAGTGCGGACAACGAGCGCAATTCGCTGGTCATCGCGACCGCCGGAACGCGCATTGCCGTCGTGCAGATCGCCGGGCTGATCGCGCGCCGCATCGTCTGCTACGTGCGCGAAGGCCAGCCGGTCGCGGCGGGCGAGCGCTTCGGCATGATCCGGTTCGGTTCTCGGCTCGACGTGTATCTCCCGCCCGGCACGCCGCCGCTCGTCGCAGTCGGGCAACTCGCCACCGCTGGCGAAACGGTCATTGCCGATCTCACCGGCGGAGACGTGGGACGCGCTTATCGCGTCGGCTGACCGCCGCCGTGGCGCGATAGCGCCAAAAGCTCTATATTTACCGCTATGGTCTTTCAGCCGCTCGATCCCGCGCCGCCGCCGTTCCGCCACCGCCGATTTAAGGCGATTCCGGTGCGTACGCTGCTGCCCAACCTGATCACGCTGCTCGCGCTCTGCGCCGGATTGACGGCAATCCGCATGGCGATCGAGGGGCGGCTCGATCTCGCGCTTGGCGCGATCGTGCTCGCGGCCGTGCTCGACGGCATCGACGGCCGTGTCGCGCGGCTCCTGAAGGGTACTTCGCGTTTCGGCGCGGAACTCGACAGCCTCGCCGACTTCGTCAATTTCGGCGTCGCGCCGGCGCTGATCCTTTACTTCTGGGGACTGCACGACCTGCGCTCGTTTGGATGGATCGCTGCGCTCGTCTTCGCGCTTTGCGGCGGCCTGAGGCTCGCGCGTTTCAACGTGATGATCGACGATCCCAATCGTCCGGTCTGGGCGGGCAACTTCTTTACCGGCATTCCGGCACCGGCCGGTGCGATCACCGTGCTGCTGCCGATCTACCTGTTCTTCCTCGGCCTGCCGGTCAATCTGGTTACCATCTGGTTCACCTTCGTCTACACCCTCGCGATCGCGCTGCTGATGGTCTCGCGGCTGCCGGTGTTTTCAGGCAAGCGCGTGGGAAAACGCGTGCCGCCGGAAATGGTGCTGCCGGTGTTCGTCGTCGTGGTGCTTTTCGTCGCGCTGTTGATCAGCTATCCGTGGATCGTGCTCAGCGTCGGCACGCTCGTCTATCTCGCGTGTCTGCCTATCGGCTGGCAGGCATACCGCAATTACGAGAAGCGCGACGCGGAAGCGGCGCGAACGGCCGCCGCTGACACCGGCGAGACATTTGCTCCGCCGACGGCGCCGGCAAGTGAAGACGAACGGCCGGCGAGGTTGAACTGATTTCTCACGCCGCTCGCCTTACCCTCGCGTCCCGAACGGATATCTCGGCATCAGTTCGTAGGGATGCTTCCAGCCGGGCAGCGCTTTCATGCGCGTCATCCAGGCGCCGATCGCGGGATAATCGCGCGCGATGTCGAAACCGAACTCATTGGCCGGATAATACAGGTACGCCGTGAGCGAGACGTCCGCGACCGTCGGCCTTCGCGCGACAAGGTAGTCGCGCGCGGACAGCCGCTTGTTGACGATGACGAGGCTTCCGTCAATGCGGCCCTTCAAGAACGCCATGACTGCCGGATCGCCGGCGGGCTTGGCGAAATTTTTCAAAAAGCGAAAAGGTCCGAGAAATCCGTTGACCTTCTGATTATCAAAGATCATCCAGCGCAGCGCTTCCAGTTCCTCATCTTCGCCGTCGGGAAGGAATTTGCCCGAGCGGCGGGCGAGATAAGAGAGGATCACGGCGGATTGCGTGAGCTTCTTCGCGCCGTGCACGAGCACGGGCACCTCGCCCATCTCGTTGACCGCATCGCGATAGGCCGCTGTGCGCGTCTCGCCGTTGAAAAAGTCGACCCATACCGGCTTCCAGTCTGCGCCGATGAGGTTGAGCATCAGCGCGGCGCGATACGCGTTGCCGGACTGCGCCATGCAGTAGAGTTGATATTCGGGCATCTCACGTTCTCCGCCCACCTTCTACGTCATGCTCGGCCTTGTGCCGGGCATCCACGTCTGTGCGGCAGGTCGACCTTAAAGACATGGGCAGTCGGGACATAGGCGTTCTGAAAGAACGCCGTTCTTCGAACGGCTATGCCCGGCCGTGACGGTGTGAGTGCTCGGCGATCACTTCATCGTCGGAATGACAAATTCCGCGCCTTCCTTGGTGCCGGTCGGCCAGCGCGAGGTGATGGTCTTAGTCTTGGTGTAGAAGCGGATCGAATCCGGCCCGTGCTGATTGAGATCGCCGAAGCCGGAGCGCTTCCAGCCTCCGAAGGTGTAGTAGGACAGCGGCACGGGAATCGCGAAGTTCACGCCCACCATGCCGACCTGGACGCGATTGACGAAATCGCGCGCGGTATCGCCGTCGCGGGTGAAGATCGCGACGCCGTTGCCGTATTCATGGTCGGAAGGAAGCCGCACTGCTTCCTCGTAATCGTGCGCGCGCACGACCGAGAGCACCGGCCCGAAGATCTCTTCCTTGTAGATGCGCATGTCGGGCTTCACATGGTCGAACAGGCAGCCGCCCATGAAGAAGCCGCTCTCGTAGCCCTGCATCTTGAAGCCGCGGCCGTCGACCACGAGCTTGGCGCCTTCCTTGACGCCGACATCGACGTAGTCCTTCACTCGATTGAGCGCAGCTTTGGTCACCAGTGGGCCGTAGTCGGCATTCGGATCGCTGGACGGACCAATTTTCAAATTCTCGACGCGCGGAACGAGCTTCTTCATGAGCGCGTCCGCGGTCTTCTCGCCCACCGGCACGGCCACCGAAACAGCCATGCAGCGCTCGCCAGCCGAGCCGTAGCCCGCGCCGATCAGCGCATCGACCGTCTGATCCATGTCGGCGTCCGGCATCACAATCATGTGGTTCTTGGCGCCGCCGAAGCACTGGATGCGCTTTCCGTTCGCGCAGCCGGTCGAATAAATGTATTCCGCGATCGAGGATGAGCCGACGAATCCGATCGCCATCACGCGTCGGTCGTTCAGCAGCGTATCGACGGCCTCCTTGTCGCCGTTGACGACGTTGAAGATGCCGGCTGGCAGGCCAGCTTCCATGAACAGTTCGGCTATGCGCATCGGCACGGACGGGTCGCGCTCAGATGGCTTGAGCACGAAAGCGTTGCCGCAGGCGATGGCGGGAGCCGCCTTCCATAGCGGGATCATGGCCGGAAAGTTGAACGGGGTGATGCCGGCGACCACGCCCAACGGCTGACGCATTGAATAGAGGTCGATGCCAGTGCCAGCGGCTTCCGTGAACTCGCCCTTCAGCAGATGGGGGATACCGCAGGCGAACTCGACGACTTCCAGCCCTCGCTGGATGTCGCCGCGCGCATCGGGAACGGTCTTGCCGTGCTCGGATGACAGAAGTTTTGCAAGCTCATCGTGTTCGCGCTGAATGAGTTCGAGAAATTTGAACATCACGCGGGCGCGGCGCTGCGGGTTCGTCGCGGCCCAAGCGGGCTGGGCGGCCTCGGCGACAGCGACCGCGTGCTCGACCTCTGAGTGCTTGGCGAAGGCGACGCGAGCCTGGACCTCGCCGGTGTTCGGATCGTACACGTCGCCGTGACGCCCGGACGTACCCGGAACCCTTTTGCCGCCAATGAAATGCCCGATCTCACGCATGGCCGTCTCGCTCCTCGTTCGCTCGTCGTCCGCGGCGCCTGTCCCGCGGTTTTCGTGTTGTTTAGGCCTATTTTTCGGCCCGGTCACCCGCGCCAATCGCCTCGCGATGGGGAAATCCGTTCACGTTTGAACTGAAATGCCCGGATGGTATTAGCCGAACGGTTTCAGTTCCCACTTGGACGAACGGTTCGATGCGGAGGCCACCAGCGAGAGCGGAGCGAAGGGTTGGGAAGCCCAGATAGGGAGTGGCTTGATCAAAAAGCTGCCGAAAGTTCAAACGGGTACGGTTAGACACTTGCGTCAAAAAAATACGGAAAACAGCGATAGTTTTCTCCGCGTCAGGCGTAGGCGTGCGGGGGAGTAACGACTGGACATCGCAACCGTTCTTGGCCTGGCACTAGGCCTCACCGTGCTGATGTACGGTGCCGATCTTTGTCACCCTGGAGGCGCGGGCGGGCATTCGAAAACGGCACGTTCGAGGAGCTGAGAGTGCAGTGCGTCCACCAAGCCGTAGATACCCAGTTACCTCGCAGTGATTCAGTTCGTCGATTACTCATTTGCGCCACGCTGCGGCCCGGTTTCGATTCGTTCAGTGTCCCGCTTAAAGAGCAAGGGAAAACTTTTACGATGAAATACGGACTTTTCTTCAGTTGCGGTTGATGGTCGCACCGCTCAGTGCTTCGGCCGGCACCGGCGTGCCGGACGGCATGGCTTACGGCTTCCACCGCGGCTCGGAGATTGCCGGCCCCGTGCTGGGCGGGATCCCGGGCGCGGTGGTCGGGGGCGTGACCGGCGGGGTCGAGGGCGTGTTCGGAATCTAACATCGTCCGCAGTACGTCGCCGCCATCCAGCCGGCACCGCACGTCGTCCATCGGCATCATCGCCACCATTAGCGCGACTGAAGCTTGTAAGGCCCGTCTGGGCGCTCCGGGCGGGCCTACAACTCTCCCCAACCAGTCTTCGAACCGCGTCAAATGCGCGTCCCTTCTCCACTCGTCGCGGAGTCATCACGGTTTTCGTCCAAACTGTTTCGAAAGGCCGCGCCTTACCGTGCGGCTTTTCTTTTTGGGCCAGCGCGATGAGCTAATTGAGTCGCCGACGTGGGGACCGTGGACAAGGTGCATAAGCTGCGTGTGCCGAGCATTTGTCCGAAGAGAGCGACTAGGACTTGGAGGCGCAGTTGTAGCACCCCACTAGATAGGTTCACTGCCCAAGAGATCTTGCCACCAAATTGCCGCATGGTGCTATTGCAATCGATTGGGCGAGCCGACAATGGTTCCGGCCCAGGGGGCGGAGCGTTTGAGTGGAGTATCAGCGGAACGGTTGCCAGGGATGCACGGAGCGTTTGTCGCAGGACGCGCGCGCTCTGTAGTCGTATACGCGCTTGAATGTTCTGCAATTCTCGCGGTCTACTATCTGCTCGCAGCGGCATTTCCTGCATTGCTCGATTTAAAGCCAGCAACGCTGTTGTGGCCGCCGAGCGGTATAGCATTGGCCCTTCTTCTGCTGCTCGGGATTTCCGCCTTGCCGGCAATTGCCTGTGGCTCATTTATGGCTGCCGTGGCGCTCGGGCAGTCGCTGCTGTCTTCAGGACTCCTTGTTATCGGAGTAGTCGCCGCCGCCTCCCTCACGTTCTATGTCGCCAAACATTGGCTGAAGGAGCGTCGCGCGTTCACTTCAGCTGCGGACACTCTCACGTTCTCGTTTCTTTGTTTCATTCCGTTATCGGCTCTGTCCTCAGTCGGCGCGGTTGGCGCGTTGATGCAGGCGAACGTCATTGAGGACAGCCAGATCGCATCAACTTGGCTCAAATTGTGGGCGGCGGATGGCGTTGGCTCCTTTCTATCTGCGGCTCTCATCGTGCTTTGGGCATCGAGTAGGATATCTGTTTCTCGTTTCCTGGAGACGGCTGCTTTGATGATGTTGGCTGGCGTCGTTGCATTTGCGGCGTTTGCCCCATCAACAATCGCCGTTGCTTTCTCACTAGACGCGGTGGGCGTAAACCGCAGCGCTATCGCATTTGCAATTGCGCCCGTGTTCTTTTTTTCCGTCCTGCGCGGCGATCCCCGAATGACCGTGAGCATTGCCGCAGTGCTTGTGGGAGCCATAGCGTTGAGCCTGATAATTAGCCCGGCGCCGCTCGAATATTCTGCATATGGATATCCGTTTGTTTTGCCCCTATCGGCCGCGATATCAATCGCGGTCACGTCGATTGCTGCAGAGTTCGTTGCTCGCAGCAATACCGAAAAGATATTGCAGCGACGCACGATTGAATTATCGAACCGGCTGGTGGAAAATTCGCGTTTTCTGGAGCTGGCAAAATATCAATTTCAAGTGCTAGTGGAGGACGTTGCAGACCACGCCATTTTTGTCCTCGATCCGGCTGGCCATGTGGCGAGTTGGAATAGCGGTGCTGCACGGATCATCGGGTATTCCCCGGACGAGATCATCGGGAAGCCATTCGGTATATTTTATCGGCCTGATGAACGTCGCGCCGGCGAGGCAGTGACCGCGCTGGAAGCCGCAATTCGACACGGAAGGCATGAGGTCGAAGGCTGGCGAGTAAGAAAAGATGGCACCCCATTTTTTGTGAACGGAGTCGTGTCGGCCATCCGAAGCTCCGATGGCGGTCTGATCGGGTTTGCAAGCGTGATACGGGACGCAACAGAAAGGCGACAAGCCCGTGAAAAACTTGTTGAGGCGCGAGAGCAGCTTGCCATGGCCCAAAAGATGGAGGCTATCGGTAAGCTGACGGGCGGTATAGCGCACGATTTCAATAACCTATTGATGATCATCGGCGGAAACGCCCAAACCTTTAAGCGATTACTCGATCCGAAACTGCCGAGGGCCATCGAGGCTATACAGATCGCTGCGAAACGAGGCGAGACGCTCACTCGTCAGCTTCTGACATTTTCTCGTAACCAGCATCTATCTCCAACAACCATCGACCTTGCGGCCGTCATCAGGAATATGCGGCCAATGATCGAGAGCTCGTTGAGAGGCAACATCGTCTATCGTGAAGATATCGAACGGCGGCCCGTTCTCACAAAGGTCGACGCCGCAGAGCTTGAATTGGCGATCGTTAACCTGGCGGTTAACGCGCGCGATGCCATGCCAAACGGCGGCGACTTTATCGTGTCACTTTCGGTTTCGGATGAGCCTCCACCCTCCGTTCGCGATACCCTCGTTGGTGGTGCCTTTGCGGTCATCCAATTCCGCGACACAGGAACGGGGATTCCACCTAATTTACTCTCGAAAATTTTCGATCCCTTCTTCACGACGAAAGAGGTCGGCAAAGGAACCGGGCTTGGTTTATCTCAAGTATATGGCTTCGCGCACCAAGCAGGCGGAACGGTAAGAGCGGAGAGTAAAGTCGGGGAAGGAACGACGTTCACTATCTTCCTTCCTCAGTGCTCTGAACACGAGCTTCCGACCTCAACGTCAACTCAACAATCTGCCTCACTGCGGCCTAAGGTGCTCGTTGTAGACGACAATCCCGACGTTGCGGAGGTAACTTCATCGTTGTTCGAGCACTTGGGGTACGACCATACATATCGAGATTCTGCGGAAGCAGCTTTGGACTATTTGAAGAACGCAGGGCGAGCCGACCTTATCTTCAGTGACATTGTTATGCCTGGGACCATCGACGGCATTGGACTCGCGAACGAAGTCCGCAGAAGATACCCCAATATTCCGGTTATTCTTACGACTGGTTACAGCGACGCAGTACAATCTGTTCCTGCCGACCTTCAGCTCATTAAAAAGCCGTTCGATTCAGAGACGCTGACCCAGATCGTGCGTAAGGCAGTGGAGCCTGAACTGGCCTAAAGCAACGCCATCAGGCTTCCCAATCGAGAACAGACGGCGCTGCCGTGGAACGTTCATCTTTGGTCATGAGCCGACATCATGGCCCGGTCGCCCGCCCATTCGCCATCGGCCCTCAGACGTTGCTCCGCGCGCTCAAGTCCTCGCCGCAGCCCGGGATTGCGGCGCGGTGGATCAACTTTTTATCGCGCTCGCGCGTTCAGCCAGCAATCCAGCCGACTCCTTCCGACCGGCCGCGTGCTCGGGGTCGGTACACAGGTAGCGTTTTGCATCGACAGAGCGTGAAGTTGGACGGGGTTTTCAGGTAAGTGTATGTACTCACTGAAGAAGCCATTGCGGTCTTAATGCGTTTTCCTCATGGCTCCGGGGCAGGCCCGCGTGCAAAAAGCAGTGCTGAGGGAATGTTCCTACGCTATATGCGCCGCTTCTGAGTATTGCATTGCAGTAAAGCACCCCCATGCAGCCTGGATCAGCTGACAGCGCGGCCGCGCCGAACGGTGCACCTGCGAACGGAAGCCACCCGGCCGTGCCCGGACACGGCGAGGTTCGGGCGGGCTTTTGGGCGCTCACCATCGGCAGCATCGGCGTCGTCTACGGGGACATCGGCACCAGCCCGCTCTACGCATTCCGTGAATCGATCGTCGCCGCGACCAGCGGAGGCGAGCAGGCGACGCGGCCGGTCGTGCTCGGCATCTTGTCGCTGATCATCTGGGCGTTGTTGTTCGTCGTCACGGCTAAATACGTGCTGATCCTGCTGCGCGCGGACAACAAGGGCGAGGGCGGCACGCTCGCGCTGATGGCGCTCGCTTCGCGCGCGCTCGGCCGCGCCAGCGGCACGATCATCCTGCTTGGCATCATCAGCGGCGCGCTGTTCTACGGTGACGCGATCATCACGCCGGCGCTGTCGGTGTTGTCCGCGGTCGAAGGCCTCAAAATCATGACCCCGGAACTCGACGCCTTCATCGCGCCGCTCACCGTGCTCATCTTGGTGTTGCTGTTCGCGGTGCAGTCGCACGGGACGGCGCGCGTCGCATCGTTCTTCGGGCCTGTGATGATGTTGTGGTTCGCGGTCATAGCGGCCGGCGGATTGTGGCGCGTCTTTCAGAATCCCGTCGTATTTTATGCGTTCAATCCCTGGCACGGCATCAACTTCTTTATTCACCACGGCATCATCGCATTCTTTACGCTCGGCGCCGTATTTCTTGCCGTGACCGGCTGCGAAGCACTCTATGCCGATCTCGGCCATTTTGGCCGCGGTCCCATTCGTGTCGCCTGGCTCTCGATTGCGCTGCCGGCACTCTGCCTCAATTATCTCGGTCAGGGCGCGCTCGTGCTCGGCAATGCGAAAGCGATCGAAAACCCATTCTATCTCGTGTTCCCGGATTGGGCGCTGATCCCCATGGTGCTGCTCTCGACCGTCGCCACTGTAATCGCGAGCCAGGCCGTGATCAGTGGCGCCTATTCGCTGACGCGGCAGGCGATCGGCCTCGGGCTTTTGCCGCGGCTCGAAGTGCGCCACACGTCGGAAGCGCTGGCCGGGCAGATTTACATGCCGGCGATCAACCTGCTGCTGCTGATCGGCGTGCTGCTGTTGGTCGGGCTTTTCCGTTCGTCCAGCAATCTGGCATCGGCCTACGGCATCGCGGTGACGGGCACGATGGTCGTCACGGCGATGATGGCTATCGTCGTGATCTGGCGCGTGTGGGGCTGGCCGCTCTGGGGCGCCGCTGCGCTGATCGCGCCCTTCCTATTCGTCGACCTAACCTTCCTCACCGCCAACATGCTCAAGATTATGGAGGGCGGCTGGATTCCGCTGGTGCTCGGCGGCGTCGTCATGGTGGTGATGTATACGTGGCGGCGCGGCTCGCGCCTCCTAGTGCAGAAGACGCGGCGGCAAGAAGTGCCGCTCAGTGGGCTTGTCGCCAGTCTCGAGCGCAAGATGCCGCACATCGTGCCCGGCACGGCCGTCTTCTTCACCGCCGATCCGGAATTCGCGCCGACGGCGCTGTTGCACAGTCTCAAGCACTACAAGGTGCTGCACGAGAAAAACGTCATCCTCACCATCGAGACGGCGGACACGCCGCGCATCGATCCGAGCGAGCGTGTGCGGATCGAGCCGGTCGGCGAGACATTCTCGCGCGTGACCTTGCGCTTCGGCTTTATGGAGACTCCCAACGTGCCGCGGGCGCTCGCGATCGCGCGCAAGCTCGGCTGGCAGTTCGACATCATGTCGACGTCGTTCTTCCTGTCGCGCCGGTCCCTGCGGCCGGCAGCGAAATCGGACATGCCAAAGTGGCAGGACCGACTGTTCATCGTGCTGACGCAGGTTGCCAACGACGCCACCAGCTACTTCCAGATCCCGACCGGCCGCGTTGTTGAGGTCGGCACGCAGGTGACGATCTGAGAAGCGCGGCGCTCTCCGTCGTCATGGCAAAGCGTGGATGGCCGGGACAAGCCCGGCCATGATGAGGCAGATGGAAAAGCTGGTGCCACTCCGGCCGATTCCCGTTAAAACTCGAGGCGAAACCGAGGAGCCGCCAATGGCCGACGAGATGCCGCGCGCCGATGAAGTCACCAACCTGACGCCGCAACAGGTCGCCGAAGGCTTAAGTGCCGGGCGCATGCTGCTGGTCGACGTGCGCGAACCGAACGAGACGGCGGTGGAGTCCTTTCCCGACGCGGTGGTCGTGCCGCTGTCGATGTTCGATCCGGCCGAAATTCCCGATCCGCAGGGCAGGGAGGTCGTTTTCGCGTGCCGTTCTGGACGGCGTTCGATCACGGCGTCGGTGGCCGCGCAGGACGCGGGCTATCCGTACACATCGCATATGGCCGGCGGCATCATTGGGTGGAAAGCCGCGGGCCTGCCTACGAAGACGTGAGAGCCCCTATGATTCGGTTCGGGCTTGTTGTTGCGCTGTCGCTTATCGTGAGCGTCGCGACCGCGCAGCAGCGCGTCGTGAACGTCTACAACTGGTCCGACTACATCGACCCGCAGGTGCTGGAAGAGTTCACCAAAGAGACCGGCATCGCCGTTCAGTACGATACGTTCGACGCCAACGAGACGCTGGAGACGAAGCTGCTGGCCGGCAAATCCGGTTATGACGTCGTGGTGCCGACGGCCTATTTCCTCGAGCGTCAGATCAAGGCCGGCGTGTTCCAGACGCTCGACAAAAGCAAGTTGACGCATCTGGCGGATACGTGGCCAGAGATTTCAAAACGGCTTGCGGCCTACGATCCGGGTAATGGGCATGCCGTCAATTATATGTGGGGCACGACCGGCATCGGCTACAACGTGAAGGCGGTGCGTGAGCGGCTTGGGCCCGATGCGGCGATCGACTCCTGGGACACCGTGTTCAAGCCCGAGCTGCTCGCGAAATTCAAAGACTGCGGCGTGATGATGCTCGACTCGCCCGACGACATCCTGCCGGCGGCGCTGCATTTTCTCGGGCTCGATCCGAATTCGACCAATCAGCAGGATCTCGACAAGGCGGCGGCGCTCCTGCTGACGCTCCGACCGTTCGTGCGCAAGTTTCATTCGTCCGAGTATCTCAATGGGCTGGCGAGCGGCGAAATCTGTTTCGTCGTCGGCTGGTCGGGCGATGTGAAGCAGGCGCAGAAGCGCGCGGCGGAGGCGAAGAACGGCGTCGAAATCGGCTATGTCATTCCGAAGGAAGGCGCGCAGATGTGGTTCGACAATCTCGCGATCCCGAAGGATGCGCCGCATGTCGCGGAGGCTTACGCGCTCATCGATTATCTGATGCGGCCGGAGGTGGCCGCGAAGAACAGCAATTTCATTTCTTACGCTAACGGCAATTTCGCGAGCCAGAAATTCATCGACAAGGCGGTGCTCGACGACCGCGGCGTCTATCCGGACGCGGCGACGATGGAAAAGCTCTACACCGTGAGCGCGCGAGACCAGCGCGCACAGCGGACGATCAATCGCCTGTGGACGCGGATCAAGACGGGCGAATAGCCGGGCCGCTTACGACTTCATCGGCGGGTAGTCGCGCGAGAATACAGGCTCGGCCAGGAACTTTGCCGGATCCGTCGTCCAGAACTGACTGACCTTGTGATAGGTCTTGATGGTCTTGTTCGCCATTTTGCCATCCACCTTCTCCGCGCGGCGAACATACACGTCGATCACCGCATTGCCGTAATTATCGAAGCTCAGCGGCCCGCGCGGCGTGTCGGCGAGCGTCACCGAGCGGAGCGCCTTCACGAAGCCGGCGCGGTCGTCGGTCTTGCCGCCGGTTTTCGCAAGCGTGGCTTCGATCAATTGACCGTTGGCGTAGAAGCACGCGGCGTAGTGGCCGATGCGCACGTCGCCGCCGTAGTTCCTGCGCATCTCGCCGATGAAGCGCTTGTTCGTCTCGCTCTCGCGATCAAGCGAATAGGGATTGGTGTTGATCAGCCCGTCCGCGCTTTCATCATGCGCGCCGATGATCGTGTCGTCGGCGACGGTCGAGCCGCCGACCAGCGGTTGCTTGGCGCCGAGGCTGCGCGCGGATTTCGTGAATTTGAGCGGGTTGGAACCGGCGAGCACTTCGCAAAGCACGTCGCATTCGGGAAGTTGCGCGACATAAGGCGCGTAGTCGGCGGTGCTGAGCGGCGCCCAGATCTTCTTCACGACGCGCCCGCCGTCGGCCTCCAGCACGCGCTGGAAACCGCCGACCTGCTCGTAGCCGAAGGCAAAATCGTCGCCGATGGTCGCGGCGGTCTTCAGCTTCATTTCGTTGAGCACGTAGTCGGCGAGCGGATAAAGCGCCTGCGCCGAAGTGTAGGACGTGCGCGTGAGATAATCGCTCCGGCGGCGCTGGGTGACATCCTCGGCGCCAGCGAAGGCCATGGTCGGCATCTTCCTCTCGTTGAGATAATCGACCGTGGCAAGTAGTTCGAACGCGGCGAACGGACCGAGCACGAGGTCGACCTTGTCGCGCTCGACGACCTCCTGCGCCTTCGTCTTGGCGCCAGCCGGCGTTCCGCCGGTGTCGGCGACGATGAGGTCGATCTTGCGGCCGGAGAGGGCGAAATTCTTTTCCTTCAGGTAGGTCGTGATGCCTTCCTCGAAGTGGATGCCGCCGGCCGCGAGCGGCCCGGTCTTCACGGTGAGGAGGCCGATCTTCACCGGCGCGTTCTGCGCAATGGCGGGCTTCGCCAGAGCGGCGGCTGCAGTCGCAGCCGTACCCGCCAAAAATTCGCGGCGCGCAATTCGCTTGCCCATGCTGTTTCTCCCCGGGGCGGGCCGCCTTCTCACGAGGCCGTTTGACAGGGGAATTATGAACGGCAGTGAAGCGGACGCAAGCGGTTACCGCCAGCGCCGATGCAGCCAGAGCCACTGCTCTGGGTCCTCGCGCACCCAGCCTTCCACCACATTGGTGATGATCTGCATCGTGCCCTGGATATCGATGTCGCCGTTGGCGTCGCGCGCGGGCTCGATCTCTTCGGTGATCTCGCCCCAGAATTTGTTGCCGGGCAACCGCGTAATGCGCGTGCCGTGGATCGGGCAATTGAAGTGCTGCGCAAGCCGCGCGATCAGCGGGTTCGCCTTGGTCCTGCGGCCGAAGAAGGTGACGTCGACGCCGCGGACGTAATACTGGTCGACGAGCATGCCGACATGCGCGCCGCGTCTGAGCGCATCTGCGATCTTCACCGGGGCCTCAAGCCCGGTCGGGATGAGCTCGCCCATGATCGGCGCGCGCGTCTCTTCGACCCAGCGCTCGACCGATTCGATGTTCGGCCCGCGGTAAAGCGCCGCACTGTTGAGGCCGGTGTAACGCGCGCACATCGCTGGCATTTCCCAATTGCCGAAATGCGACGCGAAGACGAGCGCCGGTTTTCCGTCATTGGCGAGCTTGATGTAAATCTCAGCCGAGCGGTCGGAGAAATCGAGCCGGCTCGGCTTGTTCGGCGCGACTGCGTCGGCCATCAGCCGGTCGAGATGGGCAAAATCGGCGACTAGCCGCCCGAGATTGTCCCACACACCCGTGAGAACTTTCTCGATCTCGCCAGGCGACTTCTCCGGAAAGGCCGCTTTGAGCTGTTCGCGTCCGATGCGGTGCTCGCGCGCGAGCGGGCCGAGCTTGCGCGCGAACCACGCCGCGCTATCCGCCGTCTTGTCGTACGGGAACAGTCGCAGCAGCTTTAACAAGCCGACCGCGAGTGCGCCCGCGGTCGCGTTGCCGGCGCGCTTAAGGTTTCGCTGCAGGCGCTTATTCATCGGACTAGAAATTGACGATGACCTTGCCGAAGACCTGCCGGCTTTCGAGCCGCGCGAGGCCGCGCTCGAAATCGGGAAGATCGACTTCGGTGTCGATGACCGGGTCCATGCCCGCCGCCATCTTCGACAGGCTGTCGCGGATGTTGCGCATCGAGCAGCCGAAGGAGCCGAGGATCTTGTACTGCTGCTGGAAGAGCTGCATCAGGTTGATGGTGACAGTCGGGCCCGCGGTCGAGCCGCAGGTGACGAGGCGTCCGCCGCGCTTGAGGCAGAGCAGAGAGCCGTTGAAGCCTTCGCCGCCGACGTGTTCGAACACGACGTCAACACCCTTCTTGGCGGTGAGCTTGCGCGTCACGCCCTCGAAACGGTCGGTCTTGTAGTTGATCACGTGATCGGCGCCGAGCGCCTTCGCCTTCTCCGCCTTCGCATCGTCGCCGACCGTCGTGATGACGGTGCAGCCGATCGCCTTCGCCATCTTGATCGCGACGGAGCCGATGCCGGAGCCGCCCGCATGCACGAGGACCGTCTCGCCGACTTTTAGCTTCGCATTGTCGAACAGCATGTGTTCGACCGTGCCGAAGGCGATTGGCGCGCAGGCGGCGTCGCGCGATGACACGCCGTCCGGCACAGGAATGACGAGCCGCGCGGGCATGTTGATCAGATCGCGCGCGAAGCCGTCGAGGTGGAAGCCCATGATGCCGCCGACATTCTCGCACAGATTGTCGCGGCCCTCGCGGCAGGCCGCGCAGTGCCCGCAGGTCATCGCGCCGTACATGACGACCTTCTGACCCTGCTTGAATTGAGTCACGCCGGCACCGAGCGCGGCGATTTCGCCGGAGGCTTCCGCGCCGACGACCAGCGGGAGCTTGCGCTTGGCGAACGCCATGCCGCGGAAGCCCCAGACGTCCAAGTGATTGAGGCCGACCGCCCTGACGCGGATTTGCACTTCGCCCTCGGCGGGCGCGGCCGGGCCGGGCGCCTCAACGAGTTCGAGCTTGCGGTCTGCAACCAGTCTGAGTGCACGCATAATAAATCCTGTTGTTCCGCCGCAGCCTCTCTCCGCCTCATCCTGAGGAGAGGTCCGAAGGACCGCGAAGGATGCGGCGGCCCCATGGTTCGAGATGCGCTGCTTCGCAGCGCTGCTCACCATGAGGTCGGGAGAGGCATAGCAATGCCTAGGCCGGCTCGAGCCCCATCACCAGCGAGACGTTTTGCCCGCCGAAGCCGAAGGAATTGGAGATGGCGTGCTTCACCCGCGCGTCGCGCGCCGTGTTCGGCACGACATCGAGCGGAATCGTCGGGTCGGGCACATCGTAGTTGATCGTCGGCGGGATGCGCTGGTTCTGCAGCGTCATCAGCGTGATCACTGCTTCGATTGCCCCTGCGGCCGAGAGCGTGTGACCGATCATCGACTTGTTCGACGAAATCGGAATGCTCTTCATGCGCTCGCCGAACAGCGTCGTGCAGCCGAGCGCTTCCATCTTGTCGTTTTCCGGCGTCGAGGTGCCGTGCGCGTTGACGTAGTCGATGTCGTCGGGGACGAGGCCGGCATCCTTCACTGCATTGCTCATGCAGCCGATGATCGGCTTGCCATCCGGGCTCGAGCGGGTCCGGTGGAATGCGTCCGTCATCTCGCCGCAGCCTTCGAGCACGCCGAGGATTTTTGCGCCACGCGCCTTCGCGGATTCGTAGCTCTCCAGCACCAGCGCGCCGGCACCTTCAGCCATGACGAAGCCGTCGCGGTTCTTCGAGAACGGACGCGCCGCCTTCTGCGGATGGTCATTGCTGCTCGTCGACAGCGCGGACAGCAGCGAGAAACGGATCAGCGATTCCGGCGTGATCGAGCCGTCGGTGCCGATGCAGAGCGCGGCATCGGTTTCGCCGCGGCGGATCGCCTCAACGCCGAGCTGGATCGCGCTCGCGCCGGAGGCGCAGGCGGTCGACAACGAAATCGGCGAGCCGCGCGTGCCGAACTTATCCGCGAGATTCCCGGCGACCGAGCCGAACAAGAAGCGGTCATGATAGGCCGGAAACTGTACGCTAGCGCGGCAGAGCTCGGCATAGGTGACGGCATCGTTCGCGCCGCTCTTTCCGCCAACTTCCATTCGCTGCGGCCATTCCAGTTCGATCGGCGGAACGGCGAGGAAGAGGGGACCCGGAAAATTGCCGATGCGCGCGATGCCGGACTGCGCGATGGCTTCCTCCGCCGCGATCTCGGCCAAGCGCTCGGAGAGAGCCGCAGTGCAGCTTTCCGGCGGCAGGTAATCGATCGTGCCGGCGATGCGCGTCTTCAAATTGTCGGTGGCAAAGCGCGTAATGCCGCGGATGCCGGATTGACCGGCCGTGAGCTTCGCCCAGTTTTCCTCTTTGCCCGCGCCAAGAGACGTGATGACCCCCGCGCCGGTCACCACCACAATCGGGCGGCCCATGGAGTCCTTGCTCGAGGTCATTCTCTACCCCCCTCACTCGACGCGTTCGACCAGCGCCAGACCTTCCCCGCGCCAGTGCCCGACGCCGGTGACCAGCACCTGCTTCAGCGGGCCCTGCATCGGCTTCTCGAAGCCGCTGCCGTCGCACGGAGCAAACAGCGCGCCATGCCGCAGCGCCAGAGTGGCCAGAGCAATGTTCATCGGGAAGGTCGGCTCGAGCCCATGGCCGAGATAGGAACCCGTGGCGCGGACCGCCATATCCGAATGCGCGGCGAGGAAGGCGCGTTCCTCGGCGGTCGCAGGTTCGGCGCCGGTCGCGCCGGAGATGGCGGCCGCCTGCTGCGGGGCGATCTTGTCCTTCAGTCGGTCCCAGAGCGCTTCGAGCGACTTCTGCACGCCGTCCGTCTGGCGCTTCGAACGGTCGGACACGACACCAGAAATGCGCGCGAGCGGCTTGGCGCCACGTGCCTGCGCATGCGCGCGCGACTCGATGACGAGGAATGCGCCGATCGAGCCGAGCGCGAAGCCGCCGTTCGGACCGCGCTCCCATACGGGCGCGAACTTGTCCTTCAGCATCATGCCGGCGAATTCGTACAGCATGATGAGGTCGGGCCGCTCGCCGTTATGCGCGCCGCCGACGAGCGCAATTTCGCTTTGCCCCGCGCCGATACGCGACGCGGCGATGCGTACGGCATCCACGCCCGCCGCTTCCTCGCCCATGAAGGTGCGCGAGGAGCCGGTGACGCCGTGCACGATCGAGATGTTGCCGGCGAGCAGATTTGACAATTGCGCCAGGAAGAGGGTGGGGCGCAGATCGCTCATCAGCCGTTCGTTCAGGAACGCGGCCGGCTTTTCGGCCCTCGGCATGCCTGTGAGGATGTTGGAGTCGACGGTCAGATCGCGCTCGCCGCCGCCGGCCGCGACGATCATGTCGATCTTCGACAGGATGTCCGTATTGCCTTTCACGCCGGCGCTGTCGAGAGCCAGGCCGGCCGCATAGGTGCCGATGCGCTGCCAGTTTTCCATCTGGCGCTGATCACCTTTTTTCGGGATCTGCGCGTCGAAATTGATCGGGGCGAGTGGATGCACAACGAAGGGCGCGAACGTCGACGTGTCGACACTCGTTTCTCCCGTCTGCAATTTCTGCCAATGCGCCTCGCTGCCTTCGCCGAGGCAGGAGACGACACCAATGCCGGTGATCAGCGCGTCGCAGGATGCGTCAGCCACCGGCCGTCTCCACGCTGGGCAGTCCGATACGCGCGGCGGTCTCGCGGATGTAGCCGGTCATATCCGGATTTGGGAAATCGACGACGCGAAAGGTGAGCATCGCGTCGCAGACGCGTTTGCCCTCGACCTGAATCGCGGCCTTGGTGACCGTGTAGCCCGAACCTTCGTGCTCCAGCGCGGCGCTGACGGAGAGCAGTTCGCCCGGCTGCACGAAGGTGCGGAATTTCGCTTCCTTCACGCCGGCCAGGAACGGCATGCGCGAGAGGCCGTTGAGCGCGAGCAACAGCCATCCCGAAGTCTGCGCCATGGTCTCGGTGAGAAGGACGCCCGGCATCAGCGGATAGCCGGGGAAATGGCCTTCGAAGATCGTGCTCTCGGTAGGGACCCTGGATTCGACTCGGATCGTACGGTCGCTGAGGCTAAGATCGGCTACGCGGCCGATCATCTGGAAGTACTCGAGACGCATCTCTGCGGTCATGCCCCCTTGGCCGCGACCAACTCGTCGATCCGCGCAGCCAGATTTTTCAGCACGAAATACTGCTCGGTCGTCGCCTTCCCCTCGTTCACCTCGGCTGTCCACTGCTCCAGCGGCAACTTGATGCCGAAAGCCTTGTCGATGGCGAACGCGATGTCCAGGAAGTCAAGACTGTCGATGCCGAGGTCGTTGATCGCATGGCTCTCGGGCGTGATCGAGTCGCGCGGAATATCGCAGGTCTCGGCGATGATATTGGCGATGGTATCGAACGTCGAGGACATCGTTAACTCTCTGATTGATCGGAAGAAACGGCTATGCCGGCGACGCGCTTGGACCCCCGCCTTGCGCGTTTTCCGAAGTGAGCGTCCGGCATCACAAGAACCGGCCTTAAAGGTCGGGAGCCCGTATAGCGAAGCGGGCTGGCAGATTCAATGCCGCGCCCAGTTTAGCGGGAAAACTGGCTAATCGCCATGGTTTACCAGCGGCGGCTGGGCTCCACGTCGACATGGGTGCAACCGGTGCGGCCCGACAGGACGCAGTCCTGGTTCCGGCGCATGGTGGCCATCGTGTCGGCGAGCCAGAGTGCCGCCCCAATAAGAGCGAGGACGACAAGCAGGACGGCGCCGTTTACCAGCATGCGATCCCGGTAGTCGGCATCGGATTCGGGCGGACCGGAGTACGGCGCGAGATCGTCCTGCTTCGGAGGAGGCGGCGCCTTCCGGCCGCCGGGAAACCGCAGGACCTGGTGCTCGTCGTTGGCTGGTTGGGTCTCGGGCATTGCTACGCTTTAGCGCCGGGAACTCGTCGGTATTTGCGCCTTTCTCCTGATCGATTCAACGCCACATCCGCGGGTGTTCTGCGGAAACATGGGTGGACGGTCCTGGTTACGCAAACTAGGGTCGCGCCCGTTTCCCGTTCGCCGATCCACGTTCGGAGCTCCTCGATGTCCAAGTTTTTAGGTGGCACCCTTGCGGCTTTTCTCCTCATCACGCCGGCGCTGGCGCAAGACTACAATGTGGGACCTCTGCACATCGGCCATCCGTGGTCGCGCGCGACTCCGAAAGGTGCGCCCGGCGGGGGCTTTCTCACCATCACCAATAACGGCACTGCGGTTGACCGCCTGATCGGCGGCTCTAGCCCGGTCGCCAAAGAGTTCGAATTGCATCAGACGAGCGAGGAGAAGGGTGTCGCGAAAATGCGGCCGCTGGAGGGCGGTCTGGAGATCAAGCCTGGCGAGACGGTCACGCTCCGTCCGGGCGGATATCACATCATGTTCGTCGGGCTCGACAAGCCGTTCAAGCAAGGCGACCGCGTGCCCGCTACCCTCGATTTTGCCAAAGCCGGGAAGGTGCAGGTCGAATTCGTCGTCGAAGGCATGGGCGCGACGCATGGTGACGCCGGCGGTGCAATGCCAGGCATGTCCGGCCACGACATGTCCGGCATGGCTGGCCAGCACGGACATTGAGATGTGCGGGAGGCGCCTGCCGCGCAAACGCTGTTAAATAAATTAAAAATTTGTCTGCCACACCAATTCTTAAGTACCCGCGGCCGTTGCCGGCTAGTCGGTTCTCAGACTTCCGGCTCGGCGAAAGCGAGCGGCTCCGCCTCCGGCGGCAGCATGTGGAAGACGTTGAGCGTCATCGAGATCAGCGCGTAGTAGCCGAGGATGCCGACGAACTCGACCATCGCCGCGTCGCCGAGGAATTCCCGGACGCGCCGATAGACGGGCTCGCTCACGCGCCGCGTCGTGTACAATTGCGCGACGAAATCATAGATCGCCCGTTCGTCGTCTTTCGCCTGCTCGGGCACGCGGCCTTCGCGCAACGCGTTGATGCTGGCTTCGCCGACCCCGGCCTTTAGCGCCATCGGGGCGTGCGCAAACCATTCATACTGCGCCTTCCAGATGCTCGCCGTGCATAGAATGGCGAACTCCGACAGGCGCGGGGAGAGAGCCGTCTTGTAACGGGCATGCGCGCCGAGCGCCTGAGCGAGCTGCCCGAATTCCGGCGCATGCATCCAGGCGGCGAAGGGTCCGCGCGGCCTTAAAGTTTGCCCGCGCGGACCCGAGCGCAACGACGCCAGCAGCGTATGTTGCTCCGGCGTCATCCGCTCCTCTTCGATCAGGGAGAGGCGCTGCTGCGGGCGGTCGGCGGGCATGGGACGTCCTTTACTGATGAGGTGACGCAAGGCGGGCGCGCGTTCTATCATAAGAGGCAGCGGCATTCACCACTGCGAAGTCGAGGGACCAGCATGCGAATGCGCATCGCGACGTATCTCGCGGCAGGCACGATGCTGGCGTGCGGTACGGGATCTGCCTTTGCGGATGCAATCGACGGCAACTGGTGCCACCAGGATGGCCGCCGCTTCTCAATTCTTGGGCCTGAGATCGTCACGCCTGGCGGCAAGACGATGCAAGGCAATTACAGCCGGCATTATTACTCCTACGTGCCGCCGGCGCCGGAGCGCGGCGCGGGTCAGATCATCAACATGACGCTGGTGAACGAAAACACAGTCCACATGCAGTACGGGGAGGCAAGCGGTCCGGCCGAAATCTGGCCGCGCTGCTCGCAGACGATCAGCCTGATTTTTGCAGTAGGCGGCGACTGATCGGGCCTACGGCGAAACCACCGCCGCGGTGACGCGGGCAAGCCCGTGTTTGATCATCTGCAACTGCTTGGCGGCGGCGAGCGACAAGTCGAGCACGCGCCCGCGCGTGAACGGCCCGCGATCGTTCACCACCACCTCGACACTGCGGCCGGAGCGCGGTTCGGTGACGCGCAGGCGCGTTCCAAACGGCAGGGTACGGTGGGCGGCCGTATACAGATTTGGATTATAATTGGAGCCGCTGGCGGTGCGTCCGTGATAATGCGTGTCGTAGTAGGCGGCTACGCCGGAGAATTGATGCGAGCCATTGCCCGCGGCCGAAGCGGGCAGATGCAGCGTGAACAATGAAAGAGCGGCGAACGCGGCGGACTTGACGATCATCTGCTCAGCCCCGGGCGTTTAAATTGTAAGTAGCTTTAGCAACCCAGGCCACAACGACGAGGATGGCCAACAGAAACGTCGCGGGATGTCCGGTCCAGCTCGCGAAGGCCTGCGCCAGGCTCGAAATGTGATTGTTCAGATTCGTCACCGACGACGAAGTGTTGTCACCGTTCGCCATTGGCCTACCCGTGGGCTGCACCCCATCGGCCACGTCAACGCTCCGTCAATTGCAGAGTTCCGATGGGTGCCCGGGCGACGACAAAGTAGGCACCCACTTACTTCATCCGGGGCAGCCGTTGCTTCATCCTTCCGATATCGGCCCACGGGTCCATCTTGCGCTTCAGCCGCGTCATCAAGTTATTCACATTGTATTTGTTTGCGCCCTCGAGCGTGCGCAATTCCGACCAGTCGATGGGAACGGACACGGGCGCGCCCGGCCGTGCGCGCGTCGAATAAGGCGCGACTGCCGTCGCCTCGCGGCTGTTGCGCAGATAATCGACGAAAATCCTGTTCTTGCGCTTTTCCTTGGCCGCGACCGACACGTAGCGGTCGGGTTCATCCGCTTCCATTGCGCGTGCGACTGTCTGCGTGAACAGCTTCGCCTGGTCCCAGGGTGTCGGCTCGATCGGCAGCACGACGTGCAGGCCCTTGCCGCCCGACGTCTTGAGCAGCGTCTCGAGGTCGATCTGGCGCAGCCGCTCGCGGATGTCGCGCGCGGCGGCGATGATGTCTTTCCACCCGGTGCCGGGCCCCGGATCGAAATCGAAAACCAGCCGGTCAGCCTTATCGAGATGCTCGACCCTCGAGCCGCGCGTGTGGATCTCCAATACGCCTGCCTGCGCCAGCGAGATCAGACCATCGAGATCGTCGATTGAAATGATCTTGTCGCCTTTTTCGGGCACGAGATGCAGATGCTCGGGCATCAGCCCGGCTTTCACGTGCTTCTGGAAAAAGCAGCCGCCGAGGTCGGCGTGATCCGCGCCTTCGGGGCAGCGAACCAATGCGATCGGCCGGCCGACGAGATGCGGCGCGATCCAGTCCCAAACCTGCACATAGTATTCAGCAAGGTCGCGCTTGGTGATCCCGGCACCTTCCCAATAAACCCGCTCGGGATGCGTCAGCGTGATTGCGCCGACTCTGTTATTCTCGGCCTTGGCCGACGCCGGCGTGCTACGCCGCGTCGCCCTTTTTGCCGCAGCCGGCACCGTTTTCTTCACCTCGTGCACGACTTCCTCCGCGGCCTTGTCTTCCCGCAGGCCCTGAAAAGAAGCTTGGCGGACGCGGTCGCCATGCGTCCAGCCGTGGAAGTCGATTTCCGCGACGAGCTTCGGCTCGACCCAGATAGGGCCGCGAGCGCCGTGCTCCTCTTTCGGTACCGGATCGAGCGCCGATGTCTTGCGCTCCAGCGCTCTGAGTTTGCGATAGAGGTCGCGCGCAAAGGCATGCGTGAATCCGGTCCCGGTCCGGCCGGCATAGCGCAGCTTTCCTTGGGCATAAATCCCGAGCACCAGCGCGCCGACGGCGCGCGCGTCGGCTGTCGAGGGATTAAATCCGACGATGACGAATTCCTGCCGATCGGAGCATTTGGTCTTGACCCAGTCGTAGCCGCGGCCGGAGCTGTATGGCGCATCGGCGCGCTTGGAAACGATGCCTTCCAGCCCCATCGCGCAGGCCTCTTGCAGCAACTCCGGGCCGGGCTTGTCGATAGATTGACTGAAACGTATGGCGGCGCCGGAGGAGAGTTTTGAAAGCAGCCGCTCAAGCGCCGCCTTGCGAGCGGAAAGCGGCAGCGGGGTCAAATTCGCTCCGTCAAGATGCATCAGGTCGAAGGCGTGAAAGACCATTCGTGTGTCTGCGCCATCCTTAAGTGCCTGCTGCAGGGCCGAGAAGCTCGAGACGCCGTTCGCCGCTTCGACGACGACTTCGCCGTCGATCAACGCCGTCGTGCACGGAAGCTTTGCGAGTGCGTCAGCGATTGCACCGAATTTGTCGGTCCAGTTCAAACCGCTGCGCGTCAGCAATCTGACCTTTCCGCGTTCGATGCGCGCTTGCACGCGATAGCCGTCGAATTTGATTTCGTGCAGCCAGTCTGCGCTGTCGGGCACCGCATCCGACAAAGCTGCGAGGCAAGGCGCAATAAACGAGGGCAGGGATAATCTCGGCGTGCCCGCGGCTGGGTCTGCCTCCTTGTCGGAACGCTTGCGGCTCGAACGGGGGGCTGCGGCGCGCGATTCCGACTTCGGCTTGCGCTTCCGCGCCGTCTTTTTTTTTGTGCTCGTGTTTTTCGCTGCGCGGGTCTTTTTGACCACCGTTCGCTTCGATCGCGTCGCGCGCGTTTGTGTCGCCTTCGCTGCGACATTGTCCGCTACCGAGCGATTGCTATGCCAAACCTCGCTTTTCGGGCTGCCGGCGATCTCGTCCATGCTGCGGCCCGTCGCGGCCGACAGCGGCATTTCCTCCAGAATGTCCTTGTCGCGTGTCGAGCGCTCGACCTCGTCGTGCTGCTTGATCAGAAGCCAGTTGTCACGCTTTTCGCCGGGACGGCGATGCAAGCGCACGAGATGCCACCCTCCCCGCAATTTCTCGCCGTCGAGCGTGAAGGAGAGATGGCCCTTCTGAAGTCCCTTGTGCGGATCGCTCTCCGGCTCCCAGGAGCCGCGATCCCAAATCATCACGGTCCCGCCGCCATACTCGCCTTGCGGAATCGTACCTTCAAATTTGTTGTATTCGATCGGGTGGTCCTCGACCTGCACGGCCAAACGCTTTTCGCCGGGCACGAGGCTCGGTCCGCGCGTCACGGCCCAGCTCTTCATCACGCCGTCGAGTTCGAGCCGCAGATCATAATGCAGGCGGCGCGCGGCGTGCTTCTGGATCACAAATGCGTGCCCGGCACGACGCATGAACTTGCCGCGTGGCTCGGCGGTGACGCCGAAATCGCGTTTGGCGCGGTACGTCCTTAAGCCCGCCATCGTGTTAGTCCGCTCCGTTTTCGCATCATAAATCAGAAAACTCGACCTCGAAAGCGGCGGTTCCAAATTCCTGCTTTGTTCGTGGCAAATTGGAATTGCGGAACATCTGCTACGCATCGCACGTTTCACCCGCCGACGAACGGATGCCGTTGAGGAGGCTGTCATGTTGGGTTGGGCTCTGACGTTTCTAGTGATCGCGATCATCGCCGCCATATTTGGCTTCGGCGGCGTCGCAGGCGTGGCCGTCGAAGCGGCCAAGATCATTTTCTTCGTGGCGATCGTGTTGTTCGTTCTGTCGGCGTTGTTTGGCTTCTTCCGCGGACGCAGAACGCTTCCGTAGGGGGCTCGTGTAAATTTTGGACGACGCGGCCCTCGTTCGGTAATCCCGGAGGGGGCTTCGTTTTGCGCCGAGTTGTGTAAGCCGGGTGACAGACCGCCGTTTGTGCGCGACCTGCCGCCACAAGGCCGTTCTCTTCCGGAACTAGGAACGAACTTACGAGTTCCTTGTGAGCGGGCATTCGGCCGCTGTCCGTTATGCTGCGGGAGAGGCGGCCTCGTTGGCGTTCACCCTTGCAGCAACACAAACAGACCCGAAGGACATGCGTATATTACTGTCTCGCCCTTGGAATGACCAAGACGTTGCCGTTCTCAAGAAGCTTTGGGAAGAGGGTGTCCCTGTCCGTAAGCTCGCTCTGCGCTTTCGCCGATCGCAGTCCGCGATCCGCGGAAAGGCAGTGCAGCTCGGATTGAAGCGGCCTCTGCAGGCGATCCGCCGGCCCGAGAGGGAAGAGCTTCGCGCTCCCTGATTTCGGCCCGAGCCTGGGACCAACAAAGCGGCCGGGACCGGACGCTACGATACCGCTCGGCCCGCCATCAGCCCGAGGAAGTTCACAAAGATCGCGACGGCAATGAAGAACAGCCATTTTGCGATTTTTGCTCCGCCCGCAGCGATGCCGGTGAATCCGGACAGGGCCGCGATAATCGCGATATTAAAAATGACGAGTGCCCACTTCAGCATGCGTCACCTTCGGCCCGTCCAACGCGGCAGGGGTTGGGTTTTCTGGCCGCACGAGACGCAAAGATGTAATGGCCGGCCGTACCTGGGTCGAGCGGGGATCAAGCGGACTTTTGCTGCTTAAATATTGCCGCGGTTACGACCGGTTAACCCGCAATTGTTATGCCTTTCTTTATCCATGCGAAGGAGGCGTCGATGCGGATTCTGGCGCTCATGTTGCTGGCGGCCATCGCGCTTGTGCGGCCGGCCGCAGCCGAGGAATACGGGACCAAGGTGGAAGCGGTCGCCATGGTCAAGCGCGTGCAGGAGATGCTCAAAGCGGACGGCGTCGACACGACCTTCAAGGCGGTCAACGACAAGTCGGTCGCCTCTTTCCATGACCGCGACCTCTATCCTTTCGTCTACGACATGAAAGGCACGTGCGTCGCCCACGGCGCGCGCCCGGCGCTCGTAGGAAAGGTGCTGATCGACTTGAAAGATCAGGAGGGCAAATATCTGATCCGTGAAATGGTGAGGCTCGCCGAGGGCCCCGGGGGCGGCTGGATCGACTACAAATGGCCGAACCCGATCACCAACAAGATCGAGGATAAGTCGAGCTACGTTGAACGGATGGGCGATTATTTCGTCGGGGTCGGCGTCTACCGGTAGCTCTTATGCGTGGTCTGCTCGCGTCGGCTGCCATCCGACGGCGATTTTCGCCGATGGACTTTTTTGGCTTCGGCCGCTCGCTTTCGATCCGTACCAAGGCGTTTGCGGCATCGGCCGTGCTGCTCATTTGCCTGCTGGCGATCGGCGGCAACGCGTTTTTCACATCGACGCACTCGGTTGCAGGCCTGCGGCGGCTGTCGAATGAACTCGTGCCGAAGCAGCAGGCGTTCGACCGGGTCCAGACGGCCGTCGTTTCCGCGCATCTGAAAATATTTCGCTACGTCTCCTGGGCGAGCAACAGCGTCAGCTTCGATTTGCTCAAGCCCCTGCATGAGGAGATCGTCTCGGACTTGGCGTCCGTTTCGGGCAAGATGGCGCAGCTCTCCAGCCGTCCCGATCTGACGAAAAATGAGCAGGAGCGTCTAAGGACGCTGTTGGATATATGGGAGAAATGCCGCGCCCAGGCCAAGGATACGATTGACGTCGGCGAGGTGGACGCGCCGATGGCGACAATGATGCTCGGTCAGACAGACGAGAAGTTCGAGGCCGTGAACAGCGCCTTCGCGGAGATGGGCACCCGCCTTACTGCCGATGTCGATGGCTTGATCGGCGACCTTTATACCAATGGCGAGCGCAACAAGATCGTGCTCGTCTTCGGCATCGTTGTTGCACTGGCCGTGAGCCTCCTGATCACCTGGCTGGTCAGCACGTCGCTCGTGCGTCCGGTGCGCGCGATCACAGCCGCCATGCAGCGCCTGTCGAACGGCGAAGTGGACGTCATGATCAACACGCGTGATCGGCACGATGAGATCGGCAAGATGGCAGAGTCGATCGAGGTGTTCCGGGAGAACACGATCCGCATGCACGCGATGGAGCAGGAGCGGCTCGCGTCCGAGCAGCGCCGGGCCGCCGAACGTGCGAACGAAATGCGCGGTCTCGCCGCCGATTTCGAGCAGTCGTTCCAGACGCTGGTCTCGGAACTGACGCAAGCGGTCGACACCGTGCACGCCAAATCCCAGACGATCTCCGATCTTTCAGCACAGACGCGGGAGCGTTCTCAGCAGAGCGCGTCATTTGCCGAAAGCACGCAGCAGGACGTCGATGCGGTTGCCGACGCCGCGATGAAGATCGCCTCCACCGTCGAGCATCTGGCCGACCGCACCGAGAGCGCGACCAGGCTAACGCGGCATACGGTCGGCGAATCTGAAAAAGCGCGCAGCACCATCGACCAACTAGCCGGAGCCGTCGGCCAGATCGTTCCGATCACCGATCTGATCAGTGCGATCGCCAGCCAGACCAACCTGCTGGCGCTCAACGCTACGATCGAGGCGGCGCGCGCAGGCGCGGCCGGCAAAGGCTTCTCCGTCGTCGCGCTGGAGGTCAAATCGCTGGCACAGCAAACGGCGCGTGCGACCGGCGAAATCAATGCCAAGATTTCGGCCGTGAGCGCTTCCTGCGCCGCGGCCGTTGCGACCATCGGCAAGGTCGTTTCCGCAATGGAGGACCTCGAGCGCGAGGCCGTTGCGATGGCGAGCGCCGTTCAGGAACAGGCCGCCGAGACGCAGGAGATTTCGCGCAGCGCACAATCGGCGGCGCAATCCTCGCGAGGGGTTGCGCACGAGATGGCTGAACTCGAAAGCAAAACATTCGACAACCAAGCCGCGTCCGCGCGCTCGCTTGAAGAAGCAGACCGGCTGCTGCGCCATGCCAAGAGCCTTCGTGAGCAGGTCGACATTTTCATCCGCCACGTGCGCGCCGCATAATTCCGTCGCATCTGGGAACGATTGACGCTGCTGGTCCTTTCTCCCGGACGGAAACCCGCCCCTCGGTCATGAATGTCGATCCCGTACATTTGGTCAGCGCCTATGGCTATTGGGCCGTCGGCGTCATCGTCGCGCTTGAGAGCATCGGCATTCCACTTCCCGGCGAGACGATGCTGATCGCTGCGGCCACCTTTGCCGGCGCGACGCACCGGCTGGAGATCCATTCCGTGATCGGGGCCGCGGCGGCGGGCGCGATCGTCGGCGACACCATCGGGTTTTTTCTCGGCCGTCAGATCGGATTTCCACTGTTGCACAAATATGGTCCGCGCATCGGCCTGACCGAGCCGCGGCTCAAGCTCGGGCAATATTTGTTTCTGCGGCACGGGGGGAAGGTCGTATTTTTCGGCCGTTTCGTCGCGCTGTTACGCACGCTTGCGGCGTTCCTCGCCGGCGCCAACGGAATGTTCTGGCCGCGCTTTCTGATATTTAACGCGGCGGGAGGCGTTGTCTGGGCGACTGTGTTTGGTCTCGGCGCCTACAGCTTCGGCGAACTGATCGAACGCTTCGCCAAGCCCGTGGGGCTGGCGCTGCTGGGTTTGGCCATCGTCGGGGGCTTGATCAGCCTTATCGTCGTGCATCGCCACGAGCGAGCCTTGATCGCACGTGCGGAACGCGCGATTCCCGGCCCCTTGCATCTTCCACATTAGCCCGCGCCGAGCGCCACAGCGGCGTTGTAGGTGATGAAGGCAGCGATATAGGCCAGCGCGAGCATGTAGCCGAACGTCACCGCCATCCATTTCCAGCTACCGGTTTCGCGCTTGATGACGGCGAGCGTCGAGGCGCACTGCGGCGCGAAGATATACCAGGCGAGCAGCGCGAGCGCAGTGGCAAGCGTCCAGTGCTGCGCAAGCGCCTCGCCGATCTGCGCGGCGGCTTCCTTGCCGCCTTCGATCGCGTAGACAGTGCCGAGCGCGGCGACCGCCACTTCGCGCGCCGCCATGCCGGGGATCAGCGCGACGCTGATCTGCCAATTGAAGCCGATCGGCGCGAGCAAGGGTTCGAGCGCATGCCCGATCCACGCGGCGATGCTGTAGTCGATTGCGGGCTGGGTGGCGCCTTCCGGCGGACGCGGGAAGGACGCCAAAAACCAGATCAGCACCATCATCGAGAAGATGGTCGTACCGGCGCGATACAGGAACATCTTGGCGCGGGTATAGAGGCCCATCAGCACGCTGCGCACACGCGGCATTTTATAATCCGGCAACTCGAGCATGAACGGCGGGGTCGGGCTCTCGCGCCAGAACAGGAATTTGGCGAGCGCGGACACACCAAGCGCGCTGAAGATGCCGGCCGCGTAGAGCCCGAACATCACCAGCCCTTGCTGGCTGGCAAAGCCCCATACCGTGCGGTCGGGAATGAACGCGGAGATGATCAGCGTGTAAACCGGAATGCGCGCCGAGCACGTCATCAACGGCGCGACGAGAATGGTGGTCAGCCGATCGCGCGGATTGTCGATTACGCGCGTCGCCATGATGCCGGGAATGGCGCAGGCGAAGCTCGACAATAATGGAATGAAGGCCCGACCGTGCAGACCCGCGCCTCCCATGATGCGGTCCATCAGAAACGCCGCGCGCGCCATGTAACCGAGGTCTTCCAGCAGGAGGATGAAGAGAAACAGGATCAGGATCTGCGGCAGGAACACCAGCACGCTGCCGACGCCGGAAATGACGCCGTTCTCGATGAAGCTCTGCAGAATCCCGGGCGGCAGCGTCTCGTGCGCAAATGCGCCGAGCGCATCAAAGCCCGCCTGGATCAAATCCATCAGCGGCCGTGCCCAGGCGAACACGGCCTGGAACATGACGAACAGTATCGCGAGCAGAATGATCAGCCCGGCGACCGGATGTAGCAGCACCTTATCGAGGCGCGACGTCACGGTGTCCGGTTCGGCCGGTCTCTTTACAGTGGTCGCAATGATGCGGTCGGCTTCCCGCTGAGCGGTACGCAATTCGGTGGAGGAGGGCGGCGCCCAAGAATTTGCCGCCGGCGTCCCGCTGGCCGCTTGCGCCAGATCGTCGAGACGGCGCAGCAATTCGTCCGTGCCGCCACGCCGCACGGCAGCGGCTGTGATTACCGGTACGCCGAGTTCTGCACTCATGCGCTGGAGATCGAATTCGATGCCGCGGTGCTTGGCAATGTCGATCATGTTGAGGACGAGCAAAAGCGGCAGTCCGATGCGCTTGAGCTCGAGCACCAGACGCAACGCGAGCCGCAGGTTGGTGCTGTCGGCTACGCACAGCAGCAGATCGGGGGTCGCTTCGGTGGCGAAACGTCCGAGCACGACGTCGCGCGTGACTTCCTCGTCGGGGCTGCGCGCGCGCAGCGAATAGGTGCCGGGAAGATCGATCAAATTGACCGTGCGACCGCCAGGCGTTTTCAGCTCGCCGCTTTTTCGCTCGACGGTGACGCCGGGATAATTTGCGACCTTCTGCCGACTGCCGGTGAGCGCGTTGAACAGCGCGGTCTTGCCGCTGTTGGGCGTTCCGATCAGGGCAAAATGCAGCGTGCCCGACTGGGCCAGTGCGGACATCCGGTCAGCTCACCAGAATGGCCATGGCCTCGCGCCGACGAATGGCGACGGTCGCACCATCGACACGTACGGCGATCGGATCGCGCCCGATCAGGCCTTCGTGCAGGATTTCAACCTCGGCACCCTCGATGAACCCGAGTTCAACCAGCCGCCGTTCCAACTCGGCCGGCGACAGGTCGCTCGATTTGGCTGGGACGTCGATCGCCGCGATGCGGCCGCGGAAGCCGCGATGCGCCAGCCCTAGGGCCAATCGGACTGCTTCGCTCATGGTGTGATCGGCAATTCGCATCCCTTGACCCGATGTTCAGTGGTCCCGAAGTCGCCACTCTAATTGAGAGTGATTGGCATTATTTGCGTTATGACAATTTTCGGGTCAAGAAAAAACAGCAGCAAAATCAAAAGCGTAGAATGATTATAAAGTGAACCTGGCGGGAGATGGAACCGTATCAGCACGATTTGTCCACCGATTCAGACGGTTACGGGGCTCACTCGACCTACGCTGATGGGGTCAGCGGCCGAAAAGGACTTGGGGGGCCGATTTCCCCCGGCCACTTACATCGACGCAAAGGCTTGTGTTTACCCACCTCACCGGAAAGGGACGTCGAAAATTGTCCACTCCTTTCATTGCCCGAAGTGCGCGATGGTGGTGCAGACGGAAGAATCGCCCAGGCGCTCCGGGTGGTGTAGGGGCACTCCCCCCGGCAGCCACGGCAGATATTTTCGGGAAATTTACGCCGGCCGCCTTGCGCGCTATGGGTCCACGCGCTAGCGCAAGCGCGCGCGCCGTGCGCGAATTAGAACAAGAACCGGGACTAGAGGAAAAGCCGCATGCAACAGATGATCGCACGAGCCTCGCGCGGCCGCTGGTACATCCTGGTGCTCATCAGCCTGATGTACCTCATCACCTATCTCGATCGCGTCAACATCTCCACCGCGGCTCCGCTGATCAGCAAGGAGTTCGGCTTTGACAAGATCACTATGGGCGCGATCTTTTCCGCGTTCGTCTGGGCTTACGCGATGTTCCAGGTACCGGGCGGATGGATGGGCGACCGTTTCGGGCCGAGGAAAGTGCTCACCGTCATCGTCGGCTATTGGTCGGTGATGACGGCGCTGACGGCGCACGCGGGCAGCGCGATCTCCTTCATCGTCATCCGCTTCCTGTTCGGCATCGGCGAGGCGGGCGCCTTCCCCGGCGCGACGCGTGCTATGCAGCTCTGGTATCCGCGCGAGGAGCGCGGTTTCGTCCAGGGCATCACCCATAGCGCGAGCCGCGCGGGTGCGGCGATCGCTCCGCCGATCGTCGTCACGATCATGGCGACGCTCGGCTGGCAGTGGGTGTTTTACATCTGCGGCATGGTCGGCTTCGTCTGGGCAGTGTTGTTCTTTTTGTTCTATCGCGACCTGCCTGAAAACCACAGCCTGGTGAATGCGGCCGAGCTTGCGCATATCCGCGGTACCGATGCGAGCGGCGCTACGAAGGCTGCGAACATCGAAGCCAAGCCGAAGGTCCCTTGGGGCACGCTGATCAAATCGCCGAACATGTGGGCGATCATGTTGGCGTACTTCACGTACGTTTACTGCCTCTGGATCTTCCTGAGCTGGCTGCCGTCCTACCTCATCGAATTCCGCCACTTCACCCTGATTAAGGTCGGCATTTTCGCCTCGCTGCCGCTGTGGGCGGGCGTCGTCGGTGACACGGTCGGTGGACTTGCGACCGACTGGCTGTTGAAGAAGACCGGCAATACCAAGCTCGCGCGACGCTCGGTCGCGATCACCGGACTGCTCGGCTGCACCGCCTTTATCATTCCGGCGTCGCTGACGGACAATGCCTACACCGCCGTCTACTGCCTCACCGCGTCGATGTTCTTCCTCGAATGCACCATCGGTCCGTCCTGGTCGGTGCCAATGGACGTCGGCGGCAAATATTCGGGCACGGTGTCGGGCATGATGAACATGGCCGGCAATATCGGAGGCGCACTCTCTCCGCTGGTCTTCGGCTTCCTCGTCCAGTACGGCAACTGGCAGGCACCGTTCATCGTCGCTGCCACGCTGATGGTGATCGGCGCCGGCATTTGGGCGTTCTGGCTCGATCCCGAGAAGTCGGTCGTCGACGCCGTCACGCCCGAGGCGCTCGGCAAGACCGTCCCGGCGGAATAAACGCGACGTCAACAGCACGGGTCTGAAAAAAGGAGGGCGGAGCCCTCCTTTTTTTTGCGTAAGATTCAAAATCGGACGATTTGAGCCGGAGGATAGAACCGCAAACATCCACCGTGCGTTGGCGAGCCGGCACAAGGCCGACCGCACGGACCTCCCTCTGCGAGGACTCCATGGCAACGCTGACGCGCGCGCAAAGGCGCCACCAAATCTGGTCCGTGATCCGCGTCTCCAGCGGCAACTTCTTGGAAATGTACGACTTCTTCGTGTTCGGCTATTACGCCAGCGCGATCGGCAAAGTCTTCTTCCCGACGGGCAGCGAATTCGCGCAATTGATGCTGGCGTTCATGACCTTCGGCGCCGGCTTCCTGATGCGCCCGCTCGGCGGTATTTTCCTCGGCGCCTACATCGACCACTATGGCCGCCGCGCGGGACTGATGCTGACGCTTGCGCTAATGGCGGTCGGCACAATCTCGATCGCGCTGGTCCCCGGTTATGCGACATTGGGTGCCTTGGCTCCGATCATTGTCGTCATCGGACGCCTGATCCAGGGCTTCTCCGCCGGCGTCGAGCTCGGCGGCGTGTCGGTCTATCTCTCTGAGATCGCGACGCCCGGTCACAAGGGCTTCTATGTGAGCTGGCAATCCGGAAGCCAGCAGGTCGCCGTGATCTTCGTCGCGCTGCTCGGCGTCATCCTGAGTGCGCTCATTCCGCCGGAGGAGATGGTGGTGTGGGGCTGGCGCATCCCCTTCCTGATCGGCTGTCTGATCATCCCGCTGCTCTTCATTTTGCGCAGCTCGCTGGAGGAGACCGAGGAGTTCGAGACGCGGCGGTCCGCAAAGGATCATCCGACTCCGCGCGAAATTCTGAAGCGGCTCGTGCAGAACTGGCACCTAGTCATCATCGGCATGCTGCTCGTCACGATGACCACGGTCTCGTTCTATTTCATCACGGCCTATACCCCGACCTTTGGCCGCGAGGTGCTCAAGCTTGGCAACACCGAAAGCCTCATCGTGACGCTCTGCGTCGGCGTCTCAAATTTATTCTGGCTGCCGGTGATGGGCGCGGTCTCCGACCGGATCGGCCGCAAACCGGTGTTGCTTGCATTCACGCTGCTGATGTTCGTGTCGGCCTATCCCGCGCTGTATTGGCTGGTGAGCGCGCCGTCGTTCGGCCGCTTGCTTGCGGTCGAATTGTGGCTCTCGTTCATTTACGGGAGCTACAACGGAGCGATGGTGGTCGCGCTGACCGAGATCGTGCCGATGCATGTGCGCACGGCCGGATTTTCGGTCGCCTATAGTCTCGCCACCGCGCTGTTCGGCGGCTTTACGCCGGCCGTGAGCACGTATCTCATTCATGTCACCGGCAATCGCGCGGTCGCCGGCTTGTGGCTGATGTTCGCTGCCGCGTGCGGCTTGTTCGCGACGCTGATGGCGTATCGCTCGCCGAGAGTCGAGTCGGCGGATGCCCGCGCGTCCGTCACGTCCGTTCAGGGGCCGTGATTGCGCGGCGGGTATTGCCCGGAACCGCTCCCGGCGGCTGGCGTTCTCACCGGTATGACGGCGACGTTCTTACACGGGGACAAGATCGTTCCGGCCGGCGAGGAGGTCGATCTGCATCCGCCGGCATGCCCCGCTTGCGGCGTGACCATGTGGCTCGTCCACTTTACGCGCAGATCGAGCGATGACGGGCAGCGCGACATCCGCTCGTATGAGTGCAAACGCTGCGGCGCGCAGAAGGATGTGATCGACACAGCACAGCTGGAGGCGCGACCATGAACCTCGACGAGAGCCATCTGACGTCGATGCTGGGCGAGGCGGTCAAGCGCGCCTGGGGCGATTTCCCGCAGCCGATCCAGGAATTGCTGTTCGAGGGGGCGCTACTCGCTCCCGAGGGCGACAGCTCCTTCGCACTCCGGCATGAACTCGCGCTGCTTTTGCACGAACTGCATCCGAGGACGGCACAGCGCGCCTGAATCGCAAGGGTTTGGGTCGTCGCAAAAAAAACGCCGCGCTGTTGCGCGGCGTTTTCGTCGTCGTCTCTCCGGGAAAACTTCTATTCGCCGCTCGCCAGCACCGCGCGGACCTGCTCGTCCGGTCCGAAATCCTCCGCACTGTTGACGTGCATAAGCTCGGCGAGCCGCGTGCGTGCACGATTGACGCGCGATTTGATGGTGCCGACGGCGCAACCGCAGATATTCGCCGCTTCCTCGTAAGAGAAGCCGGACGCGCCAACGAGCACCAGGGCTTCGCGCTGGTCCTGCGGCAACTGCGACAGCGCCTCACGGAATTCCCGGTACTCGACCTGGCCGTATTGCTCGGGCTGCGTTTTTAGCGTCTCGGCATAATGCCCGTCGCTGTCCTCGACCTCGCGGCGCCGTTTCCGGTACTCGGAACGGAAATGATTGCGCAGGATCGTGAACAGCCACGCCGACATGTTGGTGCCGGGCTGGAAGGAATCAATGTTTGCGAGAGCCCGCAACAGCGTTTCTTGCACGAGGTCGTCGGCGCGATCGACGTTACCGCACAGGGAGATCGCAAAAGCGCGGAGGCTTGGTACCGCGCCCAAGATGGCTTTGCGGACTGATTCGTCCATCGCCATTAAGGCTTGTCCCTGCTGGTTCCGTTGGCGTCCAGGCGGTTGAGAAGCTCGCTGAAGCGATCTGGCACCCCCTGGTTCACCACTTCATCGTACATCGCGCGCAACTGCTGGCCGAGACGGGCCTGCACGTCACGGCCAAGTTTCGCCGGTTTGGCGCCGGTTCGCTTGCGGGTTGCTGCAGTTTCGATCGGATTTTGCTGTCCCACGGGCTTGCGCTCGTTCATCGGTTCAAGTCCCCCCGCGATGACCCCGGTTCGGCCACTGCCACCCCTTTGCGTGTCCTTTCAAAACCCATGACCTGCCATATGGTTCCTCATGCTCAAGGAACTTTCTGGGTGACGACACGTTGTTCGCCGCAGTAACGTCAGTCGGCTGGGGGCCGGGGTCCCTCGGGGCCCGCTCATTCGCTTCGGGAGGGATTTTCTTGTCGACATCTCAAGCAGTTGCTCAGCATCTTCCGTATCTTCGCCGCTATGCGCGGGCGCTCTCAGGAAGCCAAGCCTCTGGCGATGCCTACGTCGCCGCCACGCTCGAGGCGGTAATCCAGGATCCCAAGCTTCTGGAGGCCAGTTCCTCGACGCGTATCGCGCTCTATAAACTATTCACGAAAATCTGGAATTCGGTGGCCCTCAACGGCCAGCCGAGCGCCGGCGACGTCAACCAGCCGGTCGAACGGCATCTTGCCCACATCCCGCCCAAACCGCGGCAGGCCTTTCTTTTGATCGCGCTTGAGGGACTGTCCGAGGACGACGCCGCCAAAGTGCTGGACGTGGACGTGCCGACCTTGCGCGAACTGGTCGAGGAATCCGGACGCGAACTCGCCGCCGAGATCGCGACAGATGTCCTGATCATCGAGGACGAGACGTTCATCGCGCTCGACCTGGAGGGACTCGTCGAAAGCCTCGGCCATCGGGTGCTCGGCGTTGCCCGCACGCACAGCGAGGCGGTCGCCCTGGCGAAGGCCAAGCGGCCGGGGATTATCCTTGCCGACATCCAGCTTGCTGACGGCAGTTCGGGCCTGGATGCCGTGAACGAGATGCTGCGCAGCTTCGAAGTGCCAGTGATCTTTATCACGGCCTATCCGGAGCGGTTCCTCACCGGCGAGCGGCCGGAACCAGCGTTCCTAATCGCCAAGCCGTTCCAGCCGGCCACGGTCTCGGCGGTGCTCAGCCAAGCGTTGTTCTTCGAACGCAACGCGCGTCGGCGGGAACGCCGCGCGAGCTGATGAGGATTGCATGATTGTGGGGGCTCGTTCCCGGGAGGAATGAGCCCCCGTTTTTTCCGATGGCAGATCTGAAACATATTGGAAACTTTGAACAGAGCGACACGGTGCGAGTTAAGTCTTTCATGGTGCGCGGGAATTGGATTTTCCCAGGAGGAACATCAGCCATTCTGAGCCTAAGGAGCGGGCCATTGCAGGCCAAATCATGAATGTGTCGACGAAGCGTTCTGAATCCGATTTTGGCAATGGCTCCGACGCAGTGCTCAGACGCGAGAACGAGCGGCTGAAAGCGGGCATCGAGCGCCTGCGCGAGAGGCTCGACGCCCAGAATGCCGATTTTTCCGAACTGAAATCGCATTTTGCGCGATATGAGACCGCGCTCCGCGGCTCCAAAGTTACGGTTTTTACGCAGGATCGCGACCTCCGCTACACCTCGATCAGCAATCCGTTCTGCGGCCGCACCGTCGAACGGATTTTGGGTTGCACGGACGACGAGCTGTTTCCGGGCCGTTCCGGAGCCGCAATGGTCGCGCTCAAGCGCGCGGCGCTCGACAACGGTCAGCCAGCGCGAGGCGAGGTTTTGGTAGAAGACTTCGCGACTGAGCGCTGGTTCGATTTGCACGTCGAGCCGCTGCGAAATCCGGCCGGCGTCCTCGGTGGACTGGCGTGCGCTGCTGTCAACATCAGCAAGCGGAAAGAGGACGAGGCGCATCTCCGGCTTCTGCTGCGCGAACTGACGCACCGGTCGAAAAATCTGCTGGCAGTGATCCAGGCGATGGCGCGCCAGACCGCACGACATGCCGGGTCCATGGACGGATTCCTCAGTCAATTCAGCGGCCGGCTGCAGTCGCTCGCGGCTGCGCATGATCTGCTGGTGCGGGATAGCTGGCGCGGTGCCTCGATGCGCGAATTGATCCAAGCCCAGCTTGCCGCCTACATCGACGATGAAGGGCAGCGCGTGAGTATGAGCGGGCCGGCGATCGCGCTGAAGCCGGAAGCGGCGCAGACCCTCGGCCTCGCGCTGCACGAATTGGCGGCAAACGCAGCGCGTTTCGGTGCGTTTTCGGCTGATGCAGGCCGTGTCGCGATCGCCTGGGAGCGCACGCAGAGCCCGCGCGACGAAGCGCTAGTGCTCGACTGGCGCGAGGAGGGCGGACCGCCGGTAAAGGCCCGCCGGAAAAGGGGTTTTGGCGCTGCGGCGATCGAACGGAATTTGGCGCTGGCGCTGGAGGCGGACGTTTCGCTCGATTTCGATCCGGTGGGCGTGCACTGCCGGATCGTCATCCCCGCCGTGCACCTGCTCGACCGCCCGGAAAACGCATCCGCCGGACGTCCATAGGAACGGAATTTTGCGGCGTACGTTAACTCTGCGTCTCCTTCGGGGGGATTCCGACGGAGCGGGTGATGCGTGTTTTCGGGGCGTTGATCCTTGGTGTGTTTACTGGACTTGCAATTTCCTACACGGGCCCGGTTCTCGACTGGCGCTTCGCCGTGAATGCCGCCACGCCCAGTGCTGGCGAGGCGCAGTGGGTCGACCGAACTTTTAAGAGTGACCGGCTCGATCCACGTTCGGCCACCCGCGTGGGCAAACAGCCGACGATCCCTGTGCCGAAACTCCTTGCTGGATGTGAATCCGCGACGAGCCCGCTGTCGTCGACGCACGCCTCTATTCCGGGCCGCTGCTCGACTTAAAATCGGGCGGGCGAAGGCCGTTTAATCCAGCACGAAGGCGTCGTGATAGGCGCCTTGCACACTACCGCCCGGCACGGGGCCGCCGCCGGGCACATGCACCTTGTCGCCAATCAGCGCGCAGGTCGCGCCGTGCAGCCCGTGCCGCGGCACGGGCATGGGCGTTCCGGCCTCCCACGAGTCCGTCGCCGGATCGTAAATTTCGTTCGTGCCGAACACGCGGCCGGTGGCTTCACCGCCGAACACGACGATCTTGTTTTTATAATAGACGCAGGAGGGTCCGCTGCGCGCGGTCGGCAGCGGTGCGCGGAAGGACCAAGCATCCGTCTTTGGGTCGTAGACCGCGTTCAGCGACGTGTTGAAATCGTACGAATCCATGCGCCCGCCGATCGCATGGAGTTTGCCGTCGACGACCGCCACGCCCATATGGTCGCGCTGGCCGACGAAGGGCTGCGTTCCGGTCGAGCCGCGCATACCGGCAAGGAACGTATATTTGTCGGCCTGCGGATCATAGATCTCGTGCCACTCGACCGAGCGCACGTCGCGCCCTCCGAGCAGGTGGATTTTGCCGTCGAGCACGATCGCGGAGATTGCGCCGCGCGGGCGCGCCAAGGCGGCGATCGGCGACCAGGTGTCGGTCTCGGTGTCATACACGAAGCATTTGGAATGCGGGCAGCGGTTCTGCTCGATGAAGCCGCCGAACGTGTAAATCTTTGATCCGATCGAGACGCCCGCGACATGGTTGCAGGGAAGGGGGAAGGGCGCCTTCAACGACCAAGTCCTCGACTTGCTGCCGTAGACCTGATGAAAATTGCCGTCGACACGATGCTTCGCATAGCCAGCGATCACGTGGATGTTGCCGCGACATTCGATCACCGCATGTTCGCCGGTCGGCACCGGCAGGCGCGGCATCTCGACCCAGCGGCCGGGATTCTTCGCCGCCTGCGCAACGCTGGTCATGTAGCGCTGCTTCTCAACGGTCTTGGGAATATCGGTGATGGATTTGTCGTTCAGGCCGAGGAAGAGCGGAAGCTCCTGTTTTGACGCCATGCTGCACCTCTATTTTTGATAACCGGGGACCGCATCGCGCAACAGTTTGCGCGTGAACTCGACGCCCTCGCTCGCGACCTCGTAGGGCGCGCGCGCCCATAATTCCGGATTGGGCGCTTCATAAGAGAGGTAGCCCGTATAGTTCTTCTCCGCGAGCAGGCCGAGCATGCCTTTCCAGTCGACTACGCCTTTGCCCGGCGCGAGCCGATCGGTCGGCCGGCGCACGCCTTCGCTCACCCGCTGCGGCGGTACGTCGCTGTACTGGAAGCAGACGATCTTGTCGGCAGGGACGTTCGCGAAGGCGCGCCCGCCGGCGCCGCTGCGGGTGAAGTGATAGGCGTCGATGAGATAGCCGCAATTCGGATGGTCGGCGCCTTCGATCAGACGTGTCAGCACCGAGAGGCTGTTGAGCACATCGTGCTGCGAATTGAACTCGATCGCAAGCTTGAGGCCGAATTCGCCCGCGATGTCGCCCGCGCGCTTGAGATAGTCGATCGCCTGTGGAATAGGCCCGCCCACAGGTCCGGGCGCGCTCATCAAGGTGTCGCAGCCGAGCGCGACCGCGTTCTCGCAGGATTCGCGGAAAACCTTGAACAGTCGCTCGCTTTCCTCGCCCGTCGCGAACAGCCATCCGTATTCAACTCCGAGTACGCCGACCGGGATGCGCGCGGCGCGGATGAGATCGAGCACCTGCGCGTTGCTCATGCCGGCGTCGTAGCAGCGCTTGAAGTCAGTGCGGCGCAATTCGACGGCGTCGAAGCCGGCTTCGCGCGCCGCATCGAGGGCGGTCGCGAGCGGCGTCGTATCGATCGTCCACATATGCAGGGCGAGACGCCCGAACGGTTGTTTCACAAGTCCTCCTCAGCCTTCGTATTGCAGAATGTACAGTCCCGCGTTCGTGTCCGTCACCAGCATCAATCCGTTCGGATCGACGATGACATCGCAGGACTGGATCACCTTCGCCGCATTCGGTCGGATGTCGACGATGCGCTCGGGACCCGGCGGAACGTAATAGCCGGCCTCGCGCGGCTGGAATGGGTTCGAGATGTCGAATACGCGCGCGCCTGCATTGTGATAGGTTGCGAAAATCAGGTCGGAGCGCTGCATCGTGCCGGGCCGGTTTTCATGCAGGTTATGCGGGCCGAACTTGCCGCCTTTGCCGCAGTAGTCGGCCTCGTTTGGCGTTGGCAGCGTCGCGATGCTGACCGGGTTTTCCGGCGCGCGCAGATCGAAGACCCACGAATAGGCAATCCCGTTGGCGCAGTTGTTCGATGTCGCCTCGTCGGCGACGACGAGCAGATTGCGGTCGGGCAGGGGAAGCGGCGTATGTGTGCCGCCCGCGAAAGGCGGCGACCAGTTCACGTGCGCAACCTGGCGCGCGCGGGCCGGATCGCTGATATCGTGCACCGTCAATCCGCCGTCGCGCCAGGCGCCGTAGGCGAGATGGCCGGCGATGATGGTGTGATGCGCCGCCCAGCGCTTTCCTTTCGGTGCCTGCGGCTCTTCGTTATCGGCCATGCCCGGCAGCCACCAGCGGCCGGCGAGCTTCGGATGGGTAACGTCCGACACGTCGATCGCGATCATGATGTGATCGCGGAAGCCCTTCTCGTGCGCCGAGGCATACGCATAGCGCCCTCCGACCCACCAGATGCGGTGCAGTCCGAGGCCGGGCACGTCGAGAAATGCAATTTCGCGCGGCGCTTCCGGACGCGAAACGTCATAGACGCGCAGGCCCGCGGCGAACTCGGCTTGCGCCCTGAACGATTCCGTCAGCGACGCGGTGAAGTATTTCTTGACGTCATTGTATTTTGCTAGCGCCCAGACATTCGCGCCCTGCACGGCGAGCAGGATGCGGTCATGCACCTGGATGTGGTGTGAGCGCGTATTCGGCGGATTGGCGATGAAGGCGACGGGCTTGGGCGCGCGCGGATCGCGCACGTCGATGACGGAAAAGCCGTCGCTGAACATGTGGCCGACGAAGGCATGGCCCTTGTGCAGCATTACCTGCGTGCCGTCGGGCCGGCCGCCTTGGTCGCTGTGGCCGACGAAGCGGATATTTTTGCGCGCGACTGCCGGATCGTTCACCGACCCCTCACTTGCTACAGAAATGCGAGGCCCGGCCCATTGCCTGAGCCGGGCCTCTATTTTTCATCCAGCGTCAGCCGGTCGGCGGCGCGATTTCGTCCAGTCCCTTCTGCCGCGATTCAGGACCGAGCTGCGTGACGGAGCCCGCCGCGATGACCAGCACAATGGCGAGACAGACGAACACGGTCGTGAGCCCGTAGCCGTTCTGGATCCACAGAATGGTGGGAATGATGAACGCGGTCGCCAGCCTTCCGACGCCTGCGGCCCACCCGAAGCCCGACGCGCGCGCATTGGTGGGAAACACCTCCGAGGCGAAGATCTGCATCGCGTTGCCGGCGACCTGCACGAAGAAGATCATCACGAAGCCGGCGATCATCAGCTGTGTCGGGGTCGCAGCGTTGGCGAATACGATCGCCATGATGCCGGCGCCTACGAATGCACAGACCGACGTGATCTTCCGCCCGTATTTGTCGAGCGCGTACATCATGAACAGGCTGGCGCAGGGCACCGCGAAGTTCATCGCCAGCGTGTATTGCAGCGACTTCGTGATGGTGAAGCCCTTCGCGTTCATCATGTTCGGCAGCCACGCGCCAAGTCCGATCGCCACACCGAAGAACGCTGTGAAGCAGATCATGCCAGCGATGACGCGGGTCGGGAATTGCCTGAACACCACGCCGAACGGATCGCTCTTGCTGTTGCTCGCCGCACTGTGCGTCAGTTCCTCCGCCGGTCGCGGGAGGCCGAGCCGCTCGAGCACCGTGAGCGCCTCGTCGCCGCGGCCGTGCGTCGCGAGGTAGCGCGGGGATTCCGGCAAGGAGAAGCGGAAGATCCACACGACCAGCGCGCCGGCGCCGATGATGAGCCACACACCGCGCCAGGCCATTTCGGGTGAGGAGACCGAGCTTCCAAACAGCAGCACCAAAGCCGTTCCGATCGGCCACACGCAGGCGCCGCCGACGAAGTGGACGAATGCGAGAATACGGCCGCGGATCGCCTTGGGCGAATATTCGCCTGCGTAGGCGAATGCGAGCGGCTGCTCCGCGCCAAGGCCGAGACCCGCGATAAAGCGGCAGACGATCAGCAGCGTGATATTCGGAGCAAGCGCGCCGAGGATCGTGAACACTCCGAACAGCAGCAGATTGAATTGATAAATGAAGCGGCGTCCGAACCGATCGCTGAATTGGCCTTGCCCGGCGGTGCCGATAAACATGCCGAAGATAGTGGCGCTGCCGATCGCGGCGGCTTCCGCTCCGGTGGCGAATTTGGATTGCAAAAGATACGGCACGAGCGAGCCGAACACGGTGAAGTCGATCACGTCGAAAAAGTATCCCGCCGCGATGAGCGCGATCACTTTCCGATGCAGCGATGACAGCTTCGCCTGATCCAAGGCGTTGCCGACATAGGCCTCGATGGTCTGAGCCACGGCGTTTCCCCGATTCTAGAGCGTCATTACTGACTGTTGTCGTTTGAGGGCAATACCCCAGCAGAGAGCATGATCCAGCTTGCGGATCATTGCCAGCGCAATCGTGCCGATTTGCACCGGCCCGTTTTCGGGACGTGAAAGAGAAGGTGGCGCTCTGTCCGAGCGCGGAGACAGGCGGCCCTATTCGTCGATCAACGGGTTGGGATGGGCAAAGCGAGCCAGAGCAGTTCTGTTCTCGACCACGAAGCTATGGCCCATGTTGCGGACGCCGTGTTCTGCAAGTTGCGCGAGATTGCGCGACAGGTTCTCAGGCGTCATGCCGAGACGCGAGGCGAGTGTCCGTTTATCAATGTCCAGTTCCACAACACCGCGCTCGCCTTGCCGCGCGTCCTGGCGGAGAATCCAATTCGCGAGCCGCTCGGCGCTGGTGCGCAGCTTCTCGTTCTTGAGCGAGCGCACCACGACGCGATAGCGGGTTGCCAGTTCGTTGACGATCGCGCGCGCAAATCCGGCGTCGTTATCGAACACGTCGCGCACGGTTTGTGCCGGAATCATCAACACTTGTGCGGACGTCAGCGTGCGTCCGGATTTCAGATAGACCTCGTCGCGAATGACGGCCGCGAGAATGAATGTCGTCACCGGTTGCATGATGTCGAGCGTCGTCTCGTGCCGTCCGTGCTTCGCAAACAGTTCCACCGAGCCTTCGACGACCACGTGCAGGAAGTCGGGCAGGTCCCCCTCATTGATCAGGGTGACGCCCTGCGGAAAGCGCTGCAGGAAAGCCGCGCCCATCAGAACTTCGAACTGTTCGGGGCTGACGGCTTGGAAGAGCGGCAATGAACGGACGAGTTCGTGTTCGCTGGGACGCATCGGCTATCCTTAAGACTTGCCACGACGCTAGCCCGGCCCTGCAATCTGCGGATTGATGAAGATCAAGCGGCCAATGCCGACAGGTCAAAAAAGGTGATCACGTGCGACGGCGTTCCCCGCTACCGAAGACAAGTCGGCGAACCGGCGCCGGGGGCCCTGATTTCCTCGTAAATCCCTCTTTGGATTTCCGTTTTCCCCGGTAAGATGCCACTGCCCGGGCACTAACAAACAATCCGACAGCCCGGGTCATAGGGAGGATCAATGGCGTCCGTCGTCATTCACGACGTGCGGAAGTCGTTCGGGCTGACGCCGGTGATCCATGGCGTCAATATCGCGATCGAGGACGGTGAATTCGTCGTTCTGGTCGGCCCTTCCGGCTGCGGCAAGTCGACCTTGCTGCGCATGATTGCAGGGCTCGAAAATATCACCGGTGGTGAGATCCGCATCGGCGAGCGAGTGGTCAACCACCTGCCGCCCAAGGCGCGCGACGTCGCGATGGTGTTCCAGAATTACGCGCTCTATCCGCACATGACGGTCGCGGCAAACATGGCGTTTTCCATGAAGCTGCGCGGCGCGCCTAAGGGCGAGACGGAGTTGCGCGTCAAACGCGCGGCCGAAATCCTGGGTTTGACCGAGCTCTTGGAACGCTTCCCGCGGCAGCTTTCCGGTGGGCAGCGCCAGCGTGTCGCCATGGGCCGCGCGATCGTGCGCGATCCGCAGGTTTTCCTGTTCGACGAGCCTTTGTCGAATCTCGACGCCAAACTGCGTGTGCAGATGCGCACCGAGATCAAGGAACTGCACCAGCGGCTCAAGACGACGACGGTCTACGTCACGCACGACCAGATCGAAGCCATGACCATGGCGGACAAGATCGTGGTGATGCATGGCGGCAGAGTGGAGCAGATCGGCGCGCCGCTCGATCTCTACGACCGGCCGCAGAACCAGTTCGTGGCGGGCTTCATTGGTTCGCCGGCGATGAATTTCCTGCAGGGCTTGATCCGCGCGAACGGCCGCCTGGCGTTCGAAGGCCCGGGCGGGACTCAACTGCCGCTCGCGGCGGCGCCGTCCGGCAGTAACGGACGTCCGGCGGTCTACGGCGTTCGGCCCGAGCATTTCACGCTTGCCGACGACGGCGCGGAAGCCACGATCCAAGTCGTCGAGCCGACCGGCTCCGAAATCCAAATTGTCGCAGCGATGGGCGGTACTGAAATTGTCGCCGCCTTCCGCGAGCGTCATCCATTCAAGCCGGGCGAGACGATCCGGCTGAAACCCGATCCCCGGCTGGTGCATCTGTTCGACGCGCAGTCGGGCCAACGCCTGACAAAATAACAATCGGAGGGGAACACCAATGACCTTTGTCACTCGCCGCACTCTGCTCAAGGCCGGCACGGCCGCTGCCGCCGCCAGCTCGCTCATCGGTCCCGCACTGCTCGATTGGGCGAAGGCCTGGGCGCAGGCGGCACCGTGGAAGCCGGAGAAGGGCGCCAAGCTCTCGATGCTGCGCTGGAAGTACTTCGTGCAGTCGGAAGATGACGCCTTCGTCAAATTGATCGACGCATTCAGCAAGGCGACCGGCGTACCGGTGCAGATCTCGCGCGAGTCCTACGAAGACGTGCAGCCGAAGGCGTCCGTCGCCGCGAACACGGGCACAGGCCCGGACCTGTTCTGGGGCCTTTATTCGCTGCCGCATCTCTTCCCGCAGAAGTGCATGGATGTCACCGACGTCGCGAATTATCTCGGCAAGAAGTACGGCGGCTGGGTCGAGAGCGCGGTCAAATACGGCCAGAGCGGCAACAAGTGGATTGCGATCCCGGTCTGTTATTCCGGCAATATGATCAACTACCGGATTGCGGCGTCGAACAAGGCCGGTTTCTCTAAATTTCCTGACAAGACTGATGCCTTCCTCGAATACGCCAAGGCGATGAAAAAGAACAACACGCCCGGCGGCTTCGCGCTCGGCCATGCGTCCGGCGACGGCAATGCATGGGTGTACTGGTGCCTGTGGGCGCACGGCGGCAATACCGTCGACAAGAACGACAAGGTCATCATCAACACACCGGAGACGGCGAAGGCCCTACAATATGCAAAGGAACTCACCGACGCGATGATTCCGGGCGTCGCCGCCTGGAACGACGCGTCGAACAACAAGGCGTTTCTCGCCGGCGAAATCAATTGGACCGACAACGGCATCTCGATCTACGTCGCGGCCAAGAAAGACGAGACGAAAAAAGCGATCGCCGAAGACATGGACCATGCCTATTGGCCGGTCGGCCCGATCGGGCACCCGACGGAACTGCACCTGATGTATCCGGTGCTGGCGATGACCTACACGAAATATCCGCAGGCCTGTAAGGCGCTGATGGCGTTCATGCTGGAGGCGGACAATTTCAATCCGTGGATAGAGGCGGCGCAGGGCTATCTGACGCATTGTCTGAATGCGTACGACAAGAACCCGATCTGGACCGCGGACCCGAAAAACAAGGTGTTCGGCGAAGCGGCGAAGCGCACGCTCACCGCGGGCGGGCTCGGTTCGGTAGGCGAGAAGGCGGCGACCGCGATTTCTGACTTCGTCGTGCTCGACATGTTTGCCAACTACTGCACCGGTCGCGAGGATGTGAAAGGCTCGATCGCCATCGCGGAACGGCAGCTGAAGCGGATTTATCGGTGAGAGTGATACCTTCCCCGAAGGGGAAGGGTGGTTCGGCCGCAGGCCGAGCCGGGTGGGGCGGACTGCAAGAACAATCCCGCCCTGCTTCTTTCTTCGCTCGAAGCCACCCTCCCCGCTGAAGCGGGGAGGGACAGAAGGACCGCATGACCGACGCCGCACTTCGACCAGCCGCGCAACTGGACCTGCCGCCCCTCTGGGAGCGGCTGAAGACCAACCGCGATTGGCTCGGCTTCTGGTTTATGCTGCCGGCGGCGGCGTTTCTGATCTTGTTTCTCGCCTATCCGCTCGGCTTGGGCATCTGGCTGTCGTTCACCGACGCGCGGCTCGGACGGCCGGGCGAGTTTGTCGGCATCGAGAATTACGATTTCCTCTCCGACGATCCGACCTTCTGGCTGACCGTCTTCAACACGCTGCTATACACGACGGTGGCGAGCACCATCAAATTCGCCGTCGGGCTTTATCTCGCGCTGCTGCTCAACGAGCATCTGCCTCTCAAGGCGATCATCCGCGCGATCGTGCTGATTCCGTTCATCGTGCCGACGGTGTTGTCGGCGATTGCGTTCTGGTGGCTGTTCGACCCGCAGTTCTCGATCATCTCATGGTCGCTGATCAAACTCGGATTGATCAGCCACAACATCGACTTCCTCGGCGACCCGTGGAACGCGCGCTGGTCGGTGATCTTCGCCAACATCTGGCGCGGCGTGCCGTTCGTGGCGATCACGCTGCTCGCGGGCCTGCAAACCGTGTCGCCTTCGCTCTACGAGGCTGCCACCATCGATGGTGCGACACCGTGGCAGCGCTTCCGCTACATCACCTATCCGCTGCTGACGCCCATCATTGCGGTCGTGATGACCTTTTCCGTACTGTTCACCTTCACCGACTTCCAGTTGATCTGGGTGATGACTCGCGGCGGGCCGGTGAATGCGACGCATCTGATGGCGACGTTCTCCTATCAGCGCGCGATCATGAGCGGCTATCTCGGCGAGGGCTCAGCCATCGCCACCGCGATGATCCCGTTCCTTTTGCTCGCGATCCTGGTGTCCTGGTTCGGCTTGCAGCGGCGCAAATGGCAGCAGGGCGAGGACAATGACTGACGCCCTCGCCAAACGGGCATCGCATCCCGAGCGCATCTTCGCGGACTCGTCCGCCGATCACAGCGAGGGCATGAGCTATCTGGAGAGCGTGCCGCGCCGGCTGGTAACGCTCTATCTGCCGCTGGGGCTGATACTGCTCGTGCTGTTGTTTCCGTTCTACTGGATGGCGCTCACAGCGATAAAGCCGGACAACCAGCTGCTTGATCTCGAGACTTACAGTCCGTTCTGGACCTGGAATCCGACGCTCAAGCACGTCGAGAAATTGCTGTTCGAGACGGATTATCCGGTTTGGCTGTGGAACACGATGCTGGTCGCAGTCTGCGCGACGGCCTTGTCGATCATCGCAAGTGTACTTGCGGCGTATGCGATCGTGCGCCTGCGTTACAAAGGCGCGCGGTGGGTCGGCGGGGCGATCTTCCTCGCTTATCTGGTGCCGCCTTCGATCCTATTCATTCCGCTCTCCACCGTCGTCTATCAGTACGGCCTGTTCGACACGCCGTTCGCGCTGATCCTGACCTATCCGACGATCCTGATCCCGTTCTCGACCTGGCTGCTGATGGGCTACTTCAAGACGATTCCGTTCGAGCTCGAGGAATGCGCGCTGATCGACGGCGCAAGCCGCTGGCAGATCCTGATCAAGATCGTGCTGCCGCTGGCCATACCCGGCCTGATCTCGGCCTTCATCTTCTGCTTCACCTTGTGCTGGAACGAGTTCATCTATGCGCTGACCTTCCTGCAATCGACCCAGAACAAGACGGTGCCGGTTGCGATCGTCAACGAGTTCGTCGATGGCGACATCTACCGCTGGGGGGCGCTGATGGCAGGAGCGCTGGCCGGCTCGCTGCCGCTCGTGATCCTTTACGCGTTCTTCGTCGAGCATTATGTGTCGGCCATGACCGGAGCCGTGAAGGAGTGAAGGCACGCTTTTTTACCTCTCCCC
>Ga0207839_1000003_pt1 | contig 43047 bp, 41 predicted proteins | sample LuqExpMetageno64_FD_187821 | JGI IMG/M metagenome (GOLD analysis project Ga0207839, IMG submission 187821) | Tropical forest soil microbial communities from Luquillo Experimental Forest, Puerto Rico - Sample 64 (SPAdes) | ecosystem: Environmental > Terrestrial > Soil > Tropical forest ...
CACGCCGCGAACGCGGCCCGCGCCGCCGCAGTGGGGACGACTAAATGCGCCGCCCGAAAGCGCTGATCGCCTGGTCGAGCGGCAAGGACAGCGCCTGGTCGCAGCACGAGGCTCGTTGTTCCGGTGCCTATGACGTCGTCGGCGCGCTTACCACGGTGACCGAGACCTTCGGTAGCGTCGGTATGCATGGTGTGCGCGAGGAGATCCTGCGGGCGCAGCGTGCCGCCGTCGCTCGTCGTGCGTATTCCGTATCCGTGTCCAAATGACATCTATGAGGCGCGTGTGACGCAAGCGCTGGCGAGGGCAAAGGTCGAGGGCATCGATCCGTGCGGCGAGAACGGCGAATTGCATTCCTGCGTAGTGGCGGGCCCGATGTTCACGCGGCGGATCGAGGTGAAGGTCGGGGACACCGTCGAGCGCGACGCTTTCGCTTATGCGGACTTGCTACCGGTTTAGACGCGCAGCATACCGCCGGTCTTCCTTCTGACCTCAGCGATGATCTTCTGCCCGAGCGCGTCGATTTCGGCGTCGGTCATCGTCTTCTCGCGCGGCTGTATGGTGACAGCGATGGCAATCGATTTCTTGCCAGGATCGATGCCCTTACCTTCATAAACGTCGAACACCGTGACGTTGATGATCAGCTTCTTGTCGATGCTCTGCGCGGCGCGCACGATTTCCGAAGCGTTTACACCGCGGTCGACGACAAAAGCAAAATCGCGCTCGACCGGCTGGAATGGCGATAACTCGAGAGCGGGTTTCGCCCGCGTCGCTTTGGCCTTCGGCTCGGGGATCTTCTCGAGGATTACCTCGCACGCCGCCAGCGGGCCTTCCGCATTGAGCGCTTCGACCGCGCGCGGGTGCAGTTCGCCGAACGAGCCGAGCACGGTGTGTGGGCCGATCTGGATGGTGCCTGAGCGGCCGGGATGGAACCAGGCCGGCCCACCCGGCACCACCTGCAGCGCCTGCATGGGCGCGCCGGCGGCCGATAACACGGCGAAGGCGTCGGCCTTGGCGTCGAAAGCGTCGACCGGCGCTACCTTGCTTGACCAATGGCGGCCGATGCCGGAACCCTTAGCGAGCGCGCGGCGTAGGCTGGCGGCGGCGGTAAACTGGTCCTCGGGTTTGTCGCCCTTGAAGATTTGCCCGACCTCGAACAGCGCGACATCCGGGTAACCGCGGTGGGCGTTGCGTTGCGCCGCCATCACCAGTCCGGGGATGAGGCTCGGCCGCATGTCGGAGAGTTCGGCGGCGATCGGATTGACGAGCGCGAGTGGTGCGCTGCCGCCGCCGAACAATTCGGCTTCGCGCTTCGAGACAAACGACCAGGTGACGGCTTCGGTGAGACCGCGTGCGGCAAGCGCGCGCCTCGCCTTGCGTGTGCGATTCTGGATCGGCGTGAGTACCGACTTGCGCGCGTCGGCGCCGCGCGGAAATGGAGTGGACGGCACCTTGTCGACGCCGACGATGCGCACCAGCTCCTCGACGATGTCAGCGCGGCCGTGCACGTCCGGCCGCCATGACGGTACCGCCACCTTCACAACCTCGTTCTGGCCAGCGGCCAAGAAGCCGAGCTTCTCCAGGACGCGGCGCACCTCGGGTAACGACAGCTTCATTCCCGTAAGGCGCGGCAATTCAGTAAGCGGGAAGTCGATGATGGTTTCCTTCGGCAAAGGATCCCCGGCCACCACGACCTCCGACGGCGTGCCGCCGCAAAGCTCCATCACCATCTGTGTCGCGAGCTCAAGGCCGGGCAGCATGAAATTCGGATCGACGCCGCGCTCGAAACGATAGCGCGCGTCGGAATTGATCGCGAGCTTGCGCCCGGTGTCCGCAATGTTGAGCGGGTCCCACAGAGCCGACTCGATCAGCACGTCGGTGGTCGCCTCCGAGCAGCCGGTAGCTTCGCCGCCGATGACGCCAGCCAGCGACTCGACGCCCTTGTCGTCGGCGATCACGCACATCGCCGCATCAAGTTCGTAGGTCTTGCCGTCGAGCGCAAGCAGTGTCTCGCCGCGTCTGGCGCGGCGGACGGTAAGGTTGCCGCGCACCTTGGCCGCGTCGAACACGTGCAGCGGGCGGCCACGGTCGAAGGTGATAAAATTGGTTATGTCGACCAACGCGTTGATGGGTCGCAGTCCGATCGCGGTTAGCCGCTTCTCCAGCCAATTCGGCGAGACGCCGTTCTTGACGCCCTTCACCAAACGCAAGCTGAACGCGGGGCAAAGTGGATGGGTCTGGCCGAAGTCGAGCGTCACTTTCACCGGGCAAGGGAACGTGCCCTTCACAGGCTTGGGCGGACGGTCCTTGAAGTCGCCGATGTCTGTTGCACCAAGATCGCGCGCGATGCCAGAAACGCCGGTGCAATCCGGTCGGTTAGGCGTGAGATTAATCTCGATCACCGGGTCGCCGAGCTTTGCCCATTCGGTATAGGACTTGCCGACCGGTGCGTCGGGCGGCAATTCGATGATGCCTTCGTGGTCGTCGGCGATCATCAACTCGGCCGCCGAGCACAACATGCCGCGACTTTCCACGCCGCGGATAGTCCCGACCGCAAGTGTTATGTTCTTGCCGGGGATGAAAGTGCCGGGCGCGGAGAACACGCCCTTCATGCCGGCGCGCGCGTTGGGCGCGCCGCACACGACCTGGATCGGTTTGCCGTCGCCGATGTCGACCATGCAGACGCGCAGGCGGTCGGCGTTGGGATGCTTCTCGGCTGAGAGCACGTTGGCTATGACGAACGGTTTGAGCAGTGCCGCGTGGTCCTCCACGTTCTCGACATCGAGCCCGATCATGGTGAGCGTGTCGACGATCTCAGGCAGCGAAGCCGTCGTGTCGAGATGCTCCTTCAGCCAGGGCAGCGTGAATTTCACGGGCTCAATCCTCCCGCAAGCGTCGGGAAGTCGAGCGGCCGGAAGCCATAGTGCGACAGCCAGCGCACATCCGCCTCGAAGAATGCGCGCAGGTCCGGCATGCCGTATTTCAGCATGGCGATGCGGTCGATCCCCATGCCCCAGGCGAAGCCCTGGTACTCTTCCGGGTCGAGCCGGCAATTACTTAGCACGTTCGGGTGCACCATGCCGCAGCCGAGGATTTCCAGCCAATCCTCGCCTTCTCCGAAACGGATCTCGCCCTTGTCGCGCTTGCACTGGATGTCGACTTCCAGTGACGGCTCGGTGAAGGGGAAGAATGACGGGCGGAAACGCATCTTGACGCTGTCGACCTCGAAGAACGCCATGCAGAATTCGTGCAGAATCCATTTCAGGTGGCCGAGGTGCGAGCCTTTATCGATGACGAGACCCTCGACCTGATGGAACATCGGCGTATGGGTTTGGTCCGAATCGCTGCGATAGGTGCGGCCTGGGCATATGACGCGGATCGGTGGCTTCTGCCGCAACATGGTGCGCACCTGCACCGGCGAGGTGTGCGTGCGCAGCAAGAGGCGCGAGCCGTCCGGCTTGGCCGGGAAGTAGAACGTGTCGTGCATGTCCCGCGCCGGATGGCCTTCCGGGATATTCAACTTGGTGAAGTTGTAGTCGTCGGTCTCGATGTCGGGACCTTCCGCCACAGCGAAGCCCATGTCGGCGAAGATGGCGGTGAGCTCCTCGGTCACCTGGCTAATCGGATGCACGCGGCCGATTTCCGCCGGCGCTTCGCGCACCGGCAGCGTGACGTCTACGGTTTCGGCATTGAGACGGGTATCGAGCGCGGCGGCGTCGAGCGCATCCTTGCGCGCAGCGATGGCAGCGCTGACGCGATCCTTGAGACCATTGATCGCCGGACCCTGCACCTTGCGCTCGTCGGGCGTCATCTTGCCGAGCGTCTTGAGCAGCGCCGACACCGAGCCGCTCTTGCCGAGCGCGGCCACGCGCACCTGCTCGAGAGCCGCCGCGTCCTTGGCCGAAGCGACCGCGGCGAGCAGATCCGTTTCCAGCTGCGAGATGTCGGACATCGATGCCGACCTCAGCTCAGGCCGGCAGCGCAGCCTTGGCCTTCTCCACGATCGCCTGGAATGCCGTCGGCTCGCGGATCGCGAGATCCGATAGCACCTTGCGGTCTACGACGAAGCCGGCCTTGGCCAAGCCGGCGATGAACTTCGAGTAGTTCAGGCCGAATGGTCGCACCGCGGCATTCAGGCGTTGAATCCATAGCGCGCGGAACGTGCGTTTGCGCCGCTTGCGGTCGCGGAAGGCGTACTGGCTGGCCTTCTCCACCGCCTGCTTGGCGATGCGGATTGTGTTCTTGCGCCGCCCGTAATAGCCCTTGGCGGCCTTGAGGACTTTCTTGTGCTTGGCGTGTGCGGCGACGCCACGTTTGACGCGGGCCATGGACATGCTCCTTCTAGGAAAACAGAACGTGCGATTGCTTGACCGGACGGCTGCAACGGCGCGGCCGGAGAATACGATCAGCCGTACGGCAGAAAATATTTCTTGATGTTGTCGCCGTCGGTCTTGAACAGCACCTTGGTGCCGCGATGCTCGCGGATCTGCTTGGTCGTCCGCTTGATCATGCCGTGCCGTTTGCCGGATTGCTGGAATTTGACCTTCCCGCTGGCGGTGATCTTGAAGCGCTTCTTAGCACCCGATTTGGTCTTCAACTTGGGCATTTGGCTCTCCTTATCGGCACGGCGGCGTAAGGCCCTTACCGGCCAGAAATGCTCGTAGAATCACATCTTTGAGCGGATACTCGGAATCGAGCATTAATCGCCGCCACGGCAGCCCTGACTGGCCGGGCGGCGAGAGGGCGGCGTTATGGCAGAGGCGGGCGGGCCTTGCAACCGCCCAAGCTGGCCACCCGATCGGTGCGTTATTCAGCGTGGTGCTAGCAGCATCACCATCTGGCGGCCTTCGAAGCGCGGCTCCGACTCGATCTTGGCGATCATGGCGGTGTCGGCTTTCACACGGTCGAGCAATTTGTAGCCGAGCTCTTGGTGCGCCATTTCGCGGCCGCGGAAGCGCAAGGTGATCTTGACCTTGTCTCCATCTTCGAAGAAGCGCTTCATTGAGCGCATCTTAACGTCGTAATCGTGATCGTCGATCATCGGCCGGAGCTTGAGCTCCTTGATCTCGACAACTTTCTGCTTTTTGCGGGCTTCGGCGGCTTTTTTTTGCGCCTGGAATTTGTACTTGCCGTAATCCAGGATTTTGCAGACGGGTGGCGTCGAATTGGGGGCGATCTCGACCAGATCTAGCCCGGCGGCCTGCGCCATATCTAGCGCCGTCTGGATTGGTGTGGGACCATGATTGTGGCCAGTGGCATCGATCAGCTGAACCTCGCGGACGCGGATCTCCTCGTTGATGCGCGGGCCGTCCTTCTGGGCGGGCAGCGCGGACTTCATCGGACGACGAATGGCTATTTTCTCCTCATTCTGTTGCGGCGGACCTCGGCGCAACGCGCGCGCTTTGGCTGGTGAAACATTGGTAGAAACGGGGAATAAGTCAACGTGGTTCCGGCGCGCGCGCTTACCGAATCGAGCGGAATTACGATCAAATTATTCAGATTCCTCTAATTTTGTGGCAAAGGCGGCACCAGTTCACGCGCTTTGCGGCGCTGGGTAATCTGCCCAAGCCTTTCGCCGGCGAAGGCGCGCGGTTCGCCGACTGGCGGCCGCCTTCGCCGCGATGACGACGCGGGTACCGGATTGCAGCAGCGCCAACTCGTCCCATAATGCCGGCGCCAGCTGCACGATGGTGGTGCCGGCGAGCGATCGCGGGACCGCGGCCGGACTCATACCGCCCCTATTGCGCGGGGGCCGCCTTGCGGCGAGAAGGTATGGGTGCGTTCATTCTGCACTGTGACCTAACCGCGCATGAGCGAAGCCGGCGTGACCTCATTGATAATAAAATCAGAATCGTTTGCGGCGGAACGGACCATCGCCGTACGCGCGCGTGAGGGCAAAAGCCCCGGCCTGTTCTGGCTCGGCGGGTTCAAGTCCGACATGAAGGGCACCAAGATCCAGGCGCTCGACGCCTGGGCGGCAGAACAAGGCCGCGCCTGCGTGTGCTTTGACTATTCCGGCCACGGCGAGTCGGGCGGCGATTTCAAGCAAGGCACGATAGGACAATGGCTTGAAGAAAGCGCAGCCGTTTACCGCAAATTTGCCCTTGACCCGCAGGTAGTTGTCGGTTCGTCGATGGGCGGCTGGCTTGCGCTGTTGCTGGCGCGCGAACTGCGCAAGCTCAAGGACGCGGCACCGATCGTCGGCATGGTGTTGATAGCGCCGGCAGTGGATTTCACCGAGGAGCTGATGTGGAAGCAGTTCTCGCCGGCCATCAAGCAGGAAATCTGCGAGAAGGGATTCTGGTTGCGGCCTTCGCAATACGGGGAAGAGGCCTATCCGATTACCAAGAGCCTGATTGAAGACGGCCGGCGGCATCTGCTGCTCGGCGGCCTGATCGAGATCGGCTGTCCGGTGCACATCCTGCAGGGCGTGCAGGATCCGGACGTGCCCTGGCGGCACGCGGTCGAGCTGGTGTCGCGCTTTGCCCGCGACGACATCGTGTTGACGTTGATCAAGGATGGCGATCACCGGCTGTCACGGCCGGAAGATATCGAGCGGCTCATCGCGGCGGTGAAAGAATTCTAGGCGAGCGCGGCGGCCCATTCTTCGTTGACTGTCGTGTCGCTATCGGTTCTTCGCAGCGCCGCGAATTGTTCGCGCGGCAATAACCGGCTCAGCGCCCACACCGCGGCGCCGCGCACCAGCGGCGAGGCGTCGTGAAGCAGACGTTCGGCCTCGAGCGCCAGGGTAGCATCGCCGGAATTGCCGATGCCGATAAGTACGTTGCGCACGAAACGGTCACGTCCGGTGCGCTTGATCGCGGTCTTGGCGAAAAGCGTACGGAATTGCGCGTCGTCGAGACGGGCAAGTTCGGCGAGCGCCGGCGCACGCAAGGTCTCGCGCGCGGCAAGCTTCGCTTCGCGGCCTTGCACTGCGAATTTGTTCCAGGGACAGTGGGCGAGACAATCGTCGCAGCCGTAGATGCGGTTGCCCATCGCCGCGCGGAATTCGCGCGGGATCGGTCCCTGGTGCTCAATTGTGAGATAGGAAATGCAACGCCGCGCATCGAGGCGATAAGGCTCGGGGAAAGCGGCAGTCGGGCACACATCGAGACAGGCGCGGCAGGTGCCACAATTGTCTTCGCTCGCGTCATCCGCCGGTAGCTCGAGCGTGGTGAAGATCGAGCCGAGAAAAAGCCACGAACCGAACTGACGCGACACCAGATTGGTATGCTTGCCCTGCCAGCCAAGCCCAGCTTTGGCGGCGACCGGCTTTTCCATCACCGCCGCAGTGTCGACGAATACCCTCACGTCGCCGCCGGCGTTGTCGGCGAGCCAGCGCGCCAGCTGTTTGAGCCGCGACTTGATCAGGTCGTGATAGTCGTCGCCTTTTGCGTAGGTCGAAATGGCACCGCGGTCGCGCAGTTGAAGAATTGCCAGCGGATCTTCATGCGGTGTGTAGTTCAGGCCGAGCATGATCACCGATCGCACGGCTGGCCACAACGCGGCGGGCGACGCGCGTCGTTCAACGGTTGTCGCCATCCACACCATGTCGCCATAGGCTCCGTCAGCGATGAAACGTTCGAGCCGTGCTTTGGCCTCCGGCACCGCGTCCGGCTTGGTGACGCCCACGATGTCGAAGCCGCAGGTCCTTGCGCGCTCGGTCAACGCTTTCCTGATTTCGCTCGGATCGCTCAAAAATCGAGATTGGCATAGCTCGCCGATGGCGGCAGCCCCGCGAGTGTGTCGGCCAGAATCGCGCGAAACGCGGGCCGCGACTTCACCCGTGCGTACCAGTTTTTGGCGATCTCGTCTGCGCTCCACGGTACATCGCCCAGATAGTCAACCGATGACAAATGCGCGGCGGCGGCCAGATCGGCGAGGCTTAGCCGCTCACCGGCAAGCCAATCACGCGTGCGCGCCAGCCAGCCGATATAGGCCAGATGATAGCGGATATTGTGGCGGGCGGCGCGCATCGCCTCAGTGTCAGGCGGCCCGCCGCCCTGTTCCAGCGTCATATGGCGCTTGAACACCCGCTCGCTAACCAGAGGCCCGCTCACCTCGGAATAAAATTTTTCGTTGAACCAGCTCGCCAGCCGACGTACTTCGACGCGCTCGCCGGGTGAGGCCGGCAACAGGCGATGGATGTCGTCGCCGGGCCTGTGTGTCTCCTCGATATATTCCGCGATGATCGAGGCGCCCGGAACCGCCGGCTGGCCGTCCGCCACCAGCACCGGAATTTGCCCCGCCGGATTGAGTTCGAGGAATTTCTCGCGACGCTCCCAAAACCGTTCTTCCACCTGCCGCGCATTGATGCGGTATTCGCCGAGGATTAGCCGCACGTAGCGCGAGAGCGGACAAAGCGTTTGATGAAATAGCGTCAGCATGGGCTTCCAGTCCGAAAGCGACCGCGGCGGGAATCGTTGACAGCACTATAGAAAGCCGCTTTCCGATCGCAAATTCCACAGGACTTATGCCTTTTTGATTTGCCTGAATGGCAGCTTTGCTCCAAAAGCGCGTAATTCCTCACGGCGTTAAGTCTCCCCCGGAGCCGCTCATGCATACGATCCTGGACCTCATCTCGGCCCACCTCGATGTGTTCAAGGCGGCGGTGCTGGGCGTGATCGAGGGCTTAACCGAATTCTTGCCGGTTTCATCGACCGGCCATCTGCTGCTGATGGAACACTTCTTCGGTTGGGGCGACGACGCCTTCGGCAAGTCTTTCGCAATCCTGATCCAGTTGGGTGCAATCCTGGCGCTCTTGAGCATTTATTTCGGCCGTTTGTGGGCGCTGGCGACCTCGATGTTCACAGAATGGGCGGCGGCGCGCTTCGTGATCGGTGTGCTGCTTGCCTTCCTGCCGGCGGCGGTGATCGGCGCGCTGGCGGCGAGCTACATCAAATCACACATGTTCGACGTGCGGGTGGTCTGCATCATGTTCATCGTCGGCGGTTTTATTCTGATGGCCGTCGATCGGATGAACTTGAAGCCGCGCTATTTCGAGTCGACCGAGTTCTCGCTGCCGATGTATCTGGCCATCGGTGTGTGCCAATGCCTGGCGATGATCCCCGGAACGTCGCGCTCAGGTGCGACCATCGTCGGCGCCATGATGTTCGGCGCCGACCGGCGCTCGGCGGCCGAATTCTCATTCTGGCTGGCGATGCCAACGATGGTCGGCGCCTTCGCGTATGAAGCGTTCAAGAGCCGTGCCGAACTTGCCGCTGGCAACGTTTTCATCATTGCCGTCGGCTTCGTCTTTTCATTCATCTTCGGCTGGATCGTGGTGAAGACGTTCTTGCACTACGTGCAGCACCACACCTTCGCGGTGTTCGCATGGTGGCGCATCATCGTCGGCACCGCCGGCATCTACGCGATTTACATCCTGCACCAGTAGCTAGGCCATGCGGCTGCGGAACTGGCCGGTCTTGCGGAAGCGCCAGAGATAAGATGGCACAATCGCCTCCATAAGCTCTGGCTCGATGCCGATCCCTTGCAGCGTGCGGCCTTCCGACTTGGCGGCTTCCGACACGACATTATCGTTGCGCAGTAATTCCACCTGATCCGGGGTTAACATGGGCGTCGGCATGTATTGCAAGAACGTCGCGTGCAGCTTGGCGAGGAAGAATGGCAACGGCACCAGCAGCCGCTTGCGCTCGATGGTCGCCAGCATGAATCGCAGGAGCTCCTTGAACGTGCGCACTTCCGGTCCGCCCAATTCGTAGATGGCGGGCTTCACTTTCCCGTCGACGGCATCCGCGAGCGCCGTGGCGACGTCGCCAACAAACACGGGCTGAAAACGCGTCTGGCCGCCGCCGATCAGCGGCAATACCGGCGAGATCCGTGCGAGTCCGGCAAAACGGTTGAAAAAATCATCCTCCGGACCGAACACGATCGAGGGCCGCATGATCACGGCTGATGGCTGGGCGGCGAGCACCAGACGTTCGGCTGCCCCCTTGGAGCGGGAGTAAACGCTGCGCGATTGCTCGTCGGCGCCGATCGCCGAGACGTGCACCAGCCGGGCGCCATGTGCGTTCGCCGCAAGGGCCACCCGCTCGGCGCCGGAGCTGTGCACGGTGCCGAAACTCTGCTTTCCGCGCTCGAACAGGATACCGACCAGATTGACCAGCACATCGGCGTCGCGCGCCGCCGCGTCCACTGACACGGCATTGCGCAGATTGGCCTGGACGGCATGGATCTGTCCGACCCGGCCGAGTGGCTGCAAGTGTCCGGCGAGTTCCGGCCGGCGCACTGCTACCCGGATGCGATACTGCCGTTTGGCCAGAGCACGAACCAGGTGGCGGCCGAGAAAACCCGACCCGCCATAGATGGTAATCAGGGTGTCTTTAGGACTGCGTGCGGTCATCCGCTCTCGCTACCGGGTCCGGCGGGATGTCTCGAAACTCGGCAATAGCGGATCGCCCGCACGCTGTACAGACCTGGAAAAGCCCCCGCGCAGGCCTGCTATGCGCTTCATTTGACAAGCCGAAAAGGGCTCCGTACCTAATCCGCATAAGCCCAGGTGGCGGAATTGGTAGACGCACTAGTTTCAGGTACTAGCGCTGCAAGGCGTGGAGGTTCGAGTCCTCTCCTGGGCACCAGTTTTCCGAGCCGGCCAGAATGACCATCCGCCTGCATCGCGGCGATCTGCCAAACCTGTCCGCCTACGAGGACGCGGTGGCGATCGACACCGAGACCATGGGTCTCGATAGCAACCGCGATCGGCTCTGCGTGGTGCAGCTCTCGCCCGGCGATGGCTCGGCCGACGTGGTGCAAATTGCACCAGGGCAAGACAGGGCGCCCAACATCGAAAAGCTGCTGGGCGACCAGTCGATGCTGAAGATCTTCCACTATGCGCGCTTTGATCTTGGCGTCCTGGCCAAGGCTTTCGGAGTGATGGCTGGTCCGGTCTATTGCACCAAGATCGCCTCGCGGCTCGCGCGGACCTATACCGATAAGCACGGGCTGAAGGACCTCACCCGCGAGGTGCTCGGCATCGACCTGTCGAAACAGCAGCAATTGTCCGACTGGGGCGCTGAGGAGCTAACCGACGCGCAGGTGGCCTATGCAGCGACTGACGTGGTGCATCTGCACGCGCTCAAGGAAAAGCTCGACGCCATGCTGGCACGGGAGAACCGCACCGAATTAGCAACGGCTTGCTTCGGTTTCTTGCCCGACCGCGTGCGGCTCGACCTGGCCGGCTGGGCGGCCGAAGATATCTTTTCGCATTCCGTGTAAGTTATTGTATTAAAGCGCGTATTCGTTAAGGCCGGCTGCCGCGCAGGGGCCATATTCGCCCGTCAGGTTGCGGGGCGGGGGTAAAGCAAATTCCTGATCCGATTAAACCGGAGCCTACTGCTGGTCTTGGCATGAATCGTACAGTCACCGCCCGAACCGACCCGCAGACTGTGCGCGCTTATTGGACTATGAGCCGCGGCGACAGCGAACGCGCGTTCCGCGCCGCGCGCCGACACAGCCGGCTGGTGCGCATGTTGCGTATCTCCATCCCGGCGGTGGTCGTGATCGGCACGACGGTCATCGCTCTGATTACCTACTTCAACCCGCTGCGCATGCTGGGCCAGCTGCCAATCGACGTCGGCAGTCTTGTTGTCTCGGGCAGCAAGATCACCATGGAGCATCCGCGGCTTTCCGGCTTCACCCACGACGCGCGCGCCTATGAACTGTCCGCCGACGCTGCCAAGCAAGATCTGACCAAGCCGGACCTGATCGAATTACACAATCTGCGCGCTACTGTGGAGATGCAGGACAAAGCGACTATCGAAATGTTGGCGACCACCGGCACCTATGACAGCAAGGGCGAGATGCTCAAACTCGACCAGAACATCATGCTTAACTCGTCCACCGGTTACAGCGGCCACCTGAGCGAAGCGATGATCGACATGCGCAAAGGCTATGTGGTGTCCAAGCATCCGGTCGAGTTGCAGCTGCTGCAGGGCACGCTCAACGCCAACCGTCTGGAGATTATCGATTCAGGCGATCTGGTGCGTTTCGATGGCGGAGTGAACATGACGCTGATGCTCAGCAATGCCGACAAGACGGGAGTACAATGATCGTGTCCCGCCGTCCTCTGCTGATCGCTGTCCTGTTTACCTTCGTCGTGCTACCCGTTCACGCGCAGCCGTCGAAAGGCCCGCCGAACGCATTGCAGGGCTTTTCACAGAACCGCGATCAGCCGGTTCACATCGAGGCGGCGACGCTGGAGGTGCGCGACAAGGACAAGGTGGCGACCTTCAGCGGCGACGTGCGGGTGAAGCAGGGCGACACGGGCATGCGCTGCAAGTCTCTGGTGGTGTTCTACGAGCAGGATCAGGAAGGCGGCCAGAAGACCACCACCATGCGGGCGGCTACACCCGGCCCCGGCGGCCAGCAGAAGATCAAGCGTCTGGAAGCGCGCGGCGGCGTGGTGGTGACACAGAAAGAGCAGACCGCGACAGGCGAGATCGGCATTTTCGACATGAAGAGCAACACCGTCACGCTTTCTGGTAACGTAGTGATGACGCAAGGGCCGAACTTGCTGCGCGGCGAACGGTTGGTGGTCGATTTAACCAGCGGCGTGTCGCGGGTGGAATCGGGCAAAAACGGACAGGGCCGCGTCCAGGGCTTGTTTCAGCCGGGTGGCGGTGGCGCGGTCGTACCGGAGCTCAAGCCCGGGGTGATCGGCGCGCCGCCGGGTTCGGCGCAACGGTAGCAGTTCAATTGTGCCAAAAAGTCCCGAAAACTGCCGCGCTCACCCGCACGGCAAACGGACCCCCCTGATCTGGCCTTCCCAAAACAGGCGCGCTATCACGCGGACTAGGACACGCGTCGCGAGGTAGCCCGGTGAACATCCTATCGCTGTTTCGGCGACGGCCACCCGCCCGCCACAAAGCCGCGCAGGTGTCGGTTGCGCGGCCGGCCAGCCCCGTAACACAAGTGGCAACGCGGCCGCGCCGCGACGGTGACGGCCGGCAGGCCGTGCGGCACGCTTATCTCGCCACTCATGGGGTGGAGAAAAGCTTCGGTGGCCGCACGGTGGTTAAAGGCGTCACGCTGTACGTGCGGCGCGGCGAGGCTGTCGGTCTGCTTGGGCCGAACGGCGCCGGCAAGACCACGGTGTTCTACATGATCACCGGCCTGATCAAGGCGGATCGCGGTCGCGTCGAGCTCGACGGCTACGATGTCACCGCACTGCCGATGTATCAGCGCGCCCGGCTCGGTGTTGGCTACCTGCCGCAGGAAGCCTCGATTTTCCGCGGCCTGAACGTGGAAGACAACATCCGCTCGGTGCTTGAAGTGGTCGAGCCTGACCGCCGCCGCCGCGAAGCCGACCTCAACGCGCTGCTTGAGGAATTCGATATCGCGCGCCTGCGCAAAACGGCGACTATTGCGCTGTCGGGCGGCGAGCGGCGCCGCGTCGAGATCGCGCGCGCGCTGGCGACGCGGCCGAGCTACATGCTGCTCGACGAACCGTTCGCCGGCATCGACCCGATCGCGCTCGGCGACATCCAGGCGTTGGTGCGGCATCTGACAAATCGCGGCATCGGCGTATTGATCACAGACCACAATGTGCGCGAGACGCTCGGCCTCACCGACCGTGCCTACATTATCTATTCGGGCGAGGTTCTAATGGAGGGGCGCGCTGACGATATCGTCAACAATCCCGACGTGCGCCGGCTCTATCTTGGCGAGGAATTCAGAATGTAGGACCGCGGTAACTAAGCTTAAAATTTATGCATTTCTCAAACACGGAATCGCGTACCGCTTTGCACGCGGAGCTGTTATAAACAAAAAGAAGCAAGAATCGGACCAGTTTCCGCCAGGATTTCACAATGGCGTTGTCGCAAAGACTGGAGTTTCGCCAGACGCAAGCGCTGGTGATGACGCCGCAGCTGATGCAGGCCATCAAGCTGCTGCAGCTCTCCAGCCTTGATCTCGCCGCCTACGTCGAAGCCGAGCTGGAAAAGAACCCGCTGCTTGAGCGAGGCAGCGACGACGAGCAGCCGGTGGCCAGCGCGGCGCCAGCAGCGGAAACGGAACCCGCCGCGACCGAAAGCGACGAGGCGGTGCCATCCGATTGGAGCCAGCAGGAACTGGAGACCAGCCGCGACTCGATGGAGGCGCATCTCGGTACCGACTTGGAAAACGTCTTTCCCGATGACGGTGGCGCGAAGAGCGCGCAGCCGGAAGCGCCGCCGGCGGGCTACGCGGAATGGTCGGGAAGCCGCGGCAATGACGAAAACGCGTACAATCTGGAAGCGTTTGTCTCCGCTGAGATCACGCTTGCCGATTATCTCGCCGAACAAATGGCGCTGGCGATTTCCGATCCGGCGAGCCGCATGATCGGCCAATACCTGATCGATATGGTGGACGAGGCCGGCTACCTCACAGGAGATCTCGATACTGTCGCTGAAAAGCTTGGCGCGCCACGCGCCCATGTCGAGGCGGTGCTGGCAATCCTGCAGACGCTCGATCCGCTCGGCGTGTGCGCGCGCAATCTTAGCGAATGCCTCGCCATCCAATTGCGCGACCGCGACCGTTATGATCCGGCGATGCAAACGTTGATCGAGCATCTCGATCTCTTGGCCAAGCGCGACTTTACCGCTTTGCGGGACCGCTGCGGCGTCAATGAGGAGGATCTCGCCGACATGATCGCCGAGATCCGTCACCTCAATCCCAAACCGGGCCTCGCCTTCGGCTCTACCATGGTCCAGCCGATCGTGCCCGACGTGTACGTGCGCGAGGCGGCGGACGGCACTTGGCAGGTCGAGCTAAATGGAGACACGCTGCCGAAAGTACTGATCAACCAGCGCTATCATGCGGAAGTTTCAAAAACCGCGCACAGTGACAGCGACAAACGCTACATCGCCGACTGCCTGCAAACCGCGACCTGGCTCGTGCGCGCGCTCGACCAGCGCGCAAAGACCATCCTGAAAGTGTCGAGCGAGATTGTACGCCAGCAGGACGCTTTTTTTGCTCACGGCGTGCAGCACTTGCGACCGCTTAATCTGAAGACCGTCGCTGACGCCATCGGCATGCACGAGTCGACCGTATCGCGCGTCACCGCCAACAAGTACATGGCGACCAACCGCGGCATCTTCGAGCTGAAATACTTCTTCACCTCCTCAATCGCCTCCGCGCACGGCGGCGAGGCCCATTCCGCCGAGGCGGTCCGCCACCGCATACGTCAGTTGATCGCCGCCGAGTCCGCCGCCGAGGTGTTGTCCGACGACACCATCGTCGACAAGTTGCGCGAGGCCGGCATCGATATCGCGCGCCGTACCGTCGCCAAGTACCGCGAGGCGATGCGCATCCCTTCCTCGGTGCAACGTCGGCGGGAGAAGCAGGCGGCGGCGCTTTAAGGCAGCCGCATTGACGTTCCCTCAAACATTCCCTAGCTGAAATAAAGGACCGAACAGCGAACCTGGAGAAGTTGTATGGCTTTGCGTGTTTCGGGCAAGAACATCAACATCGGGCCGGCGTTGCGGGAACGCATTGTCGACCGTGTCGAAGAAGCCATGTCAAAGTATTTCCCGCGGGGTGGCTATTCGGGCCACGCCACCGTCGGCAAGGACGGCTTCGGATTCCGCACCGAATGCGTGCTGCATCTCGATTCAGGAAAGCTCCTAGAAGCCGAGGGCATGGCGGCGGACGCCTACCAGAGTGCCGACCAGGCCGCCATTCATATCGAGAAGCGCCTGCGCCGTAACAAGCGCCGCCGCAAAGATCACCGGGCTCGCAGGGGCAGCTGAAAAATAGGCGACAACACCTATATGACAACACCTATATGGGGACAGGGGATGGCCCGATTGGGCCATTGACGTGGCCGGGGACCCTCCTTATGGTCCGCCGCCTTCCAGATCCCCTTAACAGTATTAACGCCTCTTTCTGATCACTGGCTCACGTCCATGACGCTCACCGATCTCGTCGCGCCGAGTGCGATTGTTCCGGCGCTCAAGGTCAACAACAAGAAGCAAGTGATCCAGGAGCTGGCGGCGCGTGCCGCCGAACTCACGGGTCAGAGCGAGCGCGCGATTTTTGAGATCCTGCTTCAACGCGAGAAGCTTGGCTCGACCGCGGTGGGCAATGGCGTGGCGATCCCGCACGGCAAATTGCCAAAGCTTGGGCGTCTGTTCGGCTTGTTCGCGCGGCTCGAGCGTCCCATCGATTTTGAGGCGCTCGACGGGCAGCCGGTCGACCTCGTCTTTCTGCTGCTAGCGCCGGAAGCCGCCGGCGCCGACCATCTCAAGGCGCTCGCCCGCGTGGCGCGTCTGCTGCGCGATCCAGAGATTGCGCGCAAGCTGCGCGAATCGCGCGACGCCGATGCGCTTTACGCCGTGCTGGCGATGCCGGCAGCCAGCAGCGCTGCGTAGATCATTCAACCGACATAAGTTAAAGAACGCGAAGGCCAGGCATTGCGTATTCCGATGCGCTTGTTGTGAGCGCGCTCAGTGCACGCTGACGGCCTCGAGTTCTTGGCTCCAGGCGTTGGCGAGCGCCGCCTCACGCGTGTCAGTGAGCATTATCGGCGTGCCGTCGGCGCTGAGCAGCGCGAACAGCTTCATACCAGGCGCGATTTTCGGCACCTGCGGAAATAAGTGCGGCACATCCTCCGAACGGATTGCCTTCACGTACGCAAGGCGGCCATCGCCGAGATGCGCCAGCGCTTCCTGTGTGATCACCGGATGGGCTACGTTCATTTCAGTAATCTTGTCGTTGTTCATGGCCCTCGACTCCTTTCTTGACGCTTAACACGGTCGAGTCCTTTCCGAGTCCGTCAGTCCTGCTCATTGATGGCGATCGTTCTAACGATCCGCTCGGCTTGCGGCCGCACCAGATCGATCGACAACAACCCGTTCTTCAGGTCGGCGCCGAGCACCTCCATGCCGTCAGCCAGCACGAACGTGCGTTGGAATTGGCGCGCGGCAATACCGCGATAGAGAAATTGGCGGCTTTTGTCGTCCTGCTGCCGACCGCGGATCATCAACTGACTTTCCTCGACCGAGATGTCGAGTTGGTCGCGGGTGAAGCCGGCAACGGCGAGCGTGATACGCAACCGCTCCGGGTTTTGCCCGTCGCGCGCCAGCCGCTCGACGTTGTAGGGTGGGTAGCCGTCAGCCCCCTTGGTGACTCGGTCGAGCATCCGCTCGATCTCGTCGAAGCCCAACAGAAACGGGCTGGATAGTGACGGAACTCGTGACATGGTCTCAAAGTCCTCGCTTGAAGCGACTTTGACTTTGGGTCCTGATCAGGCACCCTGCCGAACGGCATTTGCCATCCGGTCGCTGCTAATATGGGCGCCCGGAGTTAAAGGTTCAAGAACAGGGGCTTTCAGCCGTCTTTCCCGCTAATTTGTGCATTGTCAGGTTAATTTTGATGGCTGTTCATACCCAGCCGCACGGCCTTACGCCCTGCTTGCCATCGTCCGGCCGGCTACTTCAGTTTCAGCTTGAACAGCTTGGTTGCGTTGGCACGGCCGATCTCGACGCGCTCGGCTTCGCCGATCTCGGCCTGATCGAACCAGCGCGCGCCCTCGCCGATATCCTCGAACGGCCAGTCGACGGAGAACATCACCCGTGTGGCGCCGAGCTCGGCCACCGCGTTCATCAGCGATGGCGTATGGAAGTTGCCGGACGTGGTGACGTGGAAATGCTTGCGGAAGTAATACCCGACTCCGTTTTTGGCGACATATTTGTGCGGCGCCTTCATCCAACCGTTACGACCGTCGATGCGCCAGAGCTGCACAGGGATACCTTCGCCGAGATGGCCGAGCACGATCTGCAGCCGTGGACACTCGTCGAACAGGCCGCTGCCGATAAGGCGCAGCGCGTGCACGGAAGTCTCAGCGGCGAAAGCCCAGTTCGGCCCGAGCAGCCAGGAATGGCCTTCGTATTGTCGGGACCAGTCCGGCAGCGGGTTACGTGGATGCAGGTAGAACGGAACGTCGAGCGCCTCGAGCGCGTGCCAGAAGGGCCGATACTGCGGCCGGTCGTAGTAGGTGACGTTGTCCGGCGCGCCGATCTGCGAGAAGCCGTTGACCAACGCGCCGAGCATGCCGAGCTCCGTGACGCACCGGGTGAGCTCGGCGATCGCCGCCTCTGGGTCCTGCATCGGAAGTGCGGCGAAGGCGGCGAAGCGGTCAGGCCGTTTGCGCACCTCGGCAGCGAGTGCTTCGTTGGCTTCGCGCGCCACCGCGATCGCCTGTTTGACATCGTGGATCGCCTGGATCGCCGGTGCGTTGAGCGACAGAACCATCAGCTCTACGCCGTGCTTGTCCATTTCGCGCAGCCGCATGTCCTGGATGTCCAGCAGGCGCGGACCGAGCTGCGACCACACATGCGCGCCGAAGACTCTGGAATCCGTAAGCGTGGCGTTGGTCGCGAAATGATCCTCGAGCGTGATCTTGCGTTGCATGGTGGTCCTCGGTTAGCGCGGCATCATGCAATACCGCGGGCGCGGCTGTCAGCAGGGCATAAAAAAAGCCTCCCCTGAGGCGGCTACCAAAAACATTTCTTAGCGAACACGGCCAAAGGACGATATCAGGAAATGCAAGGGATGAGACGCCAAGGTTTCACCTTTGGGGTGTGCGCGGCTTGGCCCGCGTTGTCGGCAGCAAACAGTTTTTACACACCATCGGCGAGGCCGATATATGTCTCTTTTTAGAGGCTTGCTGCTCGCAAGAAGGTATACGCACTTCATGGAGCCAATTTAGACGAGCACCGCAAGGAACCGCCTCCTAATCTGAATTGTTTGGCAATAAACAGGAGCGTCAAATGCCGATTTGACAAACTACAGAAAAATGCGCGCTTACATTGAACGGTCCAAAACGGTCAATGCGCGCATGCGCGGATAGTTTCGGAAAGGACGATTGTCTTAATGTGACATAAGCGTTGGCACCGTCATCCTCTCAAGGAGAGTATGCGTTGCACCACCAAGGATAAATTCGCGCATTCGTGAATGGCCATATCCACCCATCACAATAAGGCCGCTTCCGGCATCAAAGGCGTGGTTCAGGATCGTGTTTCCAACATCTATATTCAGTCGGATCCGCTTAAGCTCAACCTTCAAGCCATGACGTGCCAGATGCCGGGCTATGTCGATACCGGGGAGATCTTCGCTCTTTGGCCGTTCGCTTTCCATGATGAGTATATCGATATGCTCCGCCTTGCTTAGAAAGGGCATGGCGTCGGCTATAGCGCGCGTAGCTCCGCGGCTTCCATCCCAACAAACAGTTACATGCTTAAGATCGAGTTCGGTTGTCTGAATATACGGAACAAATAGTACCGGCCTTGCGGATTCAAATAGCGCTGTCTCGGCGACATTATCCTCGAAGGTTTCTTTGTTTGGTTGTGCTTGGCCAACAATTGCAAGATCGAACCGCCTGGCAATTTCGGCGAATTTAATGCTATCACGAGCTGTTTTGATATCGATACCGCGGGATTCCACGACGAGATCGGCTTTGCGCGCTGCGTCTTCAAAGGTTTCGATCGCAGCATCCGCGCGCCGTTTTGCCTCTTCACGGTGGAATACGATGTCCCGGCTAGGCATGGATGTATCCATATAGATCAATGGAGCGGTCGGCTCGTAGATGAACGTTATTCCGGTAAGGTGAGCTTGGAATGCTCGAGCAACTGAAATCGCGTAACTGGCGGTGGCGGTTCTTGATGGATTGAGTGAAAGATTGACAACAATATCCTTATACATGGTCGCTCCAAATCGGGGTTTTGTCTTTCATGATGCCAGCAACTCGATGAGGCATTGACTAGGATCAATGAAGCAAACGGCGTTGCGGACGGCGGCGATGCGGATTATCGAGGGAGCGTTCTAGAGAGGCATCCTCGCAAAACGGCTCCAAAGGCGTAGCCGACACCGGGACCGCCTATCAGCAAGACTAGAAGGGTTTTCGATGTCACGCCACACGCTGGCATACACGCTTGGCAAAGCGAACACCCAAGTTTCCCGAGCAACTAGACGTTTCGTCTTCAGAAAATCAAGGGAGCCAGCGCAACAATTTGCCGTCACGCACTGGTCGTAGGCCGTCTTGGTTTTTGATCCACAAAGAATACGCAAAGTGCCAAGTTATGTGTCATGGCCGATGTCGCCCCACCTGGCCACTGGAGGAGGTGGCTCCGACACCGGGCGCAGTCGGTGCTGCCAAAGCCGACGATTGGCACCGGCAAGCTCGAGAGGGTCGCTACCAGCTCGCACTCATCGCCGCCGGGGAAAAACCACGCACCGAGGACTGCTCCCGCCTCAGTAAGACGATCGATGTGCCACCGGACCGTCTTGCCGCGCCGCATGTGCCTGCTGAGCCTAGCGCGAAGGCCGCCCGGACCCCGCGCCGAACCGCAATACAGGTAATGGCCCGGACCTAAAGTTGCGGCTGGCCTGTTAGGTAATGTTACCGCTAGCGGCGCAGCTAATTCGAGCGCCAGAACGTAGGCGCCTGGTAGCGGTGGGGAGTCCGCCGCATGGGTGCAGAACTTTCCCATTATCAGAGTTCATTGCGATTAAAATTTGTTGATCTGATGCCGTCCTATATTTGTGGAGCACGAACTCTCGGTCAAACCATCTGTGGCCGTCACTTTGGCTGATACTCAGCGCAGCCAGCTACAAAACTGCTGGCGACTGCTACATCTAGGCAAGGGCTGAGAGCCGAAAGTGGCCTTCCGGCTCCCCGAAAGATCGTTCTGGTGCTCACGTGCGAGGGTGTTTCTTGCGGCGAAGGTCTCCATGACTGTTTGAGTAATATCTATTAAAATCTATACATCAATTGGTGGAGCCAGGCGGGATCGAACCGCCGACCTCGTGAATGCCATTCACGCGCTCTCCCATCTGAGCTATGGCCCCAATTCGGAATCCGTCACCGCAGCGGGGAATGCGGCCGCGCTAGAATTCAGGTCTCCTCTTCCTTCTCGATGGTCTCGCCGATGATGTCGGTCACATCGGCGCTGCCCTCTTCTTCTTCCTCGATGAACGCGGCATCGTCGAGGCTCTCGTCCATCTCGACGTCTTCGCCTTCCGGGGGGGCGGTGCCTTCGGCAGCCGCCGGTGCCGGCTTCTTACCCTGCTGTTCGGCCTCAGCGTCTTCCAGTGAAACGAATTCGGCTTCGGCTGTCTCCGGGGTTACGGTCTCGACCTCCGCCTCACGCGTCGGACGTGCGGTTGCGGGTTCGGGCTTGGCGCGCGCCGCTGTGGGCGCCGCGATCGGTACGATCTTGCCGGTGTAGGGAGAGATCACGGGCGTCTTGCCGAGATCATAGAATTTGCGACCGGTATCCGGACAGACGCGCTTGGTTCCAAGCTCAGCTTTCGCCACGATGGTTCCTCACAATGATCGGTAAATTTGCTGTTTCACTTGGCTAGTTGCAGGCCGCCTGTCAATAGCGCCGGCGCGCCTGCGGGAGCAGCAAAAGCCGCCGGATGACGCGCCGCGCGACCGCGTGGTAGGACGGCACCGCTCGTTAAGGATTTTGCTGTGAACCCTACCGATTCTCACCCGTTGACCGCCCGCTCCGGCGGTTTCTTGCAGGGCCGTACCCGGGTGCCGGGCGACAAATCGATCTCGCACCGGGCCCTGATTCTCGGGGCGCTGACGGTCGGCGAGACGACGGTATCCGGCCTCTTGGAAGCCGAGGATGTGCTGCATACCGCCGAAGCCATGCGCGTGCTCGGCGCCCGGCTGGAACGAGGGGCAGATGGCGTGTGGCGAATCCATGGCGTCGGCGTTGGCGGTTTGGCCCAGCCAGCCAGGGCGCTCGATTTCGGCAATTCGGGCACCGGCTGCCGGTTGGCGATGGGCGCTGTCGCTGGGAACGCGGTGACGGCTACCTTCATCGGCGACGTCTCCTTGAGCAGCCGGCCGATGCGACGTGTGCTCCATCCCTTGGAACAGATGGGTGCGCGCATAATGGAAGTCGCCGAAGGCGGGCGGCTGCCGCTTACGTTACAGGGCGCAACCGATCCCGTGCCGATTGTCTACGAGCCGCCGGTGCCTTCAGCGCAGCTCAAGTCGGCGGTGCTGCTCGCCGGCCTCGCCGCGCCCGGCGAGACTACCGTGATCGAGGCGGAGGCGACGCGCGACCACACTGAACGGCTGTTGAAGCATTTCGGCGCCAAGCTCGCCAGCCGGCCGCACGGTGAGCATGGCCGTCGAATCGTTTTGCACGGCCAACCCGAACTCGAGCCCGCCAACGTCGTCGTGCCGGCCGATCCTTCCTCGGCGGCGTTTCCGCTAGTCGCGGCTTTGCTCGCGCCTGGCTCGGACGTCATCCTCGAAGCGGTGATGACCAATCCGCTGCGTACTGGCCTGCTCACCACCCTGCGCGAGATGGGCGCCAAGATCGAGACGGTGGCTACGCACGATGACGGCGGCGAGGAAGTCGCCGATCTGCGCGTGACGACGTCGAAACTGAAAGGCGTCGAGGTGCCGCGCGAGCGCGCACCGTCGATGATCGACGAATATCCGATTCTGGCTGTGGCGGCTTCGTTCGCGGAAGGCGACACCCTGATGCGCGGCCTGAACGAGCTGCGCGTCAAGGAATCCGATCGTTTGGAGGCGACTGCCGCCATGCTGCGCGCCAATCGCGTTGCGGTCGACATCGAAGGCGACGACCTGATCGTGCACGGCAAGGCCAATGTCCCCGGCGGTGGCGAAGTCTTGACCCACATGGATCATCGCATTGCCATGTCGGCGCTGGTGATGGGGCTTGCCAGCGACAATCCGGTGCGCATCGACGACTCGTGCTTCATCGCCACAAGTTTCCCAGGCTTCGTCGAGCTGATGCGCTCGCTTGGCGCGGATTTCGAATGATCATTGCCATCGACGGTCCCGCCGCATCGGGCAAGGGCACGCTCGGCAAGAAACTCGCCGCGCACTACGGGTTGCGCCATCTCGATACCGGCCTGATCTACCGCGCGGTGGCGAAGGCCTTGGTCGACGCCGGCGAGCGCCCCGAAGATGCTGCCGCCGCGGTCGCTGCCGCTAAGGAACTCGATCTGGCCAATTTCGATGAAGCCACGCTCAAGACCTACGCGGTTGGCGAGGCAGCCTCAATCGTCTCCGCCATCCCGGGCGTGCGCGCCGCTTTGCTTGACTTCCAGCGCGAGTTTGCCGCCCAACCGCCGGGCGCGGTCCTCGATGGACGCGACATAGGCACCGTCGTCTGCCCGGGCGCCGACGTGAAGATCTACGTCACCGCGACGCCCGAGGTGCGCGCCAAGCGCCGCGCCGCCGAATATCGCGCCGCCGGACGGGATATCGACGAGGCTAGCGTGCTCGCGGACATCCTTCGGCGCGACCAGCGCGACAGCAATCGGGCCGCGGCACCCCTACAGCGGGCCCCCGACGCGTACTTGCTCGATACAACGCATTTGGCTATAGACGCCGCCATCCGGGCCGCCATTGACATCGTCGAGGCCACCCGAGCGGGCCGAGGGCGCGACTAACGCCCCTCGTTGTCGGAGGGAAAGCCCCGCTCGAGTCTTTGCGTTGGGCGTCCTGACCGAAATCCATCGTTCCGAAAGCACGGTTTTCGCGCCGGCCATCCAGGATTCAGGAGGCCGCTATTTTCCTGCGGGGCCAATAGCCCGCGCTTTCGGGACGCCGTTAAAACCGCCGGCGCGCCGCCCTACAAGGAGATTCCATGGCCACTGCTACCGCACCCACGCGCGAAGATTTCGCCAAGATGCTCGAAGAGTCCTTCACCCATGGCAGTCCGCAAGAAGGATCTGTCGTGAAGGGCAAGGTTGTCGGCATCGAAAAGGACATGGCTGTCATCGATGTCGGCGCCAAGACCGAAGGACGCGTGGCGCTGCGCGAATTCTCGGGTCCGGGACGGCAGGCCGATCTGAAGGTCGGCGACGAGGTCGAAGTTTATCTGGAGCGCGTCGAGAATGCGCTCGGCGAAGCGGTGCTATCGCGCGACAAGGCGCGGCGCGAGGAAAGTTGGGGCAAGCTCGAGACCGCGTTCAAGAGCAACGAGAAGGTCCAAGGCATCATCTTCAACCAGGTCAAGGGCGGCTTCACCGTCGATCTTGACGGCGCGGTGGCCTTTCTGCCGCGCAGCCAAGTAGACATCCGCCCGATCCGCGACGTCACGCCGCTGATGAATGTACCGCAACCGTTCCAGATCCTGAAGATGGATCGCCGACGCGGCAACATCGTCGTCTCCCGCCGCACCGTGCTGGAGGAGACGCGCGCCGAGCAGCGTCAGGAGTTGGTGCAGAACCTCGAAGAGGGTCAGGTAATCGACGGCGTGGTGAAGAACATCACCGACTACGGCGCCTTCGTCGACCTCGGCGGCATCGACGGCCTGCTGCACGTCACGGACATTGCCTGGCGGCGCGTCAATCATCCGACCGAAGTGCTCAACATTGGTCAGCAGGTGAAGGTCAAGATCATTAAGATCAACCACGAGACGCACCGCATCTCACTCGGCATGAAGCAGCTGCTCGACGATCCGTGGCAGGGTATTGAGGCCAAGTTCCCGGTTGGCGCGCGCTTTAAGGGCCGCGTCACCAACATCACCGACTATGGTGCTTTCGTCGAACTGGAGCCGGGCATCGAAGGCCTGATTCACGTTTCCGAAATGTCGTGGACCAAGAAGAACGTGCACCCCGGCAAGATCGTATCCACCTCTCAGGAAGTCGACGTGCAGGTCCTTGAGGTCGATCCGGTCAAGCGGCGCATCTCGCTCGGCCTCAAGCAGACCATGCGCAATCCGTGGGAGGTGTTCGTGGAGAAGTATCCGCCTGGATCGACCGTGGAAGGTGAAGTCAAGAACAAGACCGAGTTCGGTCTGTTCCTGGGCCTCGACGGCGACGTGGACGGGATGGTCCATCTCTCTGACCTTGATTGGAAGCGTCCGGGTGAGCAGGTGATCGAGGAGTACAAGAAGGGTGACATCGTCAAGGCGCAGGTTCTCGACGTCGACGTCGAGAAGGAACGTATCTCGCTCGGCATCAAGCAACTCGGCGGCGATCCGATGGCAACGGCCGGCGACCTGCACAAAGGCTCGGTGGTTACCTGCGAGGTGATTGAGGTGAAGGAGGCCGGCATCGAGGTCAAGATCGTCGGCTCCGATCTCGCCACCTTCATCCGCCGCGCTGATCTCGCGCGCGACCGCGGCGACCAGCGGCCCGACCGTTTCCAGGTCGGCCAGAAGGTGGACGCCCGCGTCACCCAGTTCGACCGCAAGACCCGCAAGGTCAGCGTCTCCATCAAGGCGCTGGAAGTGGCCGAGGAGAAGGAGGCGCTGGCGCAATACGGCTCCGCCGACTCGGGCGCTTCGCTTGGCGATATCTTGGGCGCCGCACTCAAACAGCGGGCTGGCGACAAGGCCGAGGAGAAGTCGGAAACCGAAAAGGCGGAAGATTGAGCCGCTTTACGGCTGCTTAAGGATGGAACCCCCAGGCTCGCCCCGGGGGTTTTGTTTTGCCCTGAGCGGTCAAACTGGCCGTATAATAGCCTTGCTCGATTCTAGGAGATCCCCTCATGTCGCTCGATGCCGATGCCATTGTCGATCGCCGCCGCATGCGGCGCAAGCTCACCTTCTGGCGCGTCAGCGCGCTGCTCACTCTCCTTGTCGCGCTCGTCGGCGTAACCTTCGCACTCACCCCGGGCGACCGCTTCCTGCCGCGCACCGATTACATCGCTCGCATCAAGGTGCAGGGCCTGATCCGCAACAACCAGGACCGCGTCGAGGCACTGGATCGGCTGTCTCGCTCACGCGCCAAGGCGGTGATCCTGCACATCGACAGCCCGGGCGGCACTACCTCCGGCTCCGAGCAGCTTTACGACTCGCTGCGCGCGTTGCAGGCAAAGAAACCGATGGTGATCGTGGTAGATGGGCTCGCCGCCTCGGGTGCCTACATCGCCGCGCTCTCCGGTGAGCACATCATCGCGCAGGACACCTCGCTGGTCGGCTCGATCGGCGTGTTGTTCCAGTATCCGAACTTTACCGACATCCTGAAGACCATCGGCATTAAGGTCGAGGAGGTGAAATCCTCGCCGCTCAAGGCCGCGCCCAACGGCTTCGAGCCGACGAGCCCCGAGGCGCGTGCCGCGATCGAGGCGATCGTGCTCGATTCCTACGCCTGGTTTAAGAGCTTGGTGAAGGAGCGCCGCAACATGGACGACACGCAGCTCGCGACGGTTGCCGACGGGCGCGTCTTCACCGGCCGCCAAGGCGTCGCCCTGAAGCTAGTCGACGGTCTCGGCAACGAACAGACCGCGCTGGCTTGGCTGGAAAAAGAAAAGAAGGTGCCGGCCTCGACGCCGGTGCGCGACGTCTCGCTGCAACCGAGATTCAGCGAGCTTTCCTTTCTTCATGTCGCCGCCTGGGGCTTCGAATCGGTCGGCCTAAGCGCCTTTGCGCAAACCATCGAAGAGTGGGGCGCGCTGCGAGCGGTCGAGCAACTCAACCTTGACGGTCTCTTGGCGCTTTGGCACCCTCCGGCCTCGAACTGACCAATGATCGATCCGGGGGCCTCGATGATCAAGTCCGAGCTTGTGCAGCGTATCGCGGCTCAGAATCCCCACCTCTATCAGCGCGACGTCGAGAACATCGTCAACGCAATCCTCGGCGAAATCACCAATGCCATGGCACGCGGCGACCGCGTCGAGTTGCGCGGCTTCGGCGCCTTCTCTGTCAAACACCGGCCGGCGCGCACCGGTCGCAATCCGCGTACCGGCGCCCATGTCTCGGTCGAGCAGAAATCGGTGCCGTTCTTCAAGACCGGCAAGGAAATGCGTGAGCGGTTGAACAAAGCCACGCCGGTCTAGTTTCCCGGATCGGGCAGGATGCTATTGTTTTGGCCGGGCTTGCCCGGCCATAGCACTTATGGAGGTAGCATGCTGCGCAGAATCGGCACCGCGTTGATCGTAGTCCCACTGGCGGCGATAATCATTGCCTTCGCGGTTGCGAACCGTCAGACAGTGATGGTGTCGTTTGACCCGTTCTCCTCGACGTCCCCGGCTTACGCGGTGACCCTGCCGCTCTTTGCGGTCATTCTCGCGGTGCTGATCCTCGGCGTGCTGACCGGCGGCGCTGCCGCCTGGCTACGCCAAGGCAAATGGAGGCGCAGCGCGCGCCGGCTCGACGTTGAAGTGCGCGCCCTGCACAATGAGATCGCTGCTGCGCGCGCAAGATACAGCAGTGCGCCGCAACCCACGGCGCCGAAATCAATCCCGCTCGCCGTGCTGCCGCCGCCGGGGTCTTAACAAGCCCGACGAGTTCCGCTTGGCGGCAGGCTGGATAAGGCGGTAGAACCCGCCCGTCATGGCATTGACGGTGAAAATCTGCGGCCTTTCCACCCCGCAAGCGCTTGATGTGGCGCTTGAATCGGGAGCGGACCTGGTTGGCTTCGTGTTCTTTCCGGCCAGCCCGCGGCATCTTCCGTTCGATTCCGCGCGTGCGCTCGGCGCGCGTGTGAAAGGCCGCGCAGGCAAGGTCGCGCTCACGGTCGACGCCGACGACGCGACGTTTGCCGCCATGGTCGAAGCGCTCAAGCCCGACATGCTGCAATTGCACGGCGCCGAGTCGCCTGAGCGCGTCAGTGCGCTGAAGGTGCGTTTCGGCTTGCCGGTGATGAAGGCGGTGCCGATCGCCGAGCGCGAAGACATTGCCCGCGTCGAGCTCTACAAGAATGTCGCCGACCGCATCATCTTCGACGCGCGTCCGTCGCGCGAGGCGACGCGTCCGGGCGGCCTCGGCCAGCCGTTCAACTGGACGCTGCTCAAGAGCATCGATCTCGCAATTCCGTACATGCTTTCGGGCGGGCTCGATGCAGGTAACGTGGCGGAGGCCGTACGCATCACGCGCGCGCCCGGCGTTGATGTCTCTTCCGGCGTTGAACGTGCACTCGGCAAAAAGGACCCGGACAAGATCCGCGCCTTCATCCGCGCGGCGCGCGCGGCAGAGACGGTGAACGCATGACCGAACCGCAGCCCAACTCGTTCCGCACTGGACCCGACGAGCGCGGGCACTTCGGCATCTATGGCGGTCGCTTCGTCGCTGAGACGCTGATGCCGCTGATCCTCGACCTGGAGAAGGCCTACGCCGCGGCTAAAGCCGATCCGAAATTCCAGAAGGACATGGACAGCCATCTCGCGAACTATGTCGGGCGTCCGTCACCGCTCTATTTCGCCGAGCGACTCACTGCGCATTGCGGCGGCGCCAAGATCTATTTCAAGCGTGAGGAACTCAACCACACAGGCGCACACAAGGTTAACAACGTGCTCGGCCAGATCATGCTAGCCAAGCGCATGAACAAGACGCGCATCATCGCCGAAACCGGGGCCGGTATGCACGGCGTCGCCACTGCCACGCTCTGCGCCAAGTTCGGGCTGCCCTGCATCGTCTACATGGGCGCGATCGACGTCGACCGGCAGAAGCCGAACGTGCTGCGCATGAAGATGCTCGGTGCCGAGGTTCGCGCGGTACAATCGGGCTCCAAGACGCTCAAGGATGCGATGAACGAGACGCTACGCGACTGGGTCACCAATGTCGCCGACACGTTCTATTGCATCGGCACCGTCGCTGGCCCGCATCCTTACCCGGCGATGGTGCGCGATTTCCAATCGGTCATCGGCCGCGAGACGCGCGAGCAGATGCATGCGGCGGAAGGTCGCCTGCCGGATTCGCTGATCGCCTGCATCGGAGGCGGCTCCAATGCCATGGGCCTGTTTCATCCATTCCTCGATGAGCGCTCAATCGAGATCTATGGCGTCGAAGCGGCCGGCCACGGCTTGGACAAGAAGCATGCCGCCTCGATCGCCGGTGGACGGCCCGGCGTGCTGCACGGAAATCGCACCTATCTCCTGATGGATGACGACGGGCAGATCGAGGAAGCGCATTCTATCTCGGCGGGCCTCGATTATCCCGGCATTGGGCCGGAGCACGCCTGGCTCAACGACGTCGGCCGCGTGAAATTCCTGTCGGCGACCGACGACGATGCGGTTGCGGCCTTTCAGCTCTGCAGCAAGCTCGAGGGCATTATCCCCGCGCTGGAGCCGGCGCACGCGCTCGCCCGCGCCATCGATCTCGCGTCGAAAAAGGCGAAGGATCACCTGATGGTGGTCAACCTCTCTGGCCGCGGCGACAAGGATCTGGCAGTGGTGGACGCCTTTCTGGAAGGCAAGCGATGAACACGCGCATCGACCGCCGCTTCGCCGCGTTGAACGCCGAAGGCCGCGCCGCACTGATGACCTTCACCATGACGGGTGATCCCGACTACGAAACCTCGCTCGCAATCGTCAAGGCGCTGCCGAAAGCTGGGGCCGACCTCATCGAGCTCGGCATGCCATTCACCGATCCGATGGCGGACGGGCCGGCCATCCAAGCCGCCGGCGTGCGCGCGCTCAAGGGCGGCCAGCGCTTGACCAAGACGCTGGCGCTGGTGCGCGAATTCCGCAAAGGCGACAACACGACGCCGATCGTGCTGATGGGATACTACAATCCGATCTATATTTACGGCGTCGACAAATTCATCGCCGATGCGAAGGGAGCAGGAGTCGACGGATTCATCGTGGTCGATCTGCCGCCCGAGGAAGATGAGGAGCTTTGTCTGCCCACGCTGAAGGCGGGGTTGAATTTCATCCGGCTCGCGACGCCCACCACTGACGAAAAGCGCTTGCCGGTCGTGCTCAACAACACCTCGGGTTTCGTGTACTACGTCTCGATCACCGGCATTACCGGCTCCACGGCGCCCGATGCGAAAAGAGTTGCGGCGGCGGTCAACCGCATCAAGCGCCACACCAAACTACCGGTCGCAGTCGGCTTCGGCGTCAAGACGGCGGAACAGGCGCGCGCCATCGCCGGCGGCGCTGATGGTGTCGTGGTCGGCTCGGCGCTGGTGGACGCATTGGCCAGGACACTCGACAGCAGTGGCAAGGCGGGTCTCAACACGGTTAAAGCGGTGACGACGGCGGTGTCGACCTTGGCCGAAGGCGTGCGCTCCGCGCGGCGGGTAGCGGCTGAGTAAACTTAGACCGCTTCAGCAGTTATAATTTTGATGGATTGAGTCTATATAGGCGAAGCATGAATTGGATCTCCAACCTCGTCCGCCCGAAGATTCGCAGCTTTCTGCGCCGCGAGACGCCGGAGAATCTTTGGATCAAATGTCCGGAGACCGGGCAGCTCGTCTTCTACAAGGACGTCGAGGCCAACCAGTTCGTCATCCCGAACTCCAACTATCACATGCGCATCAGTGCGCCGGCGCGGCTGAAAGCGATCTTCGACGGTGGTGAGTGCGAAGACATTCCGCTGCCCGAAGTGCCGCTCGATCCACTTAAGTTCCGCGACGAGCGGCGTTATGCCGATCGGTTGAAGGACGCGCGCAGCAAGCAGGGAATGAGCGACGCGATCAAGGTTGGCATCGGCCGCCTGGAAGGTCTCATGGTGACCATCGGCGTGCAGGACTTCGATTTCATGGGCGGCTCACTCGGCATGGCGGCTGGCGAGGCGGTGATCACCGGCATGGAGACGGCGGTGCGCCGGCAGACGCCGTTCATCATGTTCGCAGCCTCCGGCGGCGCGCGCATGCAGGAAGGCATACTGTCGCTGATGCAATTGCCGCGCACCACCGTTGCGGTGCAGATGCTCCGCGAGGCCAAGCGGCCCTACATCGTCGTGCTAACCAACCCGACCACCGGCGGCGTCACCGCTTCTTATGCGATGCTCGGCGACATCCACATTGCAGAGCCCGGCGCCCTGATCGGTTTCGCCGGTCCGCGCGTGATCGAGCAGACAATCCGTGAGAAGTTGCCGGAAGGCTTCCAGCGTGCCGAATACCTTGCCGAGCACGGCATCGTAGACATGGTTGTGCACCGGCACAAATTGCGCGCGACGCTAGCGGAATTGTGCCGCCTGTTGACTAAAGCACCGGCGCTCGGCGCCCAGCAGCAACTGCCGGTGCCGGCACACGCGTAGAGTCATGGCCACGCCGGTTGACGCGATTGTGGCGCGGCTGACCGAGTTGCACCCCAAGCGCATCGATTTGTCACTCGATCGCGTGCAGCGCTTACTTGCCGCGCTCGATCATCCCGAGCACAAGCTGCCGCCGGTGATCCACGTCGCCGGTACCAACGGCAAAGGCTCGACCATCGCCTTCCTGCGCGCGATTCTCGAGGCCTCCGGCCGGCGCGTGCATACCTATACATCTCCGCATCTCGTGCGTTTCAACGAGCGCTACCGGCTGGGCACGCTGGGCGAGGGCAGGCTGGTGACTGACGCAGAACTTACCGCGACTCTGGAAGAATGCGAGCGCGTCAACGCCGGCGCGCCGATCACTGTCTTCGAGATTACCACTGTGGTCGGCATGCTGCTTTTCGCGCGCCATGCCGCCGACGTGCTGCTGCTCGAGGTCGGGCTCGGCGGCCGGCTCGACGCGACCAACGTCGTCGATCATCCGCTCGCCACCATCATCACGCGCATCGCCATCGACCATACCGACTTCCTCGGTGATACGCTGGTCAAGATCGCGCAGGAGAAGGCGGGCATCCTCAAGCACAACACCCCGGCCATCATTGCTGCGCAGCAGCGCGACGCACTAACGGCGATCGAGCGCCAGGCGGCGCGTCTGAACGCGCCGCTGAAAATCGCCGGCGAGGATTGGATTGCGACCGAGGAGCGCGGACGGCTGGTTTATCAGGACGACGCTGGGTTGCTCGACCTGCCGGCACCCAGGCTTTACGGCCGCCACCAGTTCGAAAATGCGGGGCTTGCCATCGCGGCGCTGCGCGCTATCAAGGAGCTCAAGCTGCCGCCATCCGCCTACGATAACGGCATGGCAAAGGCCGATTGGCCGGCCCGGCTGCAACGGCTGCCGCAGGGCCGCCTGGTCGAGCTAGCGCCGTCCGGCAGCGAGCTCTGGCTGGACGGCGGGCACAATCCGGACGGCGGCCGCGCCGCGGCCGCAGCGCTCGCCGATCTCGAAGAACGCGTATCGCGTCCACTGGTGCTGATCGTCGGGATGCTGGCGAGCAAGGACTGCACCGGCTTCTTGAAAAATTTCACCGGGCTTGCCCGGCGCATGATCGCGGTGCCGATCAAGAGCGCCGAGAAGGGCCTGAGCGCGGAGGCTGTGGCCGCCGCCGCGCGCAGCATTGGTCTGCCGGCGACTAGCCGCGACAACCTTGATGAGGCACTCGACGCCGTGAGCAGGCTCGATCTCGAGCCGCCGCCGCGCATCCTGATCACCGGCTCGCTCTATCTCGCCGGCCAAGTGCTGCGCGAAAACGGCACGCCGCCGCAATAAACGCAACGGCCGGCATTTTGGCCGGCCGTGCAGAAAATTTTCGAGCGCGAAGCGTCAGACCGCGCCGCTGATCCACTGCTGCAGCTTCTGCTTCGGCGCCGCGCCCACCTGGCGGGAGGCGATCTCGCCATTCTTGAACAGCATCAGCGTCGGGATCGACATGATGCCGTATTTCGCTGCTGTGTTCGGGTTCTCGTCGACGTTGAGCTTGACGATCTTGACCTTGTCGCCGAGATGACCGGCAATCTCCTCGAGCGCCGGCGCGATCATGCGGCAGGGCCCACACCATTCCGCCCAGAAATCCACCACGACCGGGCCCGGCGATTTCAAAACGTCCGATTCGAAGCTTGCGTCCGACACTTTGCCGACGGCCATGGGATTACCTCTTAATGATTAGGAGCAGAGAATCACGGGTTTGAATTTGCGAGTGCAAGAAACTATGAACGCGATCCGGCAGCGTCAAGGCATCCTCACGTGGAGATGACTTTGGCAAGTGCGTTGTCTAAGGCCTCGCTCGAAAGTTCCATTAGATCAGGCACTTCCGTCCAGATGAGCGCAGCCCGCACTGGCCTGTCCGGGTACAATTTTGCCAGCACCGCACGGTAGAGCGCGAGCTGGCGAACATATTGCGGCGGCACCTTCTCGATTTCGCGTGGCGCCGGCCGGTTCGTCTTGAAATCGGCAATGAGCACAGCGGCTTGCGTTACCGCAAGGCGGTCGACCTGGCCTGCGACAGGCTCTTCTTTACCGCCAACAATAATTCGGCCCACGATCGGCACTTCGGCGTGGCTGCCGGGTCCGAAGAGGTCAGCAAAGCCTGCAGAATTGATCAGAGCGTCCACTTCTTCCGCGATCTTCCGACGCACATCTTCCGGCAAGTCGTCACCTCTGCGCGCCAGAAATTCTTCCGCCGCTTTGGCGCGCCGGGTGGCGGGGATATCCAGCAGCGATTGCAGCAGCCGGTGGGTCAGCGTGCCCCGACGCAAGGCCGCGTCGCGATCGCCTCGGGAGGCAAAGCGGTGTGGCTCGTCCTGACCGGACGGCCTAATGTACCGGGGCAAGATGCGCTCCGGCCTGACTGGCAAGCGCAGCCACTCCGGCGGCGTCATTTTTGGTGGGACAGTCTCCGGATTCTCTTGCGGCGACGTGCCAGTGTTCCTCCTGAAGCGCCAGATCGTGCCGACATCGGTGTCTTCGCTCTCAATCGACTCCGGCTTGAGTGCGTCGAGTACGAGCTGGTGCCAGCACCCGTCGGGTGCTTTCCTGTCGCCCTTGGTGCCACAGACAACCAGCCGCTCGGCCGCGCGCGTCATGCCGACGTAAAGCAGCCGTCGGTATTCGTCGCGCGCGGCCTCGAGCGCCCGTGTCCGCGCATCAGCCATCGGTCCAGCGTCCTTGTCTTTAGCAACCGCCCAGATCAGCGCCTCGGCAGTCGGTGCCGCGCCCGGAATCGGCGTGGTGAGCAAGCGCGGCGGGTGCGCGCCTTCCGGCCGTGTCGTTGTGCCGTCGATCAGGATGACGTTCTTCGCCTCGAGGCCCTTGGCGCCGTGCACGGTCATCACGCGCACTTCGTCGCGCTTAAGCTCCATGTCGCGCTTGACCTCGCTTTGCGCGGCGCGCACCCAATTAAGGAAGCCCTGCAGCGACGGCGTCTCGCGCCGCTCGTAATCGAGCGCGAGGTTGAGGAACTCGTCGAGCGGATCGGACGCCTCGATGCCGAGCCGCGCAAGGAAATGCTCGCGGCCCTTAAGCGCGCCGAGAACGTACGCATAGAATGCAAACGGCTTAAGGCTGCGCGCTAGGAGGGAAAGCTTGTCGAGCGATTCTGCGACGTCGCCGAACCTCCGATCCTCGCTCGCCTTAGCGCGCAGCATCGAATGCAACGGGCGCTTGCGGTCATACGCCAAAGCGTAGAGCTGCTCCTCGGACAATCCGAACAGCGGACCCTTCAGCACTGTGGCGAGCGCCAGATCGTCATCAGGCAACAGCAGCGCATCGCCGAGCACGAGGAGGTCCATCACCGCGATGTGCTCGATCAGCACCAGACGGTCAGCGCCAGCCACCGCGACGGCCTCACGCTTGAGTGCGCGGATTACCGCTTCGAACAGCGGGCCGCGCTGGCGCACGAGGATTAGCACATCGCGCGGCCGCGTGCCGTCCGCGCACCAGGCTTTGACCGTACGCGCAATCTTGCCTGCGAGCTTGATCGACGGGCTGGTCTCGCTGGTCGTGTCGAATGGCGCGTCCCAGCCTTCCTTGCCCTTGTCCTTTTCGTCGGGCGCGATGAGGTCCCAGATTTCCACTTCGCCAGGCGCATCTTCATAAACGGCCTGGTGGACGGTGCGCACCTGGTCGTGACTGAGGCCGCGGAATGCCGCTTCGCGCGCGAAGACAGTATCAACGGCGCTCAGCACGACAGGACCTGAGCGAAACGAATAATCGAGCCGCTCCTCCGCAAACAGGGCTTCGTTTGCGGCAAACAGCGCCTTGAAATGGCGCCGGTTTTCGGCGAAGGCAAGCGGCGCAGCGCCCTGGAAGGAGAAGATTGACTGCTTCTCGTCGCCGACCGCGAAAACGGTGCGCCTGACGTCCTCGCGCGCGCCGCCTTCAACAAATTCCGCGACTAGGGCCTTGATGATCTCCCATTGCTTCTGGCTGATGTCCTGCGCCTCATCGATCAGCACATGGTCGATGCCGAGATCAAGCTTGTAGAGTACCCAGGCGGCAGCGGTGTTCTTGAACAAGGCGAGCGTCTTGTCGATCAGGTCCTCATAGTCCAGTAGTCCGCGCTTCTCCTTGGCGGCGCGATAACGCTCGAGCACTGCGTTGGTGACAGTCAGCAGCGCCGCGCTGCGGTCCCGCGCGCGCAGCGCGAATTCGCGTCCCACCAGCGCGCAAACGCGGTCCTGTTCTTCGAGGAGGCGTTCGGCCCATTGCGGAAACTTCTTTGCCAAGGGCTTGGTGATGATGCTCTCGCGCCGCTTGCGCGCGTCGGTGCAGAAGACGTCGAGGTAGAGATCAACGCGCTCGCGGCCGCTGGTCTGCCCGGCGGCAACAAGAGCGTGGGCGCGATCATTGTCGCTATTCGAGCCGGCCGAAAATATTTCGATCAGCGCCGGCCACTCGGATGGCGGGATGTGGGAGCCGGAAAAATATTCGGCTTCGACGGCTTGCAGGCTGTCGCCGGACGTGAGGCCGAAGCTGCGGGTTAGCTCGTCGATTGCCTGGCGCACACCGCCCGCGCGCGCCACCCATTCGGTCACCCTGTCGCGCTGGCCGATCGCTTCCTCAATCACTTCCTTGAATGTGGTGTCCGCGGCGGCGGTGATTGCCACGACGAGCGCGCGGCCAAGCTCGCCTTGAGGATCGGCGGCAGCTTGCAGCATCACTTCCAGCGTCAGCGCGTGCAGCAGTTGCGATGTCGGAGCGTCGTCGAGCACTTCGAAGCGCGCCGCCACGTCCGCCTCAAAGGGAAATTGATGCAGCAGCCGCGTGCAGAAGGCGTGGATCGTCTGCACTTTCAGGCCACCCAGCGTCTCCAGCGCCTGGGCGAAGAGGCGGCGCGCTCCGGCGCGTTGGCGCGCGTCGGAGGGCTTGCCGGTGCTCGCCCTGATCTTCTTATCGAGCGCGGCGTCGTCGAGCGCGGTCCATTCGGACAGCGTATCGAACACGCGCGTCGCCATGTTGGCAGCCGCCGCCTTAGTGAAGGTGATACAGAGGATTTTTTCCGGTGCGGTGCCGCGCAGCAGCAGGTTGATCACGCGCTGCGTTAATACGTGCGTCTTGCCCGAGCCGGCATTGGCGGAGACAAACACCGAGCGGGCGGGGTCAGCGGCCGCGAGCTGGCGCTCGAGCACTGCCGAACGAATTTCGCGTCGCGCGCTCATGCCGAAGGGCCTTCCCACTCGCTTTCGCCACCGGAAGACGCCCATTCCTTCACGCGCGCGAGATGGTCGTACTCGCCATAGTGCTTCTGCCACATCGGATGCACGAGCGAGCGGTAGGGCTCGCCGTCGATCAGGAATTTCGCGGCGATGCCGGTGAGCTTGGCCTTGGTGATGTCAGCAAACGAATCCGGCGTGCCTTTATCCTTAAAATCGATATTCTTGATCTCCCCGGCCGGTTCGCCACCCCGCAGGCGCACATAGGTGAGCTCAGCCACCGAGCCGCTGGGAATTTCGGCGAAGCCGCCGCCGCGCAGAATCGCGGCCTCTAGCGTGAGCTGCGGCGCGAGCCCGGTGCGCACCTGTGGCTCGGTCGGTGGTTGCCCGGTCTTGTAGTCGAGGATGGCGTAAGCTCCGTCCCGTCGGCGCTCGATACGGTCGGCGCGCGCCGACAACGAGAAGGTCGTGCAGCCGAGCAAGATTTTCAGCTCGCCACGGATTTCGGCATGCACCGAGGCGAGGGCGGGCCGCCGCCTGCGTTCCCAGTCAGTGAACCATGCGACGATGCGTAGGAAGCGTGGCCACCAGAACGCATTGGCTTCCGGATAGTCTTCCAAATGCGCAAAGCTTTGCCGGCCGAGCGCGATCAATTCCTTTTCCGGATGGGCGGGAAGCACGGCGGCAAAGCGCCTGGTGAAATTGCCGATTGCTTCATGGATCACGCTGCCGCGGTCGGCGGCGCCTGGAGGCGTATCGACCGCTTCGAGCGGGTGCAGGTCAAGCACGTATTTGGCGTAGATCGTATAGGGATCGCGCAGCCAGTTCTCGATGTCGGTGACCGACAATTTGTTCGGGCGCGCTTCGAGCGGCGGCGACGGCTGCGGCCGCGCGACCGGCTGCGGCTTGGCGGGCGGTGCGTCGAGTGCCTCGGCCCAGGCGAGATAGGGCGCGCCGCGCTGGCATATTTCCTTCCAGCGCTGTGGACCAGCAAGCGCCGCGATCCGTTGAAGGAAGCGCGATGCGACCGTCGGCGCACCGTTGCTCTTGACGGCGCGCGTGAGAACGACCTCCTTGGCGCCGAGTGCCTGCGCGAAATCGTGAGCGGCAAGGCCGACGCGCCGCTCCGGCAGATCGAGCCCGAGCGCGAGCCGCATCGGACGGCTGAGCCAGGGATCGCTGCGCACGTCGGGCGGCCAAGTCGCTTCGTTCAGCCCGCCCAGCACGATGAGGTCGATCAATTGCAGACGCGCTTCGAGCGGCCCGAAGATGCGGATGCGCACACCCTCCTGCTCGCGCATGCGCACAATGCGTGCGGCGAGCGCGGCGTGGAACAGCTCGGGATAATCGTCGGCCGATACCTTGAGCTCGTTGGCAGCATGGGCGTTCACAGCTTCCTCGAAGGCGAGCGCCAGCGTCTCGCCATCCTTGCCGGTGAACACCACGCTTTCATTTGTGGTATCGCTTCCGAGTCTGATGACGCAGTCGCGATGACGTTCGGCAAATCGGGCAAGCGGAAGTGACGACGCAGCGGTCGTGAGCGGTGCTAGTGCGTCGCCCAGCGCCTTGACGAGAGCTTCCGCGGCGGCGAGATCGCCGTTGCTCACTAGGCGGCGTGGGTCGCGCGGGTGCAGGCTATCGCGCTCCGCGCGAAAGGTTGCGAGCGCATGTAATAGCCCGGCGATGCCGGTCTTGGGGCGCGGTCCCCGCAGCACCGCGCGCTCGAGCGCGGCTACCGTGCGCAAGTGCGCGTTGGCGGGCGCGCCGAGCCGCAGCAGCGGGTGCTTGAGCAAAGCGAGCAGCGGCACGGGCTCGGCAGCGCGGAGCGCGACTTCCGCAGTGAGGCGCGCGAACACACCGGCGCCGGTATCGCTGAGCGGATCGCCGCCCGAGTCGTCGACGGGCACCTTCCAGCGCGCGAGCGCGGCCAACACGCGCGCGGACAGCTCCCGGTCGGGTGTGACCAGCGCGGCGGTCTTGCCATCGGTCTCCGCCGCCTCGCGTAGCACGATCGCCACGGCGAGGGCTTCCTGCTCGTCGTTGGCCGCCTCAATAACCATCATCGCCGCCGCAGCCTGATCGGCCGCCGCTTCTAAACTCTTGCGCGCGGTGTGCCAACGGTCCGTCGTGTCGGCGGGGCGCAGGACTTCCGACACGAAGGCCTCGCGCGGCGAGGACTCTTCGAGCTGCGTCACCTGCGCGCGCGTGATTCCGATGCGCTTGAGCAGCGCCTGCATGGCGAATTGCGCGTGGCCGAAGGCCGGCACGCGCTTCTCGTCGCCGGACAGCGCCTGCCACGAAGCTTGATCGAGTGCCGTGTCGAGTCCGGGCAGCACTAGTGCGCCACGCGGATGTTTGGCGATCGTCTCGAGCAGCATGGCGGTCGCCGGCATCGAGCCAGTCGAACCGGCGGCGATAGCCGGCGCGTCAGAGCGCGCGAGTCGTGCCTGCTCCGCTGCGATTAGCCGGTCGCGCCGCTCCGCCGGCTCAATGACGCCGCGCTCGTCAAGAATGCGTGGCCACTGCTCGCGCAGCACCTGCAGCAGGCGCAGCGAAAGCTGCCAGTACTGATCGAGATCGGGCTGCTCTTCGCGCACCAGGTCGTCGATCTTTTCCCAGCCGACACTGCGCGTGATCATGTCGTCGCTCAACCGCGCCAGATCATCGGCGAGCGCCATCGCCGCCGCCGGCGTGCCGGCGACGAGCGGCGTGCCAGCGGCGCCGTGTAGTTCCGGCGACTTGACCCAGGTCATGATCAGCTGGGCGAGCAGCAGCCGCCGTTCGAACGGCGCCAGCGCGTCCGGCAGCCTGAGCGCGGTTTCCGCAAGCTCGCCAGTCGCTGCCTGTGCGAAGATCAGCTCGTCTTCGTCGAGTTCGCCGAGCGCCACGATGTGCGGCAGGATGACGGCGTCGGCGCCGATGTCGAAGAAAACCTTGCGCGCAAGGCGGCAGGCGCGCCGGGTCGGCAAGTAGAGCGTGGCGCGGGCAAGCTCGAGCGGATCTCGGTGCGCCGGAAAGCCGGGCACGAGTTTGCCGGCGCGCAGCGCATCGATCAGCACGCGCAGAAATGGCGCCGAAGCGGGAATGTTGAAGACGCGGGGACTCATGCGTGCAGCATACATCGGTGTGACACGAAACTAGGCGGTGCTGGCTCTTACAATGGCCTGTTCTGCCTCCGTTATGGCCTCGAGCGTACCGACGTGCATCCACAAGCCCTCGAGGCGCAACCCGTGTAGGCGGCCAGCGGCGGCGGCGCGGTCGAACAGCTGGGTGAGCCTGAATTCGCCGGTCGGTGCGCCGACAAAGAGAGCGGGCGACAGGATCGCCGCGCCGGCGAAGACGAAGGGTGCCACCTCGCGCTCAGCGCGGCGGCGCAGCCGCCCGTCGGCGGCCATTGCGTAGTCGCCGCGCCCGGCATAACCGATGCTGCCGGTCGACGGCGCGAGCAGCAACAGCGCGTCCATCGTGACGGCATCGAAGGCTGCGGCAAGCCGCGCGAGGTTAGGCTTCACGCTGTCGATCCAGATGGTGTCGGAGTTGATGTGGAAGAACGGCGCGTCACCCAAGTGCGACAGGGCCTTCACCACGCCGCCACCGGTGCCGAGCAAGAAGCCGCGCTCGTCGGAGATCACGATCTTTGGTTTCGTGCGCGAGGCGAGATGCTTCTCGATTTGCTCGGCGAAGTGATGCACGTTGATTACCGCGCGTTCAACACCGGCTTCCGCCAGACGGTCTAGCACGTGGTCGATGAGCGGCTTGCCGGCGACCGCGACGAGGGGCTTCGGCATGCGGTCGGTGAGGGGGTGCATGCGCGTGCCGAGTCCGGCGGCGAGCACCATCGCACGTTTTGGCGCATCGGGCGCGCTGTTCATGGTAGTGTCTTCAGGGCCGGCACATTAGCGCGATACCACGCCGCCAAGGCGGTCAGCGCCGGATGCGCGAGCGAACGCTGCAAGTAGCTCAATACGCGCGGGATATGACGTAAGTATTGCGACTTGCCGTCGCGCTGGTCGAGTCGGGCGAAGATACCAAGGATCTTGGAGGCGCGCTGGGCGGCGAGCGTCGCGTAGGCCTTGGCGAAACCCGGCGCGTCGAACTTCGGATCCGCGGCACGCCGCGCGCGCGTGTAGCGCGATAAGAGTGCGATCTCCATCATCTCCGGCACGTCTACGCGCGCGTCGTGTCCGAGCGAGGCGAGATCGTAGGCGGCGGGCCCCATCATGGCGTCCTGGAAATCGAGGAGGCCGACGCGCGCGATACCCTCACGCTGCGGCAGCCACAGCAGATTGGGCGAATGATAGTCGCGCAGCACCCAGGTCGGCGGCGGGTGCAGCACCGGCTGCAGCGCGTCGCGCCAGAGGGCGACATAGGCGTCGCGCCGCACGCCGGTTACGGGCGCCTCCAGCATCGGCAGGTACCAGTCGAGCAAGAGCTCGACCTCGATCAGCAGCGCCTGCATGTCGTAGCGCGGCAGCCGGTAGTCGACGCCCGGCTCGACCGGCAGCACATCGGGGAGGGCGACGCCATGCAGAGTCGCCAGAAGGTCGGTCGCCACCTCGTAGCGTTCTTCGATCGGGGCGAGTGGATCGCCGGCGACCACCAACTCGGTGCCGAGATCCTCGATCACTAGCAAGCCGGCCTCAGGGTCCGCGGCGAAGATCGCCGGCGCAGACAGACCCCGCGCGCGCAACGCCTGCGTCATCGCAATGAACGGTGTCACGCTCTCGGCGAGATGCGCGATCTGGCTATACGACTTGCCGTTGCGCACCGGGGGTCCGTCCGGCCGCTTCGGCGAGTTCATCAAAATACAGCTCGCACCGTCGAGCAAAAGTCGTTCGTAGGCGCGGGTGGAAGCATCGCCCTGCATGTGTTGACGCGCGGCTTCGGCAAAGCCGTTGGCGGCGAGGAAGTCGCGGATCGTCGCGATGCGTTCGGCGCGCGTGGCCATCGTCCCGTAACCGGTTATGCGCGCGTTGCGGTAGGTTGCGTTCTCGAGCGGCGACAAGGTCAACGCAATGTCGAGCCGCTCGGGCGGCAGGAAGCCGGCGGCACGATCCGGCCATTCCAGCAGCGTCACGGTGTCGGGCGCGATGTCGTCTAAGCCAAGCTCGATGAGCTCGGCCGGCCCGGACAGCCGATAGAGATCGGCATGCACCAGCGCGAAGCACGGCAGCTCGTAGCCTTGCATCAGGGTGAAGGTCGGGCTCGGCACTTCGATGTCGTCGTTGCCAGCGAGATAGCGGATCAGCGCGCGCGCGAAAGTGGTTTTGCCGGCGCCGAGGTCGCCCGACAGCGTGATCAAGTCGCCGGGCAGGAGCGCGGCAGCAATACCGCCGGCAAGCCGCGCGGTGGCCTTCTCGTCGGCGAGCGCGACTGTAAAGCTGTAACCGCCCGGGCTGGCAAGGAGCATCGAATCATCCGCCTGAAGGTCGAGACCTTATAGACGGCGGCACCGGCTCGGGGCCAGAGACGCAAGAACCCGGGGGATGAGCACTCGCAGCGGGCTGGCGCGACGAATAAAGCAACCGCGCACGGTTCAAGCATGGCGGTAACTCCAAGCCGATAACCGGGGTACATAACAGCAGTCGCAAGAGTCGTTCTTGAAACAAACGCCAGTTTGATTGCCCATGCCTTGGCCTGATCTGACGGCGCTACCCGCATGCCAACCATTCGGTCTGAAAGATTTGCAAATCGCCGTTTGGCCGCTAGCGTTGCAGACATGAAAAAGCCGCTCGGAATACTCCCCGCTGACGCTATCGGCAGGCTCGAATTGCCGATCATTCCTCCTGACATCATCGCAGGCTTTCGCGCTCTACCCGACCTCACTGGTATGTCATCAGACGCCATGGACGAGCTTGGCGTCGTCGGCGTGATGCCGGCGAGCGTGCTCAAGCCGATCGATCCGGAGGCGCGGCTGGTCGGGCGCGCTCTGACGGTGATGAACGTTGCCGCGACCGGCGGCGTGCCGGAAGCGGTCGCGGGCGGCGTTTCCGGGATGGCGGAAATCGAGGCGCACAATTTGGCGGAGCCTGGCGACATCCTGGTGCTGCAGGGCGTTAACGAGGTCTCCAATATGGGCGGCATGTCGGCCACCATCGGCCACCGCCAGGGCGAGCTCGGCGCCATCGTCGACGGCGCGGTGCGCGACGTCGATCATTCGCGCAGCATCGGCTACGCGATCTGGTCGCGCAGCGTAAGCCCAATCACAGGCAAGTGGCGGGTGAAGACGGTAGCGGTGAACAAGCTGGTAACTATCTGCGGCGTCGCGATCAATCCCGGCGACCTGGTGCTCGCCGACGAGACCGGCGTGTGCTTCATCCCGCGCGAGCGCGCGACCGAAGTGCTGCAGCGGGCGCGGCGCATTGCGGAGAACGAAGTGGCGCGGCAGGCAAAGATCGATGCCGGCGTGCCAATCTCGGAGCTGGCGGCGCAGGCAAAGCGCCCTCCCTCTCCCCGTTGAGTTGATGGAGGTGCTTTACCGCCAGGCTGAAAGCAAAACCCCGGCACATTTTGGCCAGGGTTTCTTTGTTCCGGTTAACGCTTGATCAGACAGCCGCAGCTTTCTTCTTCCTGCGCCAGCCGAGTAGACCCAATCCGACGAGGCCGCTGGCGAAGAGAGGCAGCGCGGCGCGGACGACGACGCGTGGCTAGCCTTCAATAGCCGCGCGGTGGTTGCGGTCTGTAGTAGCCCTGAGATCCATTGTAATAGGGACCGCTAAACGAGCGCCCGAAAAAGCCACCTCCCCACTGGGGCTGACCATAGTAATTGTTGGACTCGTACCAACCCGGACCCGCTTGACCGTAACGGGGTGCTGCCGGCCTCGCCACCTTAAACTCGCCGCCAGGAGTAACGCCGGTCAGTACAACCTCCGTATTCTCTAAGCCATTCTTCTCCACCAGCGCATAAAGCGTGGTG
>Ga0207839_1000004_pt1 | contig 42022 bp, 42 predicted proteins | sample LuqExpMetageno64_FD_187821 | JGI IMG/M metagenome (GOLD analysis project Ga0207839, IMG submission 187821) | Tropical forest soil microbial communities from Luquillo Experimental Forest, Puerto Rico - Sample 64 (SPAdes) | ecosystem: Environmental > Terrestrial > Soil > Tropical forest ...
GAGCCGCAGGCCGATTTCTATATCGATACGCCCGGCGAGCATGGCCTGCCAGGGCTCGTGCAGATGTTCGGCATCGAGTCGCCGGGCCTGACCTCGTCATTGTCGCTGGCGGAGTATGTGGTCTCGGCGCTTAGCGGCTGAGGGCCGCGCTCTTCTCATCCGCCGGCGCTCGCACGGACGCGGTGGCCGCCGACGGAGCGCCGCTCTGCGGCGTGATCTTCATCTGCGAGAAGCGGGCGCGTTCGCTGGGCGAGAAGCCGGCGTAGCTTGCCGCCGGCGCAAGCTGGCCTGAGCCCGTCACCGCCATCAGCCCGTTGCGTGTCGCGACTACATCTCCGGGTCGTAGCGTCTGATCTTCTTCCACGCTCGAGGGCACCAGGCCAAAAGCAGTGCGGCCGTTGCACGTGCAGCCGTCAACCAGCTTCTTGCGAAACAGGAAGGCGGTCGGCAGGTCGGCATAGCGGCTGCCGTCGCGGGCCATCGCGTAGTCGATGTTGCTGCCGGAATAGAGTTTCGTGTCCGCGGCCGGGCAGGCGGACTGGCACGCCGCCGCCACGGTCACACGTCCATGCGCCTCGACCGGGAAGAAGTGCCCGTCGCAGATGCGCACGCAGAAAGCGCGCGCCGGCCCTGAATCCTGTCGCTGCGATATGACGCCGTCGGGCGACCGCGCGAGGGTGTCCATCGGATCGGGACGAGGATGCGGCGCGCTGAACACACGCGCAATGCTGCCGAACAATTCCTGGAAGAGATTCTGCGCGTTGGCCGGCACCGCAACGAGCGTCAGCAGCCCGCACGCCACGCCGCTCGCCAGACCGAACCGCACCCGCGACACCATGACCGCCCTGTTCCCACGCCCGACTTGTCGGCATGCTAACGCGCGTACGGGAACAAAGGTCCCTGTACTCGCGGGCGGTGAAGTGCCAAACGGGTAAAAGCGGCGTTATCGGTAAGCCAAAAGAATCGTATCCACGAAGCTCCTCGGGACGGCGCACTGGACGCTGCCACCGCCGCCCCATAGCTTTCGCGTCCATGCTGGCCGATGCATCGACCTACGACGAGGTCTACCGCCGCTTCCGGTGGGCGATTCCGACCCACTACAACATCGGCGTCGACGTCTGCGATCGCTGGGCTGAGGCCGATCCCGGTCGTCTCGCCATCCTGAACGTCAAGCCTGACGGCTCGCACGAGCGCGTCAGCTTCGGGGGCTTGCGCGAGACATCGAACCGGCTCGCCAACGTGCTGCGCGCACATGGTGTGGCGCGAGGCGATCGCGTCGCGATCTTCCTGCCGCAGGCGCCGGAGGTGGCGGCCGCGCATGTCGCGATCTACAAGCTCGGCGCCATTGCGCTGCCGATCGCAGTGCTGTTCGGGCCCGATGCGCTGAGCTACCGGCTGCAGAATTCGGGCGCCAAGGCGCTGCTCACGAATGCGCAAGGCCTTGCCAAGCTCGAAGACATCCGCGGCGAAATCCCCGATCTGTCGCTCGTGCTTGCAACCGACACGCCCGAGGTTGCCGAATTGTTGTCGCGCGCATCGTCAAGCTTTCCGCCGGAGATTACCCACGCCGACGATCCGGCCATGATGATCTATACGTCCGGCACCACCGGCCAGCCGAAGGGCGCCCTGCACGCCCATCGCGTTCTGCTCGGGCATGTGCCGGGCGTCGAGCTTGCGCATTATCCGTTCCCGCAGGATGGCGATGTGTATTGGACGCCGGCCGACTGGGCCTGGGCTGGAGGGCTGCTCGACGTGCTGTTGCCTTCGCTGCACCACGGCGTGCCGGTGGTCGCGCGCAGGTTCGACAAATTTGATCCGGAAGAAGCCTTCGCGCTGATGCAGAAGGCGGGCGTGCGCAACGCGTTCATTCCGCCGACGGCGTTGCGGATGATGCGTGCCGTGCCAAGCCCGCGCGGGCGTTACGATTTCAAATTGCGCTCGGTTGCGTCCGGCGGCGAGTCGCTCGGTGTCGAGGCGCTGGAATGGGGCCGCGAAGCGTTCGGGCTGACGATCAATGAGTTCTACGGTCAGACCGAATGCAATCTGGTGGTCGGCGCCTGCGAGGCCTTGGACGCGCTGAAACCCGGCTGCATGGGCAAGCCGACGCCCGGCCATGTCGTAGCGGTGATTGATGACAAGGGCGAGCCGGTCGAGCCGGGTGAGGTCGGTCAGATCGCGGTTAAGCGGCCCGACCCGGTGATGTTTCTCGAATATTGGAAACGACCGGACGCCACGCGCGACAAATTCATCGCCGAGTGGATGACGACGGGCGATCAGGGCACGATGGACGACGAGGGCTTCATCACTTTCGTCGGTCGCGACGACGACGTGATTTCGTCATCCGGCTTCCGTATCGGCCCCGGCGAAATCGAGGACTGTCTCATTCGGCATTCTGCCGTGGCGCTTGCCGCGGTGGTCGGCAAGCCGGATCCGATCCGCGGCGAGATCGTGAAGGCATTTATCGTGCTGCGCCAGGGCCACGCGGGGTCCGACGCGCTCGCGCGAGACATTCAGGATTTCGTCAAGACGCGGCTTGCCGCGCACGAATATCCGCGCGAGGTCGCTTTCATCGCCGAGATGCCGATGACGACCACCGGCAAGGTCATCCGGCGGCTGCTGCGACAGCGGGCTTAGCCTGCTCCATCAGCACTGTGTGGTGCCGCAGGCGCCAGCGTGCGCTGACGAACAGCGGCAGCGATTCCACCGCCAGCGCCGCCGAAGTGGCCACCGCCGCGCCGTCGATGCCGATGCGCGGAATTAAAATGATGCAAAGCACAAGATTGAGTGCGAAATCGAGCGCGTAGATCGCCGCGCACGGTTTCCGATCGCCGAGCATATTCAACAGCCGCACGGCCGGCCCGACCGCCGCGCGCGCGAGCATTTCAATCGCCAGAATGAACATCGCGGAATAGCCAGCATCGAAACCTGCGCATGGTTAAAGCTCTGCCAAAATTTGCGTGACGATCTTGCGCTCCTCGGCCGTCAGTGGCGTCTGTGGCGGCACCGGACCTCCCACCGGATAGCCTTGCAGTTCCAATCCTGCCTTGATGCAGGCGGCGAGATTGAAGCGCGCGAAGGCCTCGTTCACCCGCCATAGCTTGCGCTGTAGTGGCATCGCGTCATCGAATCGCCGCGCGCGGCAGAGTTCGTAAAGCGCCACGCTCTGCTTCGGCACGATGCAGGCGGGCCCGGCCATCCATCCGACGCCGCCGATCAGCATCACGGCTGCGGGAATGTGCGCGGAGGCGGAGAACACTTTCAGATCCGGCGCGCGCTGCATGATCGAGAGCAGGCGCCCGGTGTTGGTCGAGGCGTCCTTGATGTAGCGGATGCGCGGATGCTCGGAGAGGCGCGCGATGGTGTCGAGCGTCAGATCGCTGCGCTGGAAATTGGGATTGGTATAGAGCACGACCGGAATCTCGACCGCATCAGCGATGGCGCGGAAGTAATTTTCGACCTGCGATTCCTTCAGCGGGAAATAGGCTTCGCAGATCGCGAGGATGCCGTCCGCCCCGAGCGCTTGGTAGCGCTTCGCCTGCGCGACCGCATTGGCCGTCCCAGTCGATGCGACGCCCGCGACGACGGGCACGCGCTTGCGTGTCGCTTCGATCGTCGTACGCACCACGCCTTCGCGTTGCTCGGAATTGAGGTATGCGAACTCGCCGGTCGAGCCGAGCGGCGTCAGCCCGTGCACGCCGGCCGCGATCAGATCCTCGCACAGTTGCGCAAGCACGTCGGTGCGGATGCGTCCGTGCGCGCCGATCGGCGAGACGAGATAGGGGAAGACGCCGTGGAAGTCGGTTGCCATCGCAGCACCTAAACAAAAACCCCGCCGCGCGTGGCGGCGGGGTTGTCGTGCATTCCTTATTGGCCAGCGTCAATCCGCCAGCGGATTTGGCCGTACCTGGAAATGCACCGCGAGCGGCCGGCTGCCGAGCCCGCCTTCGCGCAGCCATGGGACGCGGTCGCCGCTTGCGCTCCAAAGACCGCGTCCCTTCCAACCGGTATTCGGATCGTCGATGCGTCCGTCGAGCCCCTTGGCGTAGAAGCCCATCGGATAGGGGATGCGCAGCACGATCATCTTGCCGTCCTTGAAGGCGATCATCCCGTCGTTGAGGTTGCCGGTGGAGATCGGCACGTTCTCACCAAGACCAAGCGTGTTGTGCTGGTCGACCCAAGTGTAATAGCTCGCCTCGGCGCTTGTGTTCGGGAAACCCTCGAAGCCGGGACCTGGATATTTATAGAAGCTCCAGCCCTCGGGGCAGTGATCGCCCGTCGCCTTCGGTCCATTGAGCGGGCCTTTGCACTTGCTGCGGTCGAAGCTCATCAGGTGACCGCTCGAGCCCGAGCCCCAGAGCACGCCGTTCCCGTCAATATCGCCGCCGCGAATTCCAAATCCCGACTTCGGCACGTAATAGACTTCCGACAGTTTGGTCTTCGGATCGAAACGCAAGAAGCCGGGCCGGCCGGCGAATGTTCCGACCGCGTACCAGATCGAACCATCCTTCGGATTCGGCATCACAGCATACGGGCCGGAGCCCGCAGTTATGCGCATGTCCTTGTCAGCGTCCGCCGGCTGGTTCAGCTCGGTGTACTCGTCCAGCTTGCCATTGCCGTTGGTGTCGAGCACCCACGGCGCCCAGCCTTGCGACGCTTGCTCGTCGCCGGTCTCGAGGAATTTCTTGGTGTCCACCCAGCCGGCGACCTGACCGGTGCCGCTGAACCACAACGTATTGTCAGCGTCGTAGCCGAACTGCGGATGATGCGTCGCGAAGCAGGTGTCGATAAAGGTGTATTTCATCGTCTTCGGATCGAGCATTGCAACTTGGCGCTGCGATTTCTCCAGCGGGAAAACTTTGGCATACGGATTATCCGAGCCCTTCTTGCACCAGGCCGGATTGTCCTGTCCGCGCACCGAAGCCGTCAGCCAGACCCGGCCTTCGGAATCGAACATCGAATTGTGATTGTTCGCGCGCGTGTCCCAGAGCTGGCGGTCGCCCCAATAGGCGGACGGCGTGGCCGGTTTGATCGAAGCCGCGTGTCCCGGTCCGAGCGAGAGCGGCATGTCGGCATCGCGCACCGGTATTTTGAAGTAGCTGACCTCGTTAGTCCTCGGATCGAGGATAGGCATGTTGTCGGTCGAATATTCCGGCGAGCCGAACAATTTGCCGTAGGCGTTCACGGTCGGATTGCGCCGGTCAGACGAGATCAGGTCGTGCAGATATTTGTCCGGCGTGGACCACTCCCACCACGTGATGACGACGTTGCGTTCGATGCCTTGTGGACGCGGCGGCTTGTTTTTCGGCAGTTCGCCTTTGGCGATGCGGTCTGTCCAGTCGCCGAAATATTTGTACGGCACGCCTCCGAACTGGCCGGCGAGGCGGTTGGTCATCATCTCGCCCGCCTGTCCCGCCTGCGTGCGGCGCATCCACGCTTCCTCGCCCGAGAGCTTGCCAAACTGTGCCGGCACCGTGCGCGTCGATTCCTGTCCGAGCTGATGACAGCCGATGCAATCGACGTTGTTCATCTGGCGGAGCCAGTCGTTCTGTGTGATCTTCTCCGGGATGGCACCCTTGCCGCCAAACTCGCTCGCCGGCGGGATCTTCATCATCGTGTACCAGTAGATCGCCGGATAGTAATGCGCCGCGTCGGCGTCGTTCGGTGCGACGACGGCCACGTGATCGAGCCGCATGCCGGGCTTTGCGCGCAGCTTCGGCGAATCCACGAGCCCATAGCCGCGCACCCACACTTCGTAATTTGCGGTCGGCAGATCGGGAATGAGATAGCGGCCCTGATCGTCGGTGACGACGATGCGCGCGAACTTGGTCGGCAGTTCGGTCGTTTCTGCAATCACCCAGACGCCGGCCTCAGGTCCCTTCGGACCGGTGACCATGCCGCCGATCGATTTCTCGCCGATCGCAGGCATCTGCACCTGCACCTGCGCCTGCGCCCTCTGTGCATGAACCGTCGGAGAGAATGCAAGCGTCAGCACAGACACTGCCGCGGCCGCGCACAAGGCGCCGCGCATCTTCGAGCGTACAGACATCACGTCCTCCCTTTGCGGCGCATTCGAGCGGCGCCGTTTCTTGTCGAGGAGGAAAATCTATCAAAGGTACGACGGTCTGTCGCGGGAAAGAGTTTTCATCCCGCAAAACCGCCGGCATCGAGAAAGGCTTGTTCTTCCGGCGTGGTGCCGCGGCCGAGCGCTGCGTTGCGGTGGGGAAAGCGGCCGAAGCGGCGGATGATGTCGGCGTGAATCTGCGCCCATTTTAGATCATCCTGATCACCGGTCGCGGTATACAGCGCAAGCCCGCGCTCTTGGTCGGCCATGTCCTCGGAATGCTCGAACGGGAGGTAAAGGAATGTGCGCAGGTCGGACGGCACCTGCGCGTCGAAACCTTTAAGTAGTGCACCTGCGGCGATCGCACGCGCCAGTTCGTCGGTCGCGAAGGCGCGCGCGGTGCCGCGGAACATGTTGCGCGGGAATTGATCGAACAGTAGCAGCAACGCGAGCGTGCCTTCGGCACTGTTCTCCCAATCCTTCAATTCGCCGGCCGCCGCGCGTTCGTGCAAGGCCAAAAAACGCGCGCGGACCGCCTCGTCGAAGACTTCGTTTTTTTCGAACCAGCGCTCCGGTCCGGCCTCGCGCCAGAACGCGATCACCTCGGCGGGCGTTTCGGTCACGCGCCGCCTTTCGGGTCTTCATCGCGCAGCGCGCGGCGCAAAATCTTGCCGACGTTCGTCTTCGGTAGTTCGGCGCGGAATTCGATCTGCCGCGGCACCTTGTAGCTCGCCAGCCGCTCGGCCAGGAACGCACGCAGCTCTTCTTCCGTGACGTCTGGCTTCTTCTTCACCGCGAACATTTTCGGCACCTCGCCGGAATGCTGGTCGGGCACGCCGACCACCGCGCATTCCAACAGACCGCCCTGAGTCATCGCGACGTCCTCCACCTCGTTGGGGAAGACCTTGAAGCCGGAGACGCTGATCATGTCCTTCTTGCGGTCGACGATGCGTACGCGGCCCTGCTCGTCCATCGTGCCGATATCGCCGGTGCGGAAGAAGCCGTCGGCCGTAGTCACCTTCGCGGTCTCGTCCGGCCGCCGCCAATAGCCCGCCATCACTTGCGGGCCGCGGGCGCAGATTTCACCCTGTTCGCCCAGCGCCACTTCATTGCCCGCATCATCGCGGATGGAAATGTCGGTCGACGGCACCGGCAGGCCAATGGTGCCGGTCCATTCGGCGATGTCGCCGCGGTTGCATGTGAGCACCGGCGAGGTCTCGGACAGCCCGTAACCCTCGATGATCGGCTTGCCGGTCGCCTGCATCCACTCTTCGGCGACTCGCTTCTGCACCGCCATGCCGCCACCGATCGCGCATTTCAATTCGCTCCAGTCGAGCGTCTTGAATTCGGCGTGATGCAGCAGCGCATTGTAGAGCGTATTCACCGCCGGGAACGAGTTCACCTTGTACTTGCGGAGCTCCTTGATCAGCCCGGCAATGTCGCGCGGGTTGGGAATAAGCAGGCAGGTCGCGCCGTTGCTCACCGAGTAGAGCAGGCACGCCGTCAGCGCGAAGATATGATAGAGCGGCAGCGCGGTGACGATCAGCATGCTCGTCACCGGCGGCGGCACCGCCAGGATCGGCGCCTGCCAGGCGTCGACCTGCAAGACGTTTGCGACCATATTGCGGTGGAGCAGCATGGCGCCCTTTACGATGCCGGTCGTGCCGCCCGTATATTGCAGGAAGGCGAGATCGTCGGGACCGACCGCGACGCGTGTGAAGCCGCGCCTGCGTCCTTCCGCCAGCGCGGTCTTGAACGGCACCGCGCCTTTGATGGCGTACGCGTGCACCATCTTCTTCACATGCCGCACGACGGCGTTGACGATCATGTCCTTCGGGAAGCCGAGCAGATCGCCCATCGCGGCGACGACGACGACCTTCACTGGCGTCTTTGGCAGCGCCTCCTGCAGTTCGGAGGCGAAATTCTCGAGCACGACGACGACGTCGGCGCCGGCGTCCGACAACTGGAATTGCAGCTCGGGCGCCTTGTAGAGCGGATTGGTGTTGACCACCGTCATGCCGGCGCGCAGCACGCCTGCGACCGCAATCGGATACTGCAGCACGTTCGGCATCATCAGTGCGACGCGCGCGCCGCGCTCGAGCCCGCGCGCCTGCAGGAAGGCGGCGAAGGCGCGCGAGCCCTCGTCGAGCTCGGCATACGTCAGCGCCTTGCCCATGCAGATGCAGGCCGGCCGGTCGGCAAACCGGGCGAAGCTCTCCTCGAAGATGGTGACCAGCGATGCGTAGCGGTTCGGATCAAGCTCGGCGGGAACGCCCGGCGGATAATGCTTCAGCCACAGCCGTTCCATGGACCAGTCCTTCGCGAGCCGCTCCGGCGCGGCGATGCGGAGCATGTTGCGAAGCGGGTGCCGGTTCAAGTCCGGCTAGCGGCCGCCGAACGGAATAAGGGGATTACCCGTGAGCGCCGCACGGTCAGGGCGGTCGGGGGCGACGCGCCCGAGGAACGCGTCGAACAGTTCCCGCACGGTACCCTCGGGCAGGTCGCGCGTAATGAAGACGAGGCGCGTGCGCCGATCTTCGTCCGGCCAGCGCGGCAGCCGTGCCGGCGGATGGAAGACGTGCTGCACGCCGTGGATGACCAGCGGGGTGTCCGGCGTCTCGGCAAGCTGCACGATTCCCTTCACACGCAACAGCTTCTCGCCATGCGTGGCGCGCAGGAGTTCGAGGAACATGTCGAGCGTGCCGCCGGGAACGGGCTTGTCCGCGGTGACCACGAACGAACTAATATGCGCATCGTGGCGGTTCGGATCGTGATGATGATGCCCATGCTCATGCGCATGCGCGTAAGCCTCTTCCTTCAGCCAGCGCTTCACGTCGGGAATTTTCTTTTCCGGATCGTACAGTCCGCAGCCGAACAGCTGCGTCGGCCTGGCATCCGCTGCCGCAATGACCGGCGCGGCCGGATTGAGCGCGGCGAGGCGCGCGCGCAGACTTCCGACCTCCTCAGGCGCAGCGAGATCGGTTTTCGAGAGGACGAGCCGGTCGGCGACCGCGGCCTGCTTCACCGCTTCCGGATGCGCATCGAGCGTCTTCTCGCCGTTGATTGCATCGACCACCGTCACCACGCCATCGAGCCGGTAGCGCAGCAGCAAATACGGATGCGACATCATCGTGTGCAGCACCGGCGCGGGATCGGCGAGCCCAGTCGTCTCCAGGAGCACGCGCTTGAACGTGCAGCGCTTGTTGTCGAGATCGCGCAACAAGGTCTCCAGCGCGTTCACCAGATCGCCGCGCATCGTGCAGCACAGGCAGCCGGACTGCAGCAGGACCAGGTTGTCGGAAATATATTCGACCAGCAGATGGTCTAGCCCGACTTCGCCGAACTCGTTGATAATGACCGCTGTCCCGGCGAGCGCGGGGTCTTTGAGCAGGCGGTTGAGCAGCGTCGTCTTGCCCGCGCCTAGGAAGCCGGTGAGGACGGTGAGCGGGATCGGTTCGGCCGGACGCCGGCGGCTGTCGTCCGAGCCGGTCATTCCTTCTCTTTCGCGGGCTTCGCTTTGGCGGTCTTGGCCTTCGCCGGTTTTGCCGACTTCTCCGCGTTTGCAGCCTTCGGCTTGGCTTTCGGCTTTGCGTCGTCCGACGTATCGGCCTCCGCCTTGTCCGTCTTCTTCGCCGCCTGCTTCACCTTCTTCTTGGGCGGCGGCGTCACAATCGGATCGGGATGGCCGGCCGGGCCGGTGTAGACGACGATCGGCGGCTCGGTCTCCACCGGCGGACCGAGCACGAATTTGGTATTCGCAGGTTTCACATTCTGCAACATGAATGCCTGTGCGCTGCCGTTGTTGTCGCCATTGGGCGTTTCGCCCGTGCTGGCCTCGACCTGCTCTTCGTCGTTGTCTTCGGACGCTGGCTTGCGGCGATGGCCGCCGCACATGTCATCTCGCAAATTCGGCGGCGGCGCATCGATCGGCGCGAGTGCGTCGATGGTGCCGAGCGACGGCGTCAGCCACGAGAGCTTCGCGTTGTTGAAGCCGCGCTCCAGAAGATCCGCCGCCTGCTGCGCGCGCACGCCGCCGCCCCATGCGCCGAGCACGACGGCGATCAGGCGATGTCCGTCGCGCGTCGCCGAAGCGACCAGATTGTAGCCGGAGGCGCAGATGAAGCCCGTCTTCATGCCGTCGGCGCCGGGATAGCGGTCGAGTAGCGTGTTGTAATTGCGCATCACGCGGCTGCCGTAACGGATGGCATGGACGTGCAGATAGGAGTCGTACTCCGGAAATTCCCTGATCAACGCGCGCGCGAGGATGCCAAGGTCGCGCGCGGAGGTGACGTGGTTCTCGGCCGGCAATCCGTTCGGATTGACGAAATTGGACTGCGTCATGCCAAGCCGCTGCGCGTTGGCATTCATCATGTCGGCAAAGCCCGGGATCGAGCCGCCGAGCCCTTCGGCGATGGCGACGGCGATGTCGTTCGCCGACTTCACCATCATCATCTTCAGCGCATTGTCGATCGTGACCTTTGTGCCGACTGGGAAACCCATCTTGGTCGGCTGCTGCGCGTGCGCGTCCGGCGTCACCTCGATCAAAGTGTCCATGTTGACGTGCCCGAGCTTGAGCTCGCGCAGCGTCGTGTAGAGCGTCATCAGCTTGGTGACGGACGCCGGATACCAGGGCAGAGTCGCGTTGTCGGCATAGAGGACCTTGCCGCTTGCCGCGTCGATCAACAGCTTCGCTTCGGCGTGCGCGCGCGGCGCGGTAACAAGACCCCCCGCGCTGATGAGGCCTAGGGCAAGCGCAAACCTGAATACGCGGGCAGTCGGCAAAGGGCTCATCCTCATGATCCGCTCGACGGGGCGGTGCCTCGGGAGCGGGTGAAGTTCACGGGCGGCGATGCTAGGGTAGCCCAGCAACGAGAACTGAGGCAAAGCCGTCCTGGTTCCCGATTCGGATTATGGTGACTTCCATCACTGGTTAATTCGACCAAAGTTCGGCGCGAGGAGCAATCAACATGACCGCCGCCATCGTCGGATCGGCACACACGCCATTCGGAAAACTCGCGGGCGAAACCGTGGAAAGTCTCGTCGTTCGTGCCGCGACGGATGCGCTGGCGGATGCCGCGATCGCCCCGGCGGAAGTGGACGAAATCGTGCTCGGCCACTTTAACGCCGGCTTCTCTGCGCAGGACTTTACCGCCTCGCTGGTGCTGCAGGCATCCCCCGATCTGCGATTCAAGCGCGCAGTGCGCGTCGAGAACGCCTGCGCGACCGGCTCGGCCGCCGTGCATCAGGGATTGAAGTCGATCGCCGCACGGTCCGCGCGCATCGTCCTCGTGGTCGGGGTTGAGCAGATGACTACGACGCCGCCCGCCGAGATCGGACGCAATCTGCTGAAAGCCTCGTATGTGCGCGAGGAAGCGGACATCGAAGGCGGCTTTGCCGGCATCTTCGGCAAGATCGCGGGGCTCTACTTTCAGAAATACGGCGATCAATCCGATGCGCTGGCGATGATCGCGGCGAAGAACCACAAGAATGGGGTAGGCAATCCTTACGCACAGATGCGCAAGGATCTCGGCTACGACTTCTGCCGCACCGAGAGCGAGAAGAATCCGTTCGTCGCCGGTCCCCTTAAGCGCACCGACTGCTCGCTGGTGTCGGACGGCGCTGCAGCGCTCGTGCTCGCCGACATCGAGACCGCGCTGCGGATGAGGAAGGCGGTCGCATTCCGCGCAGCCGAGCACGTGCAGGATTTCCTACCGATGTCGAAGCGCGACATTCTCAAATTCGATGGCTGCGCGATCGCCTGGCAGCGGGCGCTGGCGAAATCGGGTCTTGCGCTCGGCGATCTCTCATTCGTCGAGACGCACGACTGCTTCACCATCGCCGAGCTGATCGAATACGAGGCGATGGGGCTGACCAAACAAGGGCAGGGCGCGGTCGCGATCCAGGAAGGCTGGACGCAGAAGAACGGCAGATTGCCGGTCAACCCGTCCGGCGGGCTGAAGTCGAAGGGTCACCCGATCGGTGCCACCGGCGTGTCGATGCACGTCATGACCGCGATGCAGCTCACCGGCGATGCCGGCGACCTGCAGCTCCCCAGGGCCGAGCTAGGGGGCATTTTCAATATGGGCGGGGCGGCGGTCGCAAATTACGTCAGTATTTTAGAGCGCATCAAATAGGGCCTCCGGAACCAGCTGCCGCGTAAAATTGCCGCGGGCCGCAGACATGCTAGTGTCCGCGGTAACCGACCCGTTTCCAAAAAGACTTGGGCTCCGAAAGGCCTGCAATGACGAATGTTCCGACCGATCTATTGCGGACCCTGGTCACCGTAGTCGATCTTGGCAGTTACACCCGTGCCGCTGCGGCGCTCGGGGTCACCCAGCCGGCTGTGAGCGCCCAAATCAAACGCCTGCAAAGCCTGCTCGGGGCCGAACTGTTCGAGCGCAGCACTCAGGGCGTGAAGCTCACACCATCGGGTGAGCTGGTCGTTGGACGGGCGCGGCGTCTTCTTTCGCTCAACGATGAGATCGTCGATTGCGCACAGGGCGTGCCATTGTCGGAACTCGTGGTCCGGATCGGGACGCCGAGCGATTTCGTCGCGTCGGTGTTGCCCGAGACCCTCGCCCGCTTCCGCGCCCGCCGTCAGGATGTGCGCTTCATTGTACGCTCGGATTTTTCCGAGCCCCTGATTCGTCAATTCCATGCCGGCGAACTGGACCTGCTGTTCCATCTCTCTCCGAGCCGGCAGTCCGATGCGCGTCACTGCGAAGAGCAGGAAGTCGTCTGGGTGAGGGGCCGCCAACCGTTCCGGCTCGATCTCAACCGTCCGATCCCGCTTGTCTCCTACGCCGAGCCGTCGGTTTATCATCGGCTTGCGATGACGACGCTGCGCGCGGCAGGGATCGAATACGAACACGTCTTCGTGGGCCCGAGCATGCACAGCCTCGCCAATGCCGTCTCGGCGGGGCTTGGGATCATGCCGTTTACACGGCGCCGGGCGCGCGCGCTCGGCCTGACGATCTGGGAAGACGCGCCGTTGCCGAAACCCGCTCCGCTCTACAGCGCCATCTTCGTGCGTGAAAGCGGCGCGCGCGAAATCTACGAGCAACTGGCCGACGAGATGGCCAAACTCATCCACGGCCCGCCGGATATCCAGGGCCGTATTTATGCCGGCGTGACGACGTTCGGCACAGCCAGCTCGGCTGCCTGAGCCGGATTTTGCAGACTTCAGGCTGGTAATCTCCCACGGCCTAAACGTCCGCGATCCTTTGTCAGCCCAACGACTTAGTCGTGATTTCCGGCCCCCGGACGGAGCTCTCGCGAACTTGCCGCATTTCACCAATAGAACTGAATTTCTCTTTATTAACCGGATGTTGCATTAGTTTCGGATATTCTGGGCGCTATGACCGATTCGCTCGAACGACTGTACGAGGCGGTCCTCGTTGCCAACAGCGCGGACCCCTCGACGTCGCGTACGGCGAAGTTGCTCAGCGCCGGACGTGCGAAAGTCGCGAAGAAACTGGCGGAAGAGGCGACGGAAGTCGTTATCGACGCGATGGTCGGACAGCCGGAGGCCGTCGTGCGCGAAAGCGCCGACCTGCTTTACAATCTCGTTGTGCTGTGGGCGCATTCCGGTGTCCGCCCCGACCAGGTCTGGGCCGAAATGCGCCGCCGCGAGCTGATGTTCGGGATCGCCGAAAAACTGCCCAAAAAGGTGGTACAAGCCGCGCCGCCGCGTAAAGTCGTGGCGATTGAAAGCGGACGCATTCGCAAGCGCCGCTGATCCGATCTGATAGCGAGCCGTTTATGACCCTCGAGGCGTCCGCCCCGCGCTCTTTACTGCGCCGTGCCTATGATTGGGCGATCGCCGCCGCCGACAAGCGCCACGCGGTTTGGATCATGGGCGCCATCTCGTTCGCGGAAAGCTCGTTCTTTCCAGTCCCGCCCGACATCATGCTGATTCCGATGGCGCTGGCGAAGCCGCAGCGCGCCTACGCGCTGGCGTTGTGGTGCACGCTGAGTTCCGTCGCTGGCGGACTTGTCGGCTACGCGATCGGTGCACTCCTTTATGATTCCGTCGGCGCCTGGCTGATCCAGCTCTACGGCTATGCCGACAAGATGGAGACATTCCGCGCGGCCTATGCGCAGTGGGGCGCCTGGATCATCCTGCTCAAAGGGCTGACCCCGATCCCGTACAAGATCGTCACGATCACGTCGGGCTTCGCCGGCTACAATCTCGGCCTGTTCATCATCTTTTCGATCATCGCGCGAGGCATGCGCTTTTTCCTGCTCGCGTTTTTGCTGCACCGTTACGGCGCGCGCGCGCGCGTCATGGTCGAGCACCGGCTGGGGCTGTGGGTCAGTATCGGCGTCGCGATTATCGTGATCGGTGTGATCGCCGCGCTCTATTTGGTCTGAGGCGAATCGGGTACCTCAATTTGGCCATCGGCGGACCTTATTCCGCCGCATCGGCGGCGTACGCCGGCACTTCGAGGTGGCTGACTTCAGGCAGCCGATCGGGCAATGGCGACGAAATTTCTGATGCGTTGGAGATGGATTGGCCTGGCGGGCGCCCTGGCGCTGCTGCCGGCGGTCGCGCTTGCGCAGCAGATCACGCCCGCCGAGCAGGACGCCGGTTTTATCGGAAACGTCAGTCGCTGGTGGGACCGGCAGGTCACCGCCGCTCAGGCGACGTGGGAGGGCATGGGCGCCCAAGTCCGCAATCTCGGCCGCGAAGCGGGCATCGTCGCCCAGACCGGCGCGGACGGCGCGAAACAGGCTGCCGACAGCGTCGCGAAACTGCGCAATGCCCGCGTGGCGGTCGGTCACGAAAAATGCGCCCTTGCACCGAACGGCGCGCCCGATTGCCTCAAAGCGGCGGCGGCGCTGTGCAAGGGGCAAGGATTCGATACGGGCACAAGCCTCGACATGACCACGGCCGAAGAATGCCCGGCCAAGGTCTATATCGCCGGCCGCAACAGTAGGTCGGACTGCACCAGTTACACGTTCGTTTCCCGCGCGCTCTGCCAGTAACCGCTGCTTGTGCGGCGTGACGCCTTCGTGGTTCGCTCCTCGGATAACCGGAGGAGCGCCGTGAACCTGCACGCAAAGCTGCTCGAGCGCGAAGCCGCAGGCCATCCGGTCACCGTCGGCCTGATTGGCGCCGGCAAATTCGGCACCATGTTCCTTGCGCAGGCGCGGCTGACCCGCGGGCTCCATGTCGCCGCTGTCGCCGATCTCGCGGTTTCCCGTGCACGCGCAAAATTGCAGGGCGCGGGATGGCCGGCAGAGCAGTACGACGCCGGATCACTCGCCGATGCGCATGGTTCGCGCGCGACCTTCGTCACCGACGACGCGCGGGCGTTGATTGCCGATCCGTGCATCGAGGTGATCGTCGAAGCAACCGGCGTGCCCTCAGCGGGCATTACGCTTGCGCTCGGCGCGATCGCACAGCGCAAGCACATCGTGATGGTGAATGTGGAAGCCGACGCGCTCGCGGGTCCTATGCTGGCGCAGCGCGCAAAAGCAGCGGGGGTCGTCTATTCGCTGGCCTGGGGCGATCAGCCGGCGCTGATCTGCGAGCATGTCGACTGGGCGCGCGCGGCCGGATTCAAGGTCGTCGCTGCGGGCAAGGGCACGCGCTACGAGCCGCATTATCATAAATCCAATCCCGACAATGTCTGGGACATCCTCGACAAGTACCTGAGCATCACCGACCGCAAGTCGATCAATCCGAAGATGTTCAATTCCTTCGTCGATGGTACGAAGTCTGGCATCGAGATGACCGCGGTGTGCAACGCCACCGGTCTCGTTCCGCAGTCGGGCGGCTTGCGCTTTCCGCCGGCGACACGCTTCGAGCTCGCCGAGATTTGCAAGCCGCAGAGCGACGACGGCACGTTGGAGAAGGCCGGCGTTACCGAGGTGACGTCGTCGGTCTATCGCGACGGCCGCGACGTGCCGCATCATCTCGCGCTCGGCACTTACGTCGTGATCGAAGGCGAAACCGAGTACGCGCGCCGCTGCTTCAAGGAATACGCGATGCTGCCGGACAGAAGCGGCAAATACGCCGCGCTGTACCGGCCGATCCACTTGATCGGCCTCGAGCTCGGCATCTCGGTTGCGAGCGCGGCGCTGCGGCAAGAGCCGACAGGCGCGCCGACCGGCTTCCGTTCCGACGTGGTGGCGACGGCAAAACGCGCGTTGAAGGCGGGAGAGATCTTGGACGGCGAAGGTGGCTTCTGCGTCTGGGGCAGGCAGACGCCGGCCGCCCTATCGCTGGCGGAGGGGCTGCTGCCGCTTGGCTTCGCGCACAATGTCAAACTCAAGGGCGCCATCGCGGAAGGGGCAGCCTTGCGCTGGGACGACGTCGAGATCGACGTGACGGATGAAGCCGTAAAGGTGCGGCGCGAAATGGAGAAGGTGTTCGGGCCCGATGCGCTCCGAGTCTCGCCGGAGGAACCGAAGCCACTCTCGGCCTCATCCTGAGGAGCGGTCCGAAGGATTAAGCCGAGACGACCCGCTCCGCGCGTCTCCTCACCATGAGGCGGAGAGAGCAAGAGAGGATGAGCGAGCCGGGCGTATCACTCCAGCTCGATCGTGCCGTCGATCGTGTGCGTCAGGCCCACCTTGTCGATCGTAAGCACCATGCGCGCGGGGATCGACGCATTGCCCTTGAGTTTGCCGTCGGCAAGCGCCTTGCGCACGGCCTTCTCGATCTCCTGTTGCGAGGTCACGCCGACCACTTTCAGGAACTTGCGCAGCGACATGTTCAGGGCTTCTTCGCTCATCGAGGGTCTCCACGGGAATAAGGGTCGGCCCAATCTTAGGCCTTCGCGCCGCGCCGTACCACGCATGCGGAGGGGCAGGTTGACCCTTCGCCCCGCACGGTTATGATCCGCCGCGCCTGCGCCGGGTTCCGCGCGCAAGCCGAGCCCCTGTGGCGGAATTGGTAGACGCGCCTGACTCAAAATCAGGTGGTGGAAACATCGTGCTGGTTCGAGTCCGGCCAGGGGCACCATAGGTTTTTATACCCGAAAATGTGGCTGGTTCGATTTGCCGCGCCGCCGCTGCAACTCGTGGGAAAGCATTTCAAACTTGCTCATCGGGGAGGATGAAATCCGGGTACGCGCGGAAAACCGAACCGAGTATACTGACAGGGCGGGTACACCGAATTCAAAGGGCGGGTACACCGAATTCAACACACGGAAATCGGCTGCCGCGTCTTGAAATATCTCAGAATTACGTAACATGCTGCGGCTGCAGCAAAGTGTTTCAACGTATGCCCGCTCAAGATCGAGCCGGCAGAAAAAATCGCGCGGTCGTAGAATTCGAGGAGCTTTGCGAGGGCATATAGTCCCGCAGCAATGACCCAATAGGATGTGCCGCTGTACTTGGGCGGAAAAAGAAGAAACAGAAGCGGCAGCGCGATGCAGGGAAAAAACTGCACCCATCCGTAAAGCCGCAGATCGCCGGTCCAGCGCCACAGCAAAAGGCTGAATACGCCAACAGCAATCAACGGCCAGAGCAAAACGGCGCCTGCCTTCTCATCCAGCCGCTCTTCGATTGCCAGCGAAAGAATGGCCATGAAACTGATCGACATCGGCAGCCTGTCCCAAAACAGCGTCCGGTCGTTTGGATCAAGGTGATAATAGGAAGAGCCGAAGCCGGTCATCAGTATTCCGAGGAAAAGCATAAAGATCGCCGGATCTCGATAAAAACGGCGGATGCCCGCCGCTCCGATCGCGATAAACGGCAAATTCGAAATGACATTCCAGAAATGCGGTATGCCGAGGATGGCACGTTGATCCGCGAAGTCGTGATAGTTCTGATCCTGGTTGATCGGTGGCAATAACAGCAGCCCGACGAGCGAAGCCGCCACCAGCACGAGGAATGGAAGCACGCGGCGGACGGTTTCTGGCCTCTCAAGCATCGCTCACTCCGCCTAACAAAAAACAGGCGGCAAATCGTACCTCAACGAGCGGGCGGTACCGATGCGCGAATGCGGTCGGAAAAATTAGGCGCTTTATCGGCCGCCTGCGCAACTTCGTTTATGAGGGAACGTCGCCGCAGTTCTTCGAACGGCAAATCCGTGTTCACCCGACCGGAGTGGTAGAGATAGCTGTCGATCAGCCCATTGAGCAGATGGCGAATGTTAAACTGACCGGTTCGACCGGCGGCATTTGCATAACGGATGATGTTGATCGTGCAGCTATTGGTCAGCAGATGATAGAACTCCGGCCGGTCGGCAAGTTCATTGATCCGCTCGAGATAAATCAACAACAGTTTGCGCACGCTCGCGACCGGCGAGTTGAGGCGATAGAGATAGACCCTCTCCTTGCGATAGTTGGTGCGCATACGGACAAGATCGCGTTCGTCTCCCACCACGTAGATCAACTCGAACTGTTTGAAGAGAGAAGCAAGAGGATCGAAGCCTTGGCCCACTTTCGGTCGCGTTTCGATGGAGATGCTCAGTGGCGGAGCATTGTCGAAGGTGAAGCTCACGAACGTATGGGCGACCGGGCCTTCGCTCCAGTATGACACGAAAAAATCAAGTCCCGTCAGGTGCGATAATTGTACCTCACGCTCTTCGTAGCGAACTGTGAAGTCGTCTCGGCTCCGATAATCAAAATCCCGCACTCCGGTGATGCGCACGTGATCGCCGTCGATTGTTGCCCGGGGCATAACCGCGACTTCCGGTCGCCACGGACGATCGTGCGATGGCAGGATCGATATCCACCAGGCAACCACGCCGGTAAACAAGATGGTGAAAACGGCACGTGCCCGCCGCCGTCGTGACAGCCAAAGGAGCCAAATCGAGACGAGGGCAAAGCAAACCGCCAGGGCAGTTCGTGCCGGAGCCCATGGCAGGTTTGAAAAATAGATGGCTAGGGTGCCCCAGGCGACGAGCAAGGTCAGAAACAGAAGCCATACTGCTCTGCCCAACCAGCCGAAAAATCTGGACAAGAATCTGCGGCCCGCTTCACCCATTGAGCAAGAATATCTCGTTGCGCTGTTCTGCTGTACAGGGAGCACTCGTTGCTGAGGCAATTCGGACATGCGGACAAAGCCCCTTCAGCGCCTCTCGATACCCCCGATGCCGCCGAATCGTCCGGCTCGGCCTAGTTTACATCGGCGAAAAATGGAGGCACATTTGTCGGCATCGAAGGTAGTCATCGAAGCGAAAAAGCCCGAAAATACGCAACAAAATGAAGCCCCCACGAGTCGGTGACGGGTCGACCAGGGGGCACCATCCGCCAAACATTGGCACCGGAGCGCAGCAGCGTTACGCCCTATAGCTTAGGGGCAGCGGCGCGGCGAGCGTCCTCACTGTTAAGCGATCCGCATGTCCGCTGCGCAACGTCCGTCGATCGGTGCGATCTTCCTCGTGTTCTTTCGCATCGGGCTGCTGAGCTTCGGCGGCGGCCTCACCGGCTGGGTCTACCGGGAGGTCGTCGTGTTGCGGACTTGGCTGCCGGAGGACGAGTTCATGTCCGGGCTGGCAATGTGCCAGATCCTACCGGGCGGGAACGTCTCGAATTTTTCGATCTACATCGGACAGAAACTGCGCGGTCCGGCCGGCTCCTTCGCCGCTCTGTTCGGCCTCGTCGTCGGACCGTTCTTTTTTGTGATCGCGATCGCTTCCGGCTACAGCCTGCTCACACACTATTCCTATGTGCAGCCGGCGATGGACGGCGTCGCCGCCTCGGCGATTGGCCTCACTCTGCTTGTTGCGCTGCGCGGAATTGGTAGCACGGCGAGGCATCCGGCCGCGCTGGTCGCCCTCGTCGCGACATTCGCGGGCGTCGCAATCTTCAACTGGTCGCTGCCGATCGTGGCGGCGGTGGTCGGAACGCTGTCGGTGGCCGCGGCGTGGATGAGGCAGGCGCATGAAAGATAACGTCGCGCTCGCCTTGCTGGCCGTCTTCGTGCCGTTCTCGCTGGTGTCGGTCGGCGGAGGCACCAGCATCATCGCCGGCATCCAGCACGAGACCGTCGAGGTGCATCATTGGCTGACGAACCGCGAGTTCGTCGACCTGTTCGCCATCTCGCGCGCGGCGCCCGGTCCGGGCCTGTTGCTGTCGACCCTCGTCGGCTGGCACGTCTTGGGCTGGACCGGCGCGGTCATCGCCACGATCGCGATCTTCCTGCCGTCGTCACTGCTCTGTTACGGCGTCGCGTTGGTGTGGCGGCGCTATCGCGGCCGCCGCTGGCATCGCGCGCTGGAGGAAGGCCTCACGCCGGTCGGCATCGGTCTCGTCCTTGCCGGCGCGGTGTCGGTCTTGCGCGTGAGCGGCGGTGGCGGGCTTGCCTGGCTGCTAGCGCTCGCGACGGCCGCCCTGCTCACCTGGAAGCCGAAGCTGCATCCGCTGATCGTGTTTGCGATAGGCGGCGCGTTCTTCGTCGTCATGACCGGGCTCAATGTGCACCGACCGGTTTAAGGGGTTCCCGTCTTGAAATTGCCGCCGTCGGCCCCGTAAAAGCGGGGCGTCTCAGATCTGGCGTGACGCCGGGAGTTTTCAGCGTGCAAATCAAGAGCCGCAGTCTCGCAGCCAACGAAACCGGCGCGGCTGCCGTCATCGCATTCCTCGGCCTGCTGACCATCGGGGGCTTCTTCTTCTTCCAATATGGCCTCGGCTATCAGCCGTGCCCGCTCTGCCTTGAACAGCGCAATGCTTTCTACGTCAGCGTGCCGCTTGCGGCGTTGCTTCTGCTCGGAGCGGGCTACGGCGCGTCGCGCAAGGTTCTGCTGCTCGGCTTCGCGGTGATCGCGCTGGTGATGCTCTGGAACGCGGGCCTCTCGGCGTATCACGCCGGCGTCGAATGGAAGTTCTGGCAAGGCCCGATCGACTGCAGCGGTCCAATCGTGCCGCTTGGCACCGGCTCGCTGATGAGCCGTCTGCAGAACGTGCGGCTCGAGCGCTGCGATGAGGCGGCGTGGCGGCTGTTCGGTATCTCGCTCGCCGGCTACGACGTGCTGATCTCGCTGTTTTTGGCCGCGGTCGCCGCCTATGGCTTCAAGCGCACATTGGCGCGCCCGGCGGAGCCTTAGAAACGACGACGACCACGAAGAGCGGGGCGCGCGTACATCCGGCGTCGCTGATCCGATCTCGTGGTCGCTTCCCGCGCAAGCTGCGCGGGCCGATGGAGCAGCATCGGCTCGACATCGTAACTAAAGCATATATGGGAGGGATCTGTTCCGGCGCAAGGCGTTACCTCGCACCGGCGAAAAGAGGCTTTTTGCATGATGGAAGTGAAAGCCGGCCGCTATAACGGGGGCGCAAAATTGCTGCACTGGCTGATCGTCGCGCTGCTGATCGCGCAATACATCTTTGCGTGGACGATGCCGCATATCGGCCGCACGGTGCCGAAGAGTATTTTGATCGACTGTCATCTCTGGTTCGGCGTCGTGATTTTGTTCGTGGCGGTCATCCGACTGATCTGGCGCTTCACGCATGGCGAGCCGGTGCCGGAGGATGGGCTGCCGCCCTGGCAGGTGGCCAGCGCGCGCGCCACGCACTGGCTACTTTACGTGCTGCTGTTCGCCGTGCCGATCCTTGGCTGGATCAATGCGTCCTGGCGCGGCATGCCGGTGACCTTCTTCAATCTGCTCGAACTGCCGAAGCTCCTCGCCACGCGCGCGCCCGGCTGGGGCTGGACTGGAGACGTCCACGTGTTGATCTCCGAATACGGGCTGTTGGGGCTGGCCGGCCTGCACATCGCCGTTGCGCTCTATCATTATTTGGTGCGGCGCGACGGCGTGCTGCACCGGATGCTGCCGTAAATCAATTCGCCGTCCTCATCTCGGCGGTCGGCTGCGTTCGCAATTTTGATCGCATCGCCGCCCTGTGGCGGTGCTGTACGATCCGGTGTTTGCCAAGATCAACTTCATCGACGTTGACGGCCGAACGGCGTTCATGGCCGTGCCCCGCGTCGTGGAAGCGCGCGGACAGCCCATCCGCAATCCGGTGACCGGCGACCCGCACCGCGCCCGCGTGAGCCTGTCGCTGCGCCTAAGCCGTCAGGGCTTGCTCATCACCTTTTGCTTCCAGCCTTCCCAGGTGCGTGCGAGGCCGTGGCCTTCACGCGCCTCGATGAGCTTCGCCTCTTCCAAATCCAGATAAGTGATCGGCGCGCCCATCTTCATCGCCTCCGCCTGCAAGTTCGCGTTCAGCGCTAGGAAGATCGTGCGCGCGACGACGCGCTGCAATGTCGGCGCGGTAATCGCGGCGCCGTGCCCGCGCATCAGCACCGCCGGATGATCGCCAAGCACGCCGGCGAGATACTCGCCGAGCTTGGCATTGCGGATCAGCATGTCGGTCATGCCCGCCTTGTCGCGAATTTCGAACACCGGCACGCCGAAGGCGATGAAGGCTGCGCGGTGATACATCGGCTTGAGTGGCACCTTAGTGTCGCCGAAAGGGATGATCGACGGCGCGTGGGTATGGACGACGGCGACCACGTCGGGACGATGCTTGTAGATTTCGCCGTGGATGTAGCGTTCGGTGAACAAGGCTGACATCGGCAGGCCGTGCGTGTCGACGGGCCGGCTGTCGAGGTCGAATTCGATGATGTCCTTGGCGGTGACCATGTCCGCCGACATGCCGCGCGCCATCAGGTACCGGTTCGGATCCTTGTCATGGCGCACGGAGACGTGCCCCCAGCCGTCGAGGAGATTGTGATCGGCGAGGATGCGGTAGGCCGCGACGAGGTCTTCCACCAGCTTCGGATCGGGCGGACCGGCGGAGGCCTGAGGCGCTGCCTGCTGAGGAGACTGCTGCGCGGCTGCCGGCACGATTAAGCAGAACAGCAAGGCGACAAAAACCGCCGAGCCGCGAATCATCCGCAGCGCGCTGATCATGGCAGCCTCCGAATTTGAGATGAGACGCCTTACGGCTCCAGCTCGCTGTCCCAGTATAGATAGTCCATCCAGCTGTCGTGCAGGTAGTTGGGCGGGAACAGCCGGCCGTTCCTGTGTAGATGATGCACGGTGGGCTGGAACGGCATCTGCGATGGCCACATGCGCGCTTCGTCCGGCGTCAAATTGCCCTTGCGCAAATTGCAAGGGCTGCAGGCCGCGACCACGTTGTGCCAGGTAGTCAAACCCCCGCGCGAGCGGGGGACGAGGTGGTCGAAGGTGAGGTCGTCTCGCTCGCCGCAGTATTGGCAAGCGAAGCGATCCCGGAGGAAGACGTTGAATCTCGTGAAGGCGGGATTGGTCGACGGCTTGACGAAGGTCTTGAGCGAAACGACGCTCGGCAGCTTCATCTCCAAGGAGGGGCTGCGCACCGCCTGATCGTAATTGGCGACGATGTTCACGCGTTCGAGAAACACCGCCTTGATCGTGTCCTGCCAGGACCAGAGTGACAGCGGGTAATAGCTCAACGGTCTGAAGTCAGCGTTGAGCACCAGGGCTGGAAAACCACTGGGCGAAACGTGAACGTTCAAGCGCTCCGGCCTCCCGAACAGGACATCCCGAACACAGGCCCTAGTAATAGGGCAGCGTGACGGGATTGTGAAGTAGATGTGGGGAGATTAGGAACTCAGCGTCCTGCGAAGCGGCGCGCGAGAAATTCACCGCCTTGCCGCAGGCCCTCCTGATCGATGCCGTGCGCGACACCGGGCGAAATGTGCCATTCCACCGGCACCTCGAGCGCGGCGAGCCCTTGCGCGGCGTGCATCAGCGCCTCCACCGGGATGAGCTGATCCTGATCCCCGTGCACCAGAAGCACCGGCGGGCGGTTCACGATTTCCCCTGCAAATTTGTCCGGATCGATCTCTTCCGGGATCACCAGCATGCCGGAATAGCCGACGATCGCCGCGGGTGATTCGACGCGCCGCAGGCCGACATGCAGCGCCATCATCGTGCCCTGGCTGAAGCCGACCAGCGCGAGCGCGGAATTGGGCAGATTGCGCCGTGTCAATTCCGCGTCGAGAAACGCGTTGAGCTGCGGCGCGGCGGCGTTGACGCCGGTCCAGCGCTCGTCCGGATCGCGGAAGGTCAGCGGAAACCACTCGCGGCCCATCGGCGCCTGTCCGCAGGGGCGCGGCGCATGCGGCGATATGAACGCGGCATCCGGTAGCAGCCCCGCCCAGGCGCGGCCGATCTCGATCAGATCGTTGCCGTCGGCACCGTAGCCGTGCAGGAAGACGACGAGCTGGCGCGCCTTGCCCGAGCGCGGTTCGAGCCGGAGTCCGTCGAGATCAGCCATTTTTGGAATTCCTTTTCTTCGCCGCCGGCTTTGCCGGCGCATCCGCCTCAACCGGCACGACGTCGCGCTTCTTTACGACGTGATAGTAGGCCCACAACAGATGCGCCGCCACGCCGCGCCACGGACGCCAGGCCTCCGCCATTTTGGCGAGCTTCTTCGCCTCGGGGCGCACGCGCAGGCCGAAGGCCATGCGCGCCGATTCCTGCAGCGCGAGGTCGCCGGCGGGAAATGCATCGGCATGGCCGACACAAAACAGGAGGTAGATGTCCGCTGTCCATGGGCCGATGCCGTGCAATTCAATTAGCGCGGCATGCGCCGCGTCCGCATCCATGTCGCCGACCGCGTTGAGATCGATGCGCGCCTCGGCCACCGCTTTCGCGATCTCCCGGATCGATTTGATCTTCGGCGCCGAGAGACCCAGCCGTTTCAGTTTGTCGGTGCGCGCGCTACGGATCGTGTCGTGATGAAATGGATCGAAAGCGGCAAAGAGCCGGTTTCGAATGGCTGCTGCGCTGGCAGTCGATAATTGCTGTCCGCACACGATCGCGCAAAGGCCGGGAAATCCCGCCTCGCGCCGGCGCAAGCCGAACGCACCTGCCTTCTCGGCGACGGGCTTGAGCCGCGGATCGGCGAGAATCAACTGTGCGAGTCCGGCCTGCAGTTCGGCGTCGGTGTGGAGAAAGCGAGTCATTCCAAGCCTTAGTATTATGCCGCTCGTCCGCGCGAAAGCGGGGACCCGGCGCTGACTTTGCGAGCAGAAAGGTACAGCCTAATACCTGCTTGCGCGGGAATGAGCGGAGTGTTTGGAAGGCCCACCGCAACATGCCACCCGTTTTCCGCTTCGCGCCGTCCCCGAACGGACACCTTCACCTCGGTCATGCGCTGTCGGCGCTGCTCAACGCCGACATGGCGCGCGCGGCAGGCGGACGCCTGCTACTGCGCATCGAGGACATCGACGCGACACGCTGCCGGCCGGAATACGAGGCCGCGATCTACGAAGACCTCGCTTGGCTCGATATCGAATGGGAGCGGCCGGTGCGGCGCGAATCCGAGCATCTCGACGAATACCGCACCGCTCTGGCGCGGCTCGACGGCATGGGTCTGATCTATCCGGCCTTCGAAAGCCGCGCCGAGATCGCGCGGCTCGTCGCCGCGCGTGAGGCGCAGGGGCCATGGCCGCGCGATCCGGACGGCGCGCCGCTTTATCCGGGCGATGCGAAGCACATGAGCGCGGCCGAGCGCGCGCGCCGCATCGCCGCCGGCGAGCCCTACACCTTGCGCCTCGACATGCGGGAGGCGGTGGCGCTGGCGCGCACAGGCCCGCTCACGTGGGCCGAAAGCGGTGAGGGGCCCGACGGCGAGACCGGCACGGTCGCCGCCGATCCATCGCTTTGGGGCGATGTCGTGCTCGCGCGCAAGGACGTGCCCGGCAGCTATCACCTCGCGGTGGTGATCGACGATGCCGCGCAGAGCGTCACCGACGTGGTACGAGGCCGCGACCTGTTCCACGCCACCGGCGTCCACCGGTTACTGCAGACGCTGCTGGGTCTGTCCGTGCCGCGCTACCACCATCATCGGCTCCTGCTCGACCCGGAGGGCCGCAAGCTGTCCAAATCCACCCGCGCGACGGGCCTGCGCGAACTGCGCGCGCAGGGGTTAACCCCAGCCGACATCCGCCGACTCGCCGGACTCGATTGAAAATCGCGCCCGTGCCAGATTTCGCCCGGGGTGCGGGGAGACATGGCTAAACGCAAGCGCAAGGTGAATCGGCCGGCACGGCGTCCGGCGCGGACGCGCGGTCCGCGCGCGATCGAGGCTGCGCTCGCCGGCCTAGCTCACGACATCCGCACGCCGCTGACCGGCATGCTCGCACTCGCCGATCTGCTCGCCGCCTCGAACCTGCCGGAGCGGGAGCGGCAGTGGGCGCGCGCTCTAAAAAGCAGCGCCGAGCATCTCACCGCTTTGTCGAATCTGATCGTCGATGCCGCGCGCTCCGACGCGGCGGGGCTCGTGCTGCAGCGTCAATCCTTTTCGCCGCGCGCGCTCGCCGAGGCGGTGGGCGAGACGATCACTGCGCGCGCCGCCAATAAGGAGCTGGGCTGCGAAATGGAAATCGCGCCCGACATGCCAGAGCGCGTCACGGGCGACGCGTTGCGTCTGCGCGCGGCGCTCGAGAACCTCGCCGATAACGCGGTTAAATTCACGACGACCGGCAAGCTACGATTCTCGGCATCCGCCGAACGTCCGCGCGGCGGGCGCGTGTGGCTGGTGTTCACCGTCACGGATACCGGAATTGGACTTTCGCAGGCTGAACTGAAGCAGCTGTTCAAGCCCTACGCGCAGGCGAGCGCGGACGTCGCGCGGCGCTATGGCGGCGCTGGGCTCGGGCTGACGTTCGTGAAGCGTATCGCCGAGGCGATGGGCGGCAGGCTGGAGGTGAAGAGCCGCAAAGGCGAAGGCAGCACGTTCAAATTGACCGTGCTGACCGACGTCTCCGAGCCTGGCGACGCGACGAAAATTGCGCCGGCGCGCGCCCCGCGCAGTTTCGCGCTGCTGTGCGCCGAGGATAACCCGTACGCGCGCGTCGTGATTAACACCGTCTTGGGCGAACTCGGCCATCGTGTCGATTTCGTCGAGACAGGCGAAGCGGCGGTCGACGCGGTTGCCGCACGCTACTACGACGCCGTGCTGATGGACGTGACGTTATCAGGCCTCGACGGCTTGGAAGCGACGCGCCGCATCCGCGCCCTTCCGGGCCGTACCGGGCGCATGCCCGTGATAGGGATTTCCGCGACCGGCGATGCACAGGCCGAAGCCCGCGCGCGGGAGGCGGGCATGAATGCGTATCTGATGAAGCCGGTCACGCCGGCGCGGTTGGCCGAGACCCTGGCGACGGTGGTTGAATCGTAATCCCGTCCCGCCATGCCCGGCCTGTGCCGGGCATTCACGTCTTTCCAACGCTTCGATAATCGAAGTCGTGGATGGCCGGGGCACGCCCGGCCATGACGACGGGCTACTTCGGCTTGTCAGCCCACTGCTGCAGTAGCGGAAGGTCCTTCGCGTCCTTCGGCTGCGGGATCGATTGCAGATAGGCGTAGAGGTCGGAGAGATCGTCATCCGACAGCACCGCTTCGCGATAAGGCGGCATCGCGCGCGAGCTGGTGCGCACGAAGGAACCGAACTTCTCGAACGGCAGCGGATTGGGCGCGAGCCGCGGGCCGGTGACCGCGCCCTGACCCTGCGTGCCGTGGCACTGCCAGCAGCCCTTCTGCATGAACACCTGTTTGCCGTGCTCGGCGGACGCGGCTCGCGCGTCGAGCGGCGCGGCGACGACGAGAGCCGCCGCGGCGGCAATTGCAAATTGACGCATGATGGCCTCAGCGCGGTTGCGTGACGACATCGACCAAAGCCGGCTCGCCGGCCTTGACAACTTCCACCGCGCGCTTGAGCGCCGGCGCGAGCTCGTTCGGATCGGTGATCGGGCCGCTCGCCCACAGACCCATCGACTGCGCGAGCTTGGCGTAATCGATGTTCGGCCCGTTGATCTGGGTGCCAACCGGTCCGTCGTTGAGCACGCGATCGCGGCGGTCGGCCATGCGCTGGATGTGCATGACCTCCTGATGATAGCCGCGGTTGTTGTGCATCACGTTGAGCAACGGGATCTTGTGATGCGCCGCGGTCCACAACACGCCGGGCGCAAACATCAGATCGCCGTCGCACTGGATGTTCACCGACAGCCTGCCGTGCTCGCGATTGGCGAGCGCGGCGCCGACGGCGGCCGGTGCACCGTAGCCGATGCCGAATCCGCCAGGCCCGCCGATGTGATGATAATGCTTCTCCATCGGCCAGAGCCGGCTCGGCCATGAACTGACCATGCGGTCGGAACCGACCAGCGACCAGTCCTCGCTCTTGATCAGCGCCCAGAGCTCCGCGCACATCCGCGCTGTGCTGATCGGGCTCGCATCCCAACCATAACGCGCGGCTTCGAGCGTGCGTTTGCGCGTTTCGCTCCACGCCTTGCGCATCGCCTCGCCGCGCTTTTCCAGCGCCGCTTTCTTGGATACGGGCAGCGCGATCTTCACGGCTTCGATCAGCGCCGGCAGCGTCGCTTCGGCGTCGCCCGCGATCGAGAGATCGACCGGCTGGAAGCGCTGGAAGTCCTGGTAATTGGATTTGAGATAGTAATCGCCCGAGCTGATGCTGATCAGCTTGGTGCCCGCCTTGACCACCGGCTCGCGCAAATTCTCGCCGTTGTCGATGTAGCGATTTACCGTCCCCCAGAAGTCGGACAGCTCGAGCCCGAGCACGACGTCCGCCTCGCGGATCAGCGCCCCGCGCCGTCCGGTCTGATGCAGATGATGCGTGGTCGGGAAATTGAGCCGGGCACGCTGATCGATGACGGGCGCGTTCAGCAATTCGGCGAGTTCGACCAGCAGCGGCATGCCTTCCGGCGTGCGCGCGCAGCGGTCCGCGACGATCACCGGATGCTCGGCATCGACCAGCATCTTCGCCGCGTCGCGCAGCGCGGCGATGTCGCCCTGCGGCGGCGACGTGCGGACGTAGCGCGGCATCGGCGGACGCTTCGGCAGCGGCTCTTCCTGCATGTCGCTGTCGAGCGCGATCAGCACCGGCTCGTGCGGCGGCGTCATCGCGATCTTGTAGGCGCGCACGAAGGACTCGGCGAAGTGTGCGGGCGACATCGGTGTGTCGTCCCATTTGACGAAGTCGCGCACCAGCGCGTTGATGTCCTGCGCCGAATGATAGGTCGGCACGAAGGGAGCGCGCTTGGTCGCGTCGAGATCGTTGCCGCCGATGATGACGACCGGCACGCGGTCGCACCACGCGTTGTAGATCGCCATGCTCGCATGCTGCAGGCCGACGGTACCGTGGCAGAGCGCCAGCATCGGCTTGCCGGCGATCTTGAAATAGCCGTGCGCCATCGCGACCGAGGATTCCTCGTGCATGCAGGTGAGGAATTCCGGTTTCTTGTTGCCGCCGTAGGTGAGCAGCGACTCGTGCAGGCCGCGGAAGCTGTTCGCCGGATTGGCCGCGACGTAATCGATGTCGAGCGACTTGATCACGTCGACCATGAAGTCGGAGGCGGGCGCGCCGCCCGCATGTTTCGGCGGTTCCGGCGTGCCCATCTCCGCCTTGGCGAGCGCGGCGGAAGGACGCAGCGCGGACGGACGCGCGGGTTCCGGCGCGGCGGACGCCGCCTTCGCCTGCACCGGCGCCACCGCGCCTGCCGCGCTGGCGACGGCGACACCGGTCAGGAAATTACGGCGATTGACGCCGTCTTCGGCGCGTTCGCGGGCCATAGATGCTTCCTCATTGCGCACGCAGCATTTCGCTGCACGGCTTTTGTGCGCCCGCAATCTAGTCGAGCCGCGCCGCAGCTGAAAAGTCAAAACGGCGCGGTTTCGTTATCAATTTTCGTTGGGGCGCTATAACGATTATTTGGGTTGCGCCTCGGCCGGCTTCGCCTGATCCATCGACTGGACGACGGATGCCCAGCGCTCCGTCTCGCTCTTGATGTAGCTTGCGAACTCCGCCGGCGTGCCGCCGAGCGGATCGAGGCCCTGCTTGCTGAAGTTGCTCAGCAGCGTCTGATCCTTCAACGCCTCGTTGATCGCCGCGTTCAGCTTGTCGATCACCGGCTGCGGCGTGCCTGCGGGCGCAAGCAAGCCGTACCAGATGCCCGTATTGAAGCCGGGGATCGCGGCCTCCGCGATCGTCGGCAGTTGCGGCGCGACGCCGGCGCGTTTTGCCTCGGTGCTGGCGAGCGCCTTCACGCGGCCGTCCTTCATCAGCCCGACCACGGTCGTCACCGGCGCGAACATCACCTGGATGCGCCCGGCGATCAGGTCGGTGACGGTCTGCGCGCTGCCCGGATAGAGCACGCCGGTCATCTTGATGCCGGCTTCCTTCTTGAACAGTTCGCTCGCCATATGCGGGCCGCTGCCGAGGCCCGACGCGCCATAGAACAGCGTATCGGGCTTTTCCTTCGCCAGCGCGATCAAATCCTTGAGGCTGTTGACCTCGAGCTGCGGATTGACCACTAGGATTTCCGGAATTGCGGCGACTAGCCCGACCGGTGCCAGGTCTTTTTCAAAATTGAGGCCCTTGTCCGGGATCAACGTCGTGTTGATCGTATTGGCGATGGTCGCGAGCAGCAGTGTGTAGCCGTCCTTCTTCGACCTCGCGACAACCTCGGCCGCGATCATGCTGCTCGCGCCGGGACGGTTCTCCACGACGACCGATTGGCCGAGGAGTTCCCCGAGCTTCTGCGCGATCAGCCGGCCGGTGACGTCGCTGCTCGAACCGGCGCCGAAGCCGACGATCAGATGGATCGGTCGCGTCGGATAGTTCTGCGCGAAGGCAGCGGGCGCGAGGACGAATGAGAGGAGAAGAAAGAGAAGCGATTTCAGGCGGAGCATGTGCGCACTCCCGGCTGGGCCAGATTGCGAGTTCCGGCTCGTTGTTGGACGGGGCGCCATGAATGTCAGACAACGCGCGCGCCGTCCACGGGACTCTCGCGCTTGCGCTCCGCTCCGCGGAGTTTGTATGACACGCGCCGAAGCCGGAGCGTTTCGATGTTGCAGGACAAGGTTTTCAAGGCGGTCGGGCGGCCCTTGCCGCGCAAGGAAGACCTGCGCCTGATTACCGGCAAAGGCCGGTTCACCGACGATTTCAGCCTGCCCGGCCAAGCCTGGGCTGCGATGGTGCGCTCGCCGCATCCGCATGCGCGCATCGTTGCGATCGACGAGAGCGCGGCGCTCGCGATGCCCGGCGTGCTTGCGGTCTATACCGGCGCGGACTGCGCGCGCGACCGCCTCGGGCACATTCCGCACAACCCGGTACCCTCGACCCAATACGACATGAAACTCACCGCGCCGGGCGGTGGTGAGGTGTTCATCGGCGACAATCGGCTCCTGCCGGACGATCGCGTGCGGCATGTCGGCGAGGCGCTGGCGATGGTCGTCGCCGAGACGCGCGACCAGGCGCAGGCCGGCGCGGAAGCGGTCGAGGTCGAGTATGACGAGTTGCCGTGGGTCGCCGACAGCGACCAGGCGACGCACGCGGACGCGCCGAAACTCTACGACGAGATCCCGAACAATGTTCTCGTCGACACGTCATTCGGCGATAAGGCCGCAACCGATGCCGCCTTCGCGCTTGCCGCACACGTCGTCTCGATGAAGTCGCATGTCGGCCGCGTCACCGGCGTACCGCTCGAGCTGCGCGCCGCACTCGGGTCCTACGACGCCGCGACCGGCCGCTACACGCTCTATGCCGGCAGCGGCGGCGCGGTGCGGCAGAAGCGCGAGCTCGCCGAGCTGCTCGGCGTCGACCCCGAAACGGTGCGCGTGCTCTCGTTCGACGTCGGCGGCAATTTCGGTACGCGCAACCGCGTCTATGTCGAATTCGGCCTCGTGCTGTGGGCGTCGAGGAAGCTCGGCCGGCCGGTCAAATTCCGCGCGGAGCGCACGGAAGCGTTCCTCACCGATTATCAGGGCCGCGACCTTGTCAGCGAGGTCTCGCTCGCGCTCGACAAGGACGGCAAATTCCTCGCGATGCGCGCGTCGAATTTGAGCAATGTCGGCTCGCGCTGCGTGTCGCTCTCGCCTTTGAGCAAGGGCTCCGGGCTAATCACCGGCTCCTACGACATCCCGCTCGCGACGTTGCGATCGCGCGCGGTGTTTACCAACACGATGCCGACGCAGGCCTATCGCAGCTCGGGACGCCCCGAAGTGACGTTCGCGATCGAGCGTCTGATCGACAAGGCCGCTCGCACGCTCGGCTTCGACCGCATCGAGTTGCGCCGGCGCAATCTCGTCGCGCCTTCGCAGATGCCCTACACCAATGCGGTCGGCTCGACCTACGACAGCGGCACCTACGAAGCGAACATGGACCGCGTGCTCGAACTCGCCGACTGGCCGGGCGTTGCGGCGCGTAAACGCGAGGCGCGCGAGCGCGGCAAGATCCTCGCGGTCGGATTTGCAAATTACGTCGAATCCTCGATCGGCGCTCCAAAGGAGCGCACCGACATTCTGGTGCGGCTGGACGGAATCGAGATCGTGATCGGCACGCAGCCGGCCGGGCAGGGGCACGAGACGAGCTTCGCCCAGGTCGCGGCCGATCTCTTGGGCGTTCCCTTTGAGAGCGTCACCATCACGCTCGGCGACACCGACGTGGTGAGCGCGGGCGGTGGCACGCATTCCGGCCGCTCGATGCGGCATGCGAGCACCGTGCTCGCGCTGGCGAGCGAGGATTTGATTGCGAAAGGCCGCGCGCTTGCCGCGCATGCGCTCGGCGTCGCCGAAGAGGCGGTGCAATTCGAGGACGGCGTCTTCCGAGCCGGCGAGCGCAATCTTACCTACACCTGGTCCGATCTCGCGCGCTTCGCGGACGATCCAAGTCTTCCCGAGCAGTTACGGGGCGGCCTGAAGGTGCGGCGCGACAACGAGATGCACACGCCGGTGTTTCCGAACGGCGCCTGCGTCTGCGAAATCGAGATCGATTTGGAGACCGGCGGGCTCGACATCGTGCGCTACACCACGGTCGACGACGTCGGCCGCTGCATCAATCCGCTGATCGTGCACGGGCAGACGCATGGCGGCATCGCGCAGGGCGTCGGGCAGGCGCTTTGGGAGCAATGCGCGATCGATCCCTCGTCCGGCCAGCCGGTCAACGGCTCGCTGATGGACTACGGCATGCCGCGCTTCGACAACATGCCGAGCTACAAGGCCGAAATCGCGGAGGTGCTGTCGCCGACCAATCCGTTCGGGGTCAAGGCGGGCGGCGAGGGCGGCACCACGCCGGCGCCGGCGGTGATCATGAGCGCGATCGAAGATGCGCTCGCCGAATTTGGTTCGCCGCACATCGAAATGCCGCTCACGCCGCTGAAGATCTGGACCGCGATCCAGAACGCGCGGCCGCGTGCGTCGGCGGAGTGAAAGCAATGCGCGTGTCGATGGCGGTCAATGGCGAGCGCGTGTCGCGCGAGGTCGAAGGTCACGTGCTGCTCGCAACGTTCCTGCGCGAGCATCTCGGGATGACAGGCACGCATGTCGGCTGCGACACGACGCAATGCGGCTGCTGCGTCGTGCATCTCGACGGCCGCTCGGTGAAGTCGTGCACCATGCTCGCGGTGCAGGCTGACGGCTGCGCGGTGACCACGATCGAGGGGCTTGCGAAGGGCGGCGAATTGCATCCGGTGCAGCGCGCGTTTCACGAGAACCATGCGTTGCAATGCGGCTTCTGCACGCCGGGCATGATCATGGCCGCGGTCAATCTGATCGAGACGGCGCAGACGCCGCTGACCGAGGCGAAGGTGCGCGAGGAAATGGAAGGCAATCTCTGCCGCTGCACCGGCTATCACAACATTGTCAAAGCGATTCTCGCCGCCGACGCCGAGATGCGCGGTCAGCACGCGGCTGTGGAGTAGAGCATGCAGCCGTTCCAGTATCGCCGCCCTGCCACACTCGACGAAGCGCGTCGGGCGTTCGACTCGGAGCCGGAGGCGAGTTTCGTTGCCGGCGGGCATACATTGCTGCCGACGATGAAGCAGGGCTTGGCGCGGCCGCCGGCTCTGGTCGATCTCGGGCGCATCGCCGAATTGCGCGGCATTCGCGACGAGAACGGCCGCATCGCAATCGGCGCGACGACGTATCACGCCGATGTGGCTTCGTCCGTGCTGGTGCGCGAGCGAATTCCTGCGCTCGCCGGACTCGCCGGTTCGATCGGCGACCGGCACGTGCGCAACCGCGGCACCATCGGCGGCTCGCTCGCCAACGACGATCCGGCGGCGGACTATCCAGCCGCCGTACTTGGCCTCGGCGCAACGGTCGTGACCGACCGGCGCGAGATCGCTGGCGATGATTTCTTCGTCTCGTTGTACGAGACGGCGCTCGAGGCGGGCGAGATCGTCACCCGCGTCGTGTTTCCGGTGCCGCAGCTCGCAGCTTACGCCAAATTCCGCAGCGCTGCGTCGCGCTTCGCCATCGCCGGCGTGTTCATCGCGCGCACGGGCGAGGGCGTGCGCGTCGCCGTCACCGGCGCGGGCGCGAGCGGCGTCTTCCGCGCGCGCGAATTGGAATACGCGCTGAACAAGGATTTTCGCGCCGAAGCTCTGGACGGCCTCAGTATCGACCCTTCCGGCCTGCTTGAGGACATGAACGCGACGCCGGAGTACCGCGCTCACCTCGCCATGGTGATGGCGCGCCGCGCGCTGCAGAATCCCGGCCACGCGCTGTCGTTCAAATAGGATTTGCAGATGAGCAAGCAAAACGCGCCATCCGATCTGCAGGAGCATCTGGCGCGGCTGACCGAGCGCGGCCTCGTCACTGTGATCGGAAAGCCAATCAACAAGGATACCGAGCTGCATCCGCTGGCGCGCTGGCAATTCCAGGGAGGCTTACGCGACGAGGAGCGCCGCGCCTTTCTTTTTACTAATGTCGTCGGCGCGAAGGGTGAGAAATACGACATCCCCGTGCTGGTCGGCGGCCTTGCGGCCTCGCCGGAGATTTATGCCGCCGGCCTGGGCGTGCCGGTCGGGGACATCGGCAAGGTGTGGGTCAAGGCCATGGCCGAGCCGGTTCAGCCGGTGCTGGTCAACGACGGGCCGTGCCAGCAGATCGTCGAAACGGGCGACGATCTCAAGCGCAGCGGGCTTGCATCGTTACCCGTGCCGATCTCCACGCCCGGCTTCGACTCCGCGCCGTATCTCACCGCGACGCTCTGCGTCACCAAGGATCCGGACAGCAGCATCCAGAACATGGGCACGTATCGCGCGGCGCTCAAAGCTAACGACCGGCTCGGCGTGCGCATGGCCTCGCGCCTGTCCGGCGCGGGCGGCTATCTGCACTGGCAGAAATATAAAAAGCTCAAGCGCGAGATGCCCTGCGCCATCGTCGTCGGCTGTGCGCCGGCCGTGCTGTTCACCGGCCCGCAGAAGCTGGCGATCGACGTCGACGAGATGGCGGTCGCCGGTGGGCTGATGGGCGCGCCCGTGCGCACCGTGCGCTGCAAGACGGTCGATCTCGTGGTGCCTGCCGATTCCGAGATCGTCATCGAGGGCCTGATCGACACGGATCTGCTCGAGCCGGAAGGGCCGTTCGGCGAGAGCCACGGCCACGTCGCGCTGGAAGACTTCAACATGTCGATGCGCGTCACCGCGATCACGCGCAAGCGCAAGCCGGTGTTCCTCTCGATCGTCAGCCAGGTGACGCCGAGCGAATCGTCCGTGTTGAAGAAGGTCGCCTACGAGCCGATGTTCCTGGAACATTTGCGCCACGTGCTCGGCATCCGCGGCGTCACGCGCGTCGTCATGCACGAGCCGCTGACCAACTTGCGCAAGGTGATCTTCGTGCAGTTCGCGCGCGGCACGCCGAGGACGGAGGTCTGGCGCGGCATGCAGGGCGCGGCGAGCCTGCAGGCGCAGTGCGGTAAACTCGTCATCGCCGTTTCGGACGACATCGATCCGGAGAACGCGAACGCGATCTTCTGGTCGATGGCCTACCGCTCGGACTTCAACACGGACGTGCTGACGATGCCCTACCGCTCAGCAGGGCACGGTCCGAAGTCGGGCCGCGCGGCGGAAGAGGGCACGCTGATGATCGACGCGACGCTGAAAAGCGTCATGCCGCCGCTCGCGCTTCCGGCGGAGGAGTACATGCGCCGCGCGCACGATCTGTGGCAGGAATTGGACTTGCCGCGCATCACGCCGCAGTCGCCGTGGCACGGCTACGAGCTCGGCGACTGGGCGCCGGAGTGGACGGCGTTCGCGCAGGCCGCCGTGCGCGGCGACTGGCGCGCGAGCGGCGAGAACACGTTCGCCCGCCGGCACGGGAATTTGAAACCGGAAACGCCGGTCAGGGGCGTGGAGAAGAAGAAAGATTGAGTGTGGGCTTCTTCCACCCTCCCCTGGCGGGAGGTGAAGAGAGTTTGCGGCGAGGCCGGTAACTTAAACCAGGCGCTGCGCAATCCTCACGCGGTGCCGCTCCACCAGATCCTCGTCCACCTCGACGCCGAGTCCGATCCGCTCCAGCGCATCGACGTGCCCGCGCGCGGTCGGGATCGACGAACGCACAACGTCCGCCGCCAGCCCCGTATGCGTCAGGGTCAGCGCCCAGTCGAGCGCCGGGATCACGCTCGCGGCATGCAGCGCGGCGGCGCAGGCGACACTCGACTCGCCGGTCTTGCAGGAGATGTTCACCGCCATGTCCAATTCGGCGCACAGCCGTCCCGCATCGACCAGCGCGCGCACGCCGCCGAGCTTGATCGCCTTCAAACTCACGCCGCGCGCGGCTTGTCGCGCATGATGCGCGCGAATTTCGGCGAGCGCGTGGATGCCCTCGTCGGCGCCGATCGCGATCGAGGTTGCCGCGGCGACCTTCGCCATGCCGTCGAGATCGTGCGCGTCGAGCGGCTGCTCGAAGAAGGTGAGCCCGGAGCCGTCCACCGCGCGCACATAGGCTAGCGCTTCGTCGCGCGAGAAACCCTGGTTGGCATCCGCCGAGATCGCGCATTCGCGCCCCAACACCTCGCAGATCGCGCGCGTGCGTGCAGCGTCCGCCTCGGGCGTGTCGACGCCAACCTTGATCTTGAACGCGGTGAAGCCGTCGGCCTTCTTCTTCACCGCGTCGGAAAGATCGCCGTCGAGATCGCCGCCGCCGATGACGCCCAGGAGCGGAATGTGCGTGCGCTGCGGCTTGCCGAGCAGCGCGTTCAGCGGACATCGCGCATCTTGCGCGGCGAGATCGAGCAGCGCGATCTCGACGGCGGCCTTGGCACCGTTGTTGCCGTAGAGCCGTCCGTGCATCGCCGCCATCGCGCCGTCGATGTCGCGCGGATCGCGCTCGATGAGCGCCGGCGCAAGGTGATGCAATGCGGCGACGAGGCTCTCCAGCGTGTCGCCGGTCATCACCGGCGCGGACGCGGCCTCGCCCCAGCCGGCGCGACCGTCGTTCGTGGCGATCTTGACCAGCACGTTCTCCGCGCGCCGCACCTCCTCGCCCGCCATGATTACGGGCTTCTTCATCGGCAGGCTGACGGGGAGGGGCGCAATGGCGGCGATGTGCATGAGGCGCTTCTTTCCCTCCCCTGCGAAGCCTGGGGAGGGTAGGGACTACAACTTCGCGATATGCGCGCCGTCGATGATGCTTCTGAACATGTCGATCTCGTGTGTCATCCGCTTCCAGCAGTCGTTGCCGCCTTTCGCACGCACCAGGAAGCCGCTCTTGAACAGCTTCTCCTTCATGTCCGGCGCCGTCAGCACCTTCAAGGTCGCCGCCTCCAGCCACTTTACGATGTCCGGCGGCGTCTTGGCCGGCGCAAGCAGGGCCATGTCGGTCGCGAACACGAAATCCTTGTAGCCTTGCTCCACCATCGTCGGCACGTCGGGGAAATCCGGCCAACGCTCCTCCGAACAGATGCCGAGTGCGCGGATGGCACCTGCCTTCATGTGCGGCGACGCCGGGCCGAGCGAGTTGGAGGCGAGCTGCACCGTCCCGGTGAGCAGCGCGGTCAGCGCGTCGCCGCCGCCTTTGAAGACGACCTCTTCCACCTTCGGCAGTTGCTCGCGTGAGCGCAGCAGCGTCGCCTGCAGTTGCGGGGTTGTGCCGATCGGCGGGACGGAAATGTTGTATTTCGCCGCATTGTCGCGGGCGAGCGCAACGAAGTCCTTCATCGTTTTCGCCGGCGAATCTTTTTGCACGGCGAACAGGTTCGGCGCGCCGGCGAGATCGCTGATGGCGACGAAGTCCTTCATCGGATCGAAGGGGAGATGATTGTACAGGCCCGGATTGACCGAGAACGCCGTTGTCGCGAGCAGGAGCGTGTAACCATCGGGATCGGAATGCGCGACATAGCCCATGCCGATGTTGCCGCCGGCGCCGCCGCGATTTTCGATGATGATTGTCTTGCCGGTCGACTGCTCGAGCGCAGCGGCGACCACGCGTCCGATCAGATCCGACGGCCCGCCCGGCGTATTCGCCACCACGATTTTCACCGGCCGCTCGGGATATTGCGCGAAGGCCGCGCGCGTGCGCAGCAGCGCCGGTGCGGCGACGCCCGCGGCGAGCGCAGTTTTGATGAATGTGCGTCGCGAGCGCGCGGCAGCGAATTTCGTCATGGCAGTCCTCCCCTGAGCGGATCGTTTTTGAGTGTCCGCGTGCGTCGCCGATAGGCTATGCTGCGAACATCGAACGGGCAATGCTCCCGGTGTTTCACGCGTTCAAAAGACATTCTCCATGACAGACCCGACACAGGCGCCCTGGCACGAGATCGTGCTTCAGATGCTCAAAGCCAATCAGGTGAAGCTCGTCCCTTATGTGCCCGATCGCGTGTTCACGCCGCTGATCAAGGCGCTGCACGCCGACAATTTCTTCACCACATTTCCCTGCACGCGCGAGGAGGAGGCGATAGGTATCGTCACAGGCGCGTGGATGGGAGGCTTGCGTGCCGCAGTGCTGATGCAGACGTCGGGTTTTGGCACCATCCCAAACGCGCTCGCCTCGTTGGTTGTGCCCTCGCAGATTCCGGCGCTGATCTTCGTCTCCGAGCGTGGCACGCTCGGCGAGTTCAACCTCGGCCAGGCGATGGTGTGCCGCACGATGCGGCCGGTGCTCGACTCGCTCGCGATGGAGCAGCACACCATCACGCGCCACGACGAGCTAGGCTTCATCGTCGACCGCGCGATCAAGCAGGCGGTCGCGACGCAGGCGCCCGTCACCTTCATCCTCTCGCCGCTGTTGACCGGCGGCAAAGTCTTCGCCGCGTGAGGTGGGTCATGGCAGCAACGGCGCACAACGCGAAAGTGATGAACCGCTTCGAATTGACCAAGCGTCTCGTCGCGCAGCTCAAGCGCGAGGAGGCCGTCATCGGCGGCATCGGCAATTCCAATTTCGATCTCTGGATGAGCGGCCGGCGTCCACAGAATTTCTACATGCTCGGCAGCATGGGGCTGACCATACCGATCGCCTTCGGCGTCGCGCTGGCCCAGCCCGAGCGCCATGTCGTCGCGCTGGAAGGCGACGGCTCGCTGCTGATGATGCTCGGCTGCCTGTCGACCATCGCGGTGCAGACGCCGAAGAATTTGACGATGGTGGTGTGGGACAACGGCATGTACCAGATCACCGGCGGGCAGCCGACCGCGAGCGGCGCGACCACCGATCTCGTCGCCGTCGCGCGCGGCTGCGGTCTCGCGAACAGCGCCTGGGCGGCGGACGAAGAGGAGTTTGATCGCCTGTTCGTCGAAGCGCTCAAGGGCGGGCCGACCTTCATCGCCGCGCGCATCGACGACAAGCCGGGCACCGGCACCACCGACCGCGATCCGGTGCAGATCCGCGAGCGCTTCATGCGCGGGATCGGCGTGCGCAAGGAGGCGTAGGCGCCTCTGTGTCCCGGGCGCAGCGCGGCATGCAATGACGCGCTGAAGACCCGGGACCCCGGTTTCTTCTCACCGCGCGGTCCAAATTGCGGCGCATCAAGACGTTTACCTCCCCTTTTTCTCCAAAATGCCCGCCGTCATCGACATGCGCACCAGATCGGACAGGCTGTTCGCCGCCATCTTGGTCATCAGGTTGGCACGATAGATTTCCACGGTGCGCGGGCTGATGCCGAGATCGAACGCGATGGTCTTGTTCGGATTTCCGGCGACTAATCCTTCCAGCACCTGGCGCTCGCGATTCGACAGTGCGTCGAGCTTTTCATGAATTTCGGCGACTTCCGCATGCCGCCGCGTGGCTTCCGCATCGCGGTCGAGGGCGGTGCGCACGGCCGCGAGCAGATGGTCGTCGTCGAACGGCTTTTCTAGAAAATCCATCGCGCCGATCTTCATCGCTTCGACCGCGAGCGCGATATCGCCATGGCCGGTGATCACGATGACCGGCAGGTCGGGATTGACCTGCTTCACCTTCTTCAACAGGTCGATGCCTGTGATGTCCGGCATGCGCACGTCGGTGATGACGCAGCCGGACGTGATCTGCGGCAGCACCTCGAAGAACGCCCTTGGCGACTCGAAGGTCTGCGCCTTCAGTCCCGCCGTCTTCAGCAGGAATTGCAACGACTGACGAACGGCGTCGTCGTCGTCGATGATAAAGATGATAGAATCAGGCATCGACGTCCTCTACGTTGACGACCATCAGCGTGAAATGAAAGATCGTGCCGCCGCCCGGATTGGCTTCGACCCAGATCCGGCCGCCATGCGCCTCGACGATCGTTCGTGAAATCGACAGGCCCACGCCCATGCCCTGCCGCTTGGTGGTCAGGAACGGCGTGAACAATTGATCCGCAATGTCCGGCGAAATGCCCGAGCCCGTGTCCGTCACGCTGATGCGCGCGTGCGTTTCTCCCTCCGACGCGACAATGAGCACGAGGTCGCGCTTGTCCGACGTCTCCATTGCATCCATCGCATTGCGGATGAGGTTGAGCACGACCTGCTGGATCTGCACGCGGTCGGCGAGCACTAGGTCGACGGCGGGATCGAACTGGAACTGTACGCGAATGCCGCGGTCCTTCACGCCGACCAGCGCTAGCGCGCTCGCCTCCTCGACCAGCTTTTTGATGCTCTCGACGCGCCGCTCGGTCTCGCCGCGCGAGACGAAATCGCGCAGACGACGGATGATCTGCCCTGCACGCATCGCCTGCTCGGACGCTTTTTCGAGCGCGCCGCGCAGAGTGGCCGACTGCTCGTCACCGGCGCCTTCGAGCATCCGCCGGGACCCTTTCAAGTAATTCGAGATCGCCGACAGCGGCTGGTTCAATTCGTGCGCCAAGGTCGATGCCATCTCGCCCATGGCCGTGAGCCGCGAGATGTGCACCAGTTCGGACTGCAGTTCCTGCAGGCGCGCTTCCGTCTTCTGCCGTTCGGTGAGATCGCGGATGAAGCCGGTGAAGAAGCGGCGGTTGCCCGAGCGCATCTCGCCGACCGCAAGCTCCATCGGAAAGGTCGAGTTGTCCTTGCGCAAGCCGACCACGACACGGCCGATGCCGATGATGCGCCGCTCTCCCGTGGTCAAATACCGCTCCATGTAGCCGTCGTGCGCGTCGCAATACGGGTTCGGCATCAGGATCTTGACGTTACGCCCGAGCGCCTCGTCCGCGGTGTAGCCGAATAGCCGCTCGGCCGCGCTGGAGAAGGACTGCATTACGCCGCGCTCATCGACGACGATCATCGCCTCGGGCACGGTGTCGAGAATCGATTGCAGATGCGCTTCGCGCGCGAGCGCATCGCGTGTCATCACCATGGTCCGCAGGCGCTCGCGATTCAAAAGCTCGCCACCCCAGGACACGCCGATGCCAATCAGCGCAAACGCTCCGCCGTTGATGCCCCAGTTCACGGGCACGTCGGCGGGATCGATCAGGATGGTGAACGCGGAGAGCAGGCTTAGTCCCGTCGCCAGCAGTCCGGGACCCAATCCGCCCAAGCCTGCGGGGATCAATACGGCCGGCAGGAAGTACAGAAACACCGTGTCGCTGTGGAGAATCGGCGCGAGCAGTCCGCGCGCCGCGAGCGAGAGCCCGACGGCGACCGGCGCGACCGCATAAGGGAGCCAGCGCTCGCTCAGGGACTTGGATAAAAAGCTTTTACTGACAAATGCTTCTGTCATCACTTGCCCGGACCGCGATCGTGCAATGGCGCCCCACTTCGGCTTACGGAGAAACCCCTATGGGGATTATCTGAATATCGGCCTCTATACACCAGGACTAACGATTGGACCGTCGAATTCAGCGAGGTCCACCATGCTCAATCAGCAGACGACTCTCGAGCGCCCGACCCCGGCCCGCCAGCCGGTCC
>Ga0207839_1000005_pt1 | contig 39126 bp, 41 predicted proteins | sample LuqExpMetageno64_FD_187821 | JGI IMG/M metagenome (GOLD analysis project Ga0207839, IMG submission 187821) | Tropical forest soil microbial communities from Luquillo Experimental Forest, Puerto Rico - Sample 64 (SPAdes) | ecosystem: Environmental > Terrestrial > Soil > Tropical forest ...
TAGGCGGCCGCCACGGCGACGCCTCCGATGCCGACGCCGCTGTGGCGCGTGAGCAGGAAGGCTACCAGCTTGGCGCCATCGACTGGATAAAGATCGACGCCGGTGGCTCGCCGAAAGACACCTTGCGCCGAGCCAAGACGGCTGTTGGTTTGCCCTAAGCCAAGCTATGCGCCCGGCGATTCGCTGCCCCGCCGCGTTGCCCCTTGGCGCGCGCGGCAGAATCGATAGCTTCATGGGCGGAAGGGCCAGCCGGAACCTCAATGACCGCCGCGACTCGTTCGAAACTTTCCGCGCGTCAGTTCGCGGTCGGGCTCGCCGGATTTTGCGCCTTCATCAATCTCTATTCACCGCAATCGATTCTGCCGCTGCTGTCGCGGGAATTTAGCGCCGGCCCCGCCGAGGTTTCCACCATCATCACGGTTAGCACGTTGGCGGTGGCGTTGACCGCGCCCTTCACCGGCACTGTAGCCGACGTGCTCGGCCGCAAGCGGGTGATCGTCACTGGCATGTTCGTGTTGGTGGTCCCGACCTTGATGGTCGGGCTCTCCACCAGTCTGCACGTGCTGATCTTTTGGCGCGCGGTGCAGGGCTTTGTGCTACCGCCCATCTTCGCCGTCACCGTCGCTTATATCGGGGACGAGTTGCCGCCCAACGAAGCAACCACGGCCGCCGGCATCTACTCATCGGGCTCGAGTCTTGGCGGCTTTAGCGGACGGCTGGCGACCGGGATCATCGCCGACCTGATCGGCTGGCGCGCGGGCTTCAGCGTGCTTGCCACGGTAGCGCTAGCCGGCGCTATCGTCGTTGCGCTCCTGCTGCCGGCTGAACGCAGGTTCGTACGCTCGGAAGGTCTGCTGGCTTCCGGGCGGCAGATGCTGGCGCATTTCCGCAATCCTCAACTGGTTGCGACGTTCGCTGTCGGCTTCGGCGTGCTGTTCATTTTCATCTGTACGTTTACCTATATCAGCTTTCATCTGGCGGCGCCGCCTTACAATCTTTCCGCCACTTGGCTTGGCGCGATTTTCGTCGTCTATCTGGTTGGTGCTTTCCTGACGCCCTGGATCGGTTGGGCGGCCGCCCGCTTTGGGCGGCGGCGATTCGTGGTGCGCGTGATCGGGCTGTGGGTTGGTGGCATCGCACTTACTCTTGCCTCACCGCTGTGGGCCATCATCGCTGGCCTCGCGATCTGCGCTGGCTGCGGGCTAATCTGCCAGGCGATGTCGACCGGCTATGTGACGATCACCGCTAAGACGGGGCGCTCCTCTGCGGTCGGGCTTTATGTCACCAGCTTCTATGTCGGCGGCAGCTTCGGCGCCGCCATCGGCGGGCTGGCCTGGAATATTGGCGGCTGGCCAGCTTGTGTCGCACTGGTTGCCGCTATGCTGGCGATCATGGCGTTGATCGTACTGCTTGTCTGGGCGCCGGGCGTCCCCGGGACGTCGGCGCCAGCGCCGATCGAACTGGCTTAGTCCGCGCTTGGATGCCACCGCGGCGCATAGCCGCGTCCGAGCACCGCGAGGATCGAAGGCGGCGTGAGCACGTCGACGTCTGTCGCGCTCGGACGGCCGCGTGTTTCGTCATAGCCGACCGGAGTCCAGCGCAGCAATTGCCCGCCGCGCATGGCAAAGGCCTGGCCGTCCATGACAATCACCGCGCCGTCGGGCAGCGCGTCAAAATTGCCGCGATGCGTGCGCTTGGCTTTGCCATCGAGACGCTCGCCGTGCAGGATCTTGTCCATCACCGGCGCGCTCACCCGCTTGGCGTTGCCGGCGAACAAGGTCGCGAAATGCTCTGCCTCCTGACGCCGGCATTCGAAGCAAGGCCGGTGACCGGCAGCCAACGCCGTAACTTCGTCGAGGAAGAATAGTTCGGTGTAACCGTCGCCCCAAACGTTGCGATGCCGATTCTTAAACTCGAGCTTGCAGCAGATCCATTGCCGCGACCTCCAGCGTCGCGGTGCCAGGTGGCGGTTATCGTCATGGATTCGTCCGCCGCGATTGCCCATGAACAAGCCACGCGCCGAAACGGCGGTCAATTCGCCAAACGGGTTGACGCGGTTTTGTAGCGGCATCGCGGGGTGCAAAAAATAAGGCGGCCGGGACTCCGGCCACCCATATCCGTTCCGGGAGGACCCGGTTACCCGGACGGATATCGCTCAGTAATTCGTCAGATTCATTACAACCAGAGTCCGTTTCCGGCACATTGATCGATGTCAAAGCGGCCGGTCTTTTGACCGGCCCCGCGCATAACGGTGGCAAAACGAAAACGCCCCGCCGAAGCAGGCGTTTTTAATGAATGTGGCTGAATGACTTAGGCCTGCGGCTGCGGGGCAACCTCGCCCGACGGCGGCTCGGGCCGCGGGCGCGGCTTGCCGGCCGGTGGTACCGCGGAAGAGCGCGGCGCGGTGGGCTCGATCACCGATTCGCGCACCGGCCGCTTGCCCTCAAGCAGATCAGTGATCTCATCGCCGGTTAGCGTCTCAAACTCGAGCAGGCCGCGCGCCAGTGTCTCCAGATCGGCGCGCTTGTCGCTCAGGATCTGCTTAGCCTCATTGAGACCCGCCTCGACAAGCCGGCGCACTTCGGCGTCGATCTTGCGCGAGGTCTCTTCCGACATGTTCTGCTGGCGCGCGACCTGATAGCCGAGGAAAACCTCGTCCTGGTTCTCGCCATAAGCCACGGTGCCGAGCTCATCGGACAGGCCCCAGCGCGTCACCATCATGCGCGCAAGCTTGGTGGCCTGCTCAATATCCGACGCAGCACCCGACGTCACCTTCTCTTTGCCGAACACCATTTCCTCTGCGACGCGCCCGCCCATCATGATGGCGAGACGCGACGTCATCTGTTCAAGCGACATCGAGAGTTTGTCGCGTTCCGGCAGTTGCATGACCATGCCGAGCGCGCGGCCGCGCGGGATGATGGTGGCTTTATGCACCGGATCGGTCGCCTTGACGTTGAGCGCGACGATGGCGTGGCCGCCTTCGTGATAGGCGGTGAGAAGCTTCTCCTCCTCCGTCATCACCAGCGACTTGCGCTCGGCGCCCATCATCACCTTGTCCTTGGCGTCCTCGAATTCGGCCTGCGTCACCATCCGCTTGTTGCGCCGCGCTGCCATCAGCGCTGCTTCGTTGACAAGATTCATGAGGTCTGCGCCAGAGAAGCCGGGCGTGCCGCGCGCGATTGTCTTCAGGTTCACGTCGGGCGCTAGCGGCACCTTGCGCACGTGAACCTTGAGGATGTTCTCGCGGCCAACCACATCCGGGTTCGGCACCACCACCTGGCGGTCGAAACGACCGGGGCGCAGTAGCGCGGGATCAAGCACATCAGGCCGGTTGGTGGCTGCGATTAGGATAATGCCTTCGTTTGCCTCGAAGCCGTCCATCTCGACCAGCAACTGGTTGAGCGTCTGTTCGCGCTCGTCATTGCCACCACCGAGCCCGGCGCCGCGATGGCGGCCGACCGCGTCGATTTCGTCGATAAAGATGATGCACGGCGCGTTCTTCTTCGCCTGCTCGAACATATCACGCACGCGCGAGGCGCCCACACCGACGAACATCTCGACGAAATCGGAGCCTGAAATGGTGAAGAACGGAACGTTGGCTTCACCGGCGACCGCGCGCGCGATCAGCGTCTTGCCGGTGCCCGGCGGGCCAACCAGCAGAACGCCGCGCGGAATGCGTCCGCCCAGACGCTGGAATTTTCCCGGGTCGCGCAGGAATTCGACGATCTCCTGCAGATCCTGCTTGGCCTCGTCGACACCGGCGACGTCCTCGAACGTGACGCGGCCGTGCGCTTCGGCCAAGAGCTTCGCGCGCGACTTGCCGAAGCCGAGCGCCTTGCCGCCCGCCCCTTGCATCTGCCGCGACAGGAAAATCCACACGCCGATGAGCGCGATGAACGGCAACCAGGAGACGAGCAGCGACACGAACCACGGCACGTTGTCTTGCTGCGGACGCGCCGTGATCGAGACGCCCTTGGAGTAGAGCTTCTGCACGAGGCCTTGGTCGTTCGGCGCATAGGTCTGAAAGCTGGTACCGTTGGAGAAGGTGCCGCGGATTTCCGGGCCCTGAATGACGACATCGCGCACGCGGCCCTGATCGACCTCGCTCAGGAGCTGCGAAAACGAGATCTCTTGCGCGGTGCTGCGTTGGCCGGGATTTTGAAAGAGCGTAAACAGCGCCAGCAGCAGCAGGACGATGATCACCCAGAGGGCGAAGTTCCGAAGATTGGCGTTCATCAGGCGTCCTCACCCGCCCCGAAGGGCGCCGCGGCCATTTGCGTGCTTATGCCGAAAATTCCTGGCAACTTCACGTCGGTTTCATTTCCCAATGTAGGCAGGCCAACCCGGCCTGGAAAGGGTCGCATTTATATATTGTAACCCGATTTAGCCGCCCTCGCGCGGCCAGGTCGGCGTTTGGTTAAGGTGCTACCACGACGCGGCGGCGCCCGTTCTACCGCAATTTGACCGTCAGTAAGTGTGACGAGGGCACCAGCAAGGGTGCGCCGTAATCCGGAGTTCCGTGCCTTTTGGGCATCTTCAAGCGCCGCCAGCAGCGCTTCCAGCTTGCCGAGCTCGACTGGGCCCTCGTCGCCGAGTTGAGCAATGGCGCGGTAGAGAAGGCGCAAGGCGACTTCTGCCGGCAGATCTGCGAAGCGGCGCGCTTCCATGGCGATTCCTGGAGGCGCTGCTATTTCGACCGCAAGATCGCGGCTGGCGCGATCGACCGCCGCCTCGATCGCCGTTTCGGCGCGCCTCACCCGCCCCGCCAGCACAGCGAGCCGCCGCGCATCGAGCCCCTCCTGCGCGAGTTGCGGCATCAGGAAGCGTAACCGCGCTCGGGTGAAGCGCGGGTCGCGGTTCGAGGGATCATCCGCGAAAGGAATCTTTGCTGCGCGCAAGGTGGCGACGAGCCGCGTCTTGGCGATCTCAAGCAGCGGACGAGCGAGCTTTATCTCCGCCGTCTCCGGCAACTGGGTCACGCGCATCATCGCCCCCAGCCCGCTGATCCCGCTGCCGCGGCTCATGCGCATTAGCACCGTCTCAGCCTGATCGTCGAGCGTATGGGCCGTGAGGACATGCGAGGCGCCAAGCTCGTGCGCCGCGTCGGCGAGCAGACGATAGCGCGCCGCGCGCGCTGCTTCCTGCAATCCCGTTTTCGGCTTTGCCCCGGTCCAGCGCAGCGTCCGATGCCTCAGCCCGAGCTTGCGCGCGAGCTTGGCGACCGCCGCTGTTTCGCGCTTCGCTTCCTTGCGCAGACCATGGTCGACGGTGACCGCCATCAACGCCGGCTTCTTTTTCAAGGCCTTTCGCCAACGCGCCGCGAGCAGCATCAACGCGGTGGAGTCTGGGCCCCCGGAAACCGCGAGCACCAGCGCGGGCAAATGGTCAAGCTCGGAGAAAAGCGACCTGAGTTCGGCTGCCGAAACCGGTGCAGTCTCAGCAGTGGACACGCTTTTGTTCCTGCGTCACGCCGCGCTTCACGCTCGCCGAGGCGCGGGGGAACTTCCGGCCGACTTCCGCCAGCGTTGCGCAGGCGGCTTCCTTCTGATTGAGCGCGGCGAGTGACTGGCCAAGCCGCAGCAAGGCCTCCGGCGCCTTGCCGGAATGTTCATATTTGGTCGAGACCTCGAGGAAAGATTCCGCCGCCTCGCGATAGCGCTGACGCTGGAACATGCTCTCGCCTAGCCAGTATTGCGCATCCGGCACCAGTTTCTCGTCTGGATACTTGCGCAGGAAATCGTGGAAGGCCTGCTCGGCCAGCGCGTAATCCTTGTGCAGCACATAGCCATAAGCCATGTCGTACTCGTCCTGCGGTGTCGCCGAAGGCGGCAAAGTCGCAAGCTGCGTGCTCACGTCCCGCGCCGGTGGCGGCAGTTGCGCGGGCGTCATCGGCGCCGCGCTCGCCATCCCTGTCTGCGCTGGCGCGTTGCCTGCCATGGTCGAGAGATCAAGCGGCGCGCCCGGAGCGCGACCGCCGGGAGCGCCGATCGGTGGCTCGTCCTCGACGTTCGGCATCGGTGCGGGCGCCGGCGCATTGCCGAGCATGCGGGGGGCGCCGGGTGCGTCCGGATGCTGCGACGGGTCGAACACGTCCGAGCGATTACTGGAAGCAGCCAGCGGCGTGGTGTTCATTGGTGCCGGCGGCAGCGCGTGTGGCGACGACGCGGGAAGCGGCCCGCTGCGCACTCCGAGCTGCTGAAAGCGGTATTCGGTATCGTCTTGCATGCGCTTTAGCTGCATCTCAAGTTGCTGGTTGCGATACTGCAATTGCTCAAGCGTGCCGGTGAGCTGGCGCAGCGCGTTCTCCATGCGGTCGAGCCGCACGGTGACGTCGCCGGGATCGGCCTGCGCCATGTCGTAGCCTCCTCGCATCTGCATTTGCGATTGGCCCTGCGGCTGGCTCGACTCGCCGCGGCTGAACAGATTGTCGAGAAAACCGGGCCGTTGCTCCTGTGCGGCCGCGCCGCCGGCCAGCAATACCCCGCAATACGCGGCGAGCGCTGCGGTCCGAACGCGAAGTCGAGAGCGCATGATCATGATGTCAATACAGGTAGCATACGGCGGGCTGCGTCGAAATTGTGACTACAGCTGGTTTGCGCCCCTTGACGTCTTGTCTTGGACGCAAAAACGTCGAAGCCCGGTGCGAAGACTAGGCACGACAGGCGTAAGCGCGAGCCCGCCGCGTCTTACGAGCTGACGCCGAGTACCGTCACGGCGCGGCGATTCTGCGACCAGCAGGAAATGTCGTCGCACAGCGCGACGGGCCGCTCCTTGCCGTAGGAAATCGTGCGCATGCGGTTCGCAGCAACACCGCGTGAGATCAGATAGTCGCGCACAGTCTGCGCCCGCCGCGCGCCGAGCGCGATGTTGTACTCGCGAGTGCCGCGCTCGTCGGCGTGGCCCTCGATAGTGAACTGGCCGTACTGGCTATAGCTGTTGAGCCACTGCGCCTGCTTGTCGAGGGTTGCGCGCGACTGTGCCGACAATTCGGACGAATCAGTTTCAAAGAACACGCGGTCGCCGACGTTGACCACGAAGTCCTGCTGGCTGCCGGGTCTCGCCGCGGCGTTCGCCTGCGCGTTCTCGGCAAGGTTGTTGGCGCAGGCCGAAATGGCCAGCGCCGCCGCCAGGACAGCCATCAACCGAGCCGCACGGAAGAGTTGTTTCACATTGGTCATTCCGGTGTCTCCATTCACACGCCCTGACCGGAGCTCGCTTCAGGATCTATCAGAGCGGTGGTTAAGCGAACCTTCCATCAACCTTTATGGAACCTTGCGCAGGCCCCCTAAATCAGTCGGACCCGCTTAAACCTAATTTCATGGTTAGGAGGGGGTAAATATAGTGCAGGCTGTGGCCACTTCATGACAATAGCGGCGACCAGGCCGGATCCGAGGCAAAGCTCGGGGTCGGCACATTGCGCTCGTTGCGGCCAGTAATGTCGATCGTGAACAGCGAGGGACCGCGGCCAGGGTCGCGGAAGAACATCAGCACCCGCCCGTTCGGCGCGAAAGTCGGTCCCTCGTTGTGGAAGCCCTCGGTCAAGATGCGCTCACCCGAACCGTCCGGCTTGAGGATGCCAATGGCGAAATTGCCGCGCGCCTGGCCGGTGAAGGCAATGTAGTCGCCACGCGGCGACCAAACCGGCGTCGAGTGATGGCCCTCGCCGAAGCTGATGCGCTGCGCCGGCCCGCCGTTCGCCGGCATTACGTAGATCTGCTGGCTGCCGCCGCGATCGCTTTCGAAGCAGATGCGGGTGCCGTCGGGCGAATAACACGGCGCGGTATCGATTGCGGGGTTGTCGGTTAAACGCGTGGTCGCCTTCGAGCGCAGATCCATCACGAACAAATTGGCGTTGCCGCCCTGCTGCAGACTCATGATCACGCGCTGGCCGTCGGGCGAAAATCTCGGGGCGAAGGTCATGCCAGGAAAGTTGCCGACGATCTCGCGCTGCCCGGTCTCGATGTTGAGCAGGTACACGCGCGGATCCCCCTGCCCGTATGACATGTAGGTGATCTCTTGTGTGGTCGGATTGAAACGCGGCGTGAGTACCAGATCGTCGCCGCGCGTGAGATAGCGCACACCGGCGCCGTCCTGATCCATGAGCGCGAGTCGCTTCACGCGCCGGTCCTTCGGACCGGTCTCGTCGACGAACACTATGCGGCTGTCAAAATAGCCTTTCTCGCCGGTGAGTGTCTCGTAGATCGCGTCGGAAATAATGTGCGCGATGCGCCGCCAGTTGTCCGGTGTCGTGAAGTACTGCTTACCGTCCAGCTGCTGTCCGGCAAACACGTCCCACAGCCGGAATTCGGCTTTCAGCCGCCCGTCCGGCTGCTTGGTGATGCGGCCGATGACTAGCGCCTGCGCGTTGATGACGCGCCAATCGGCAAAGCGTGGCACCGCGTCTGAATTGGTGATCTTCTCCGTGAAGGCCTGCGGAGCGATCGGTGCGAACAGACCACTGTGCTGCAAATCGTTGGTGATGACGCCTGTGACGTTGTGACCCACTTCGGCATCGCCGGGCGTCCCGGCCAGGAAGTCAGGCAGCGCGATCGGCATCGGCTGCATGTTCCCCTGCGTGACGTCGAGGCGCACTACGGCGCCTGCCCTTGGCGCAGCCAAGGCAACAAGGGCACCCGCCCCGGCGCCGACCAGCAGGCGGCGGCGGTCGATCGGCAATGTATGGCGGAGTGAGGGGGAGTTCACGTCAAAACGACCGGTTCATTGATTACTGCAAAGACTTAGCTGCGGAACATGTCGCGCGGGTCGAAGGTCACTTCGATGTCCTTCCAGGTCTCGTAATGCTCCGGCCTGAGCATGTCGAAGGGCTGGCCCTGGAATACCGCCCGCACGGCACTGTCCCTCGCCGAACCAAACAGCATGCCGCTTCCGCTGGTGAGAACCATCGGCGGCGCGCTCAAGCGCCCGTCGCGGCCGAGGCGGACGCGGATGCGGATCACGTAGTCCTGTGGATTCTGAATGCCGACCGGCGGATTCCACAGCCCCATCAGGCGCGCGCGTAGTGCGTCGATTTCCGATTGCGAAAGGGTGGCTGCATTGCCGGATGCGGCCCCGAGCGTCGGCGCGGAAAGCTCCGTGCCAGTCGCGACATTCCGCAGCGGATCGCGCTTATCGAGCAGCGCTGCAATCTTGTTGGCGTCGAACTTCGGCTGTTCCTGCACCGGTTTCTTCGGTGGCAGCGGCTCGTTCTTGGTCTGCTGCTTCTGCTCATCCAGCTTCCTGATCTTGTCGGAGATCGGATCAGGCTTCGACTGTGGCGGCGCCTGGAAGGCCTTCTGCTCGGTAGTCTTGACCTCTTGCTTCTCGGTGAGCTTCGGCGCCGGGTCGTCGGAGGGCTTCGGCTCATCGATCTTCTCCACGCGGGGCTTTGGCATCTCCAGCTTAGGTGCGTCCTTGATGCCCTTGGTCAGCTGCGAGAAATCCTTATCGCTCACCAGATCAACCGGCAGAGACTCCGCCGGCGTCGCCTCAAAGGTCTTGCCGGAAAACGACACCAGCGCCCACAGCAGCACCGCCGCATGCAGGCCGGTCGATATCGCTGACGCCGTCTTCATCACTGCACTTTATGAGCCCTGCTCGAATTCAGTCACCAAGGCTACGCGATGGAATCCGGCCGATGACAGCCGTCCCATCACCTTCATCATTGTCCCATAGTCAACTTTCCTGTCGCCCCGGACATAGATCCGCGCTTCGGTGCCCCCGCGCGCTTCGGCCACCGCCTGAAGCTTCGGGATTAGATCATCCACGGCAATTTCGGCATTTTGCAGGAAGACCTGGCCCTTGTCGTTGACCGAAAGGGTTAGCGGCTCCTTATCCTGGTCAAGGCTCTTGGCTTTGCTTTGCGGAAGGTCGATGGGCACACCGACGGTCAAGAGCGGAGCCGACACCATAAAGATGATGAGAAGCACCAGCATCACGTCGACCATCGGCGTGACATTGATCTCGCTCATTACCTTGCGGCGGTGATGCTTCCTACGACCGAGCGTCGGCGTACCGGCATTGGCAGCCATTGCACCTTACCCCCTCTCGTCGATCTGGCGCGACAGGATGGCGCCGAACTCGTCCGCGAAGCCCTCTAGCCGCTGCGCCTGTTTGTTCACCTCGGCCGCGAACTTGTTATAGAAAATGGTCGCCGGTATGGCGGCGACCAGGCCGATTGCGGTCGCAAATAGCGCTTCCGCGATACCCGGCGCAACCACCGCAAGCGAGGTGTTCTTCGAGGCGGCGATTGACTGGAAGCTGGTCATGATGCCCCAGACCGTGCCAAACAGGCCGATGAACGGACCGGCAGAGCCGACGGTGGCAAGCACCAGCAGGCGCTTTTCCAGACGCTCGACCTCGCGCGCGATGGTCACTTCCATCACCTTGTCGATGCGCATCTGCAGGCCGGCAAAAGAGCGCGGACTACCTTCGAAGCTGCGCTTCCATTCGCGCATGGCCGCCACGAACAGTGCGGCCATCGAATGCGCCGGCTTCGAGGACAGCGAGCGGTAGAGTTCTTCCAGCGACTGCCCCGACCAGAACGCCTGCTCGAAACGGTCCATGGCCCGGCGCGTGCGCGTGTATAGCACGCTCTTGTCGATGGCGATGGCCCAAACCCAAATCGAGCATACCAAGAGACCAATCATAACCGCCTTTACGATCCAATGCGCGTGCCAGAACAGCGTGAAGAGCGAGAGGTCGGATGAGGTGAGCGGGAGCACCGACTGTGCCACGTCGGTAGGATTCATGGGCACATCCTTTCCGCTATCCGGCTCAACTTGGTCAAACCGGGGCGGCGCACAATGCTCTATAAAGAGAATGAGCGCGCCGAGGGATACCGCTCACGCGCTCAATCGAAACCGAATGTCTCGCGAAAACTCGGGTGTCCCACCACCGGCAGAAACTACGAAATCCGCGCGAAACTTGGCCAAACTAGGGCGCAGAGTGGCTCTTTAGGCCGCTAAACAGCGCTGAATATGGTTAAGGACTGGTTAGCACCGCCAAGTCGGCGCGCTCGGCCTCTACCGGATCGAACACTTATACATAACCGCGTGGCTCACAAAACGTGAGGCCGTTCGCCTGTTGTCAAGCGGACGGCCAGGTTCCTGGGGCTTCCAGAACGAAAATCAGTTCTGCGGCGACGCATCCGGCGCGGGACGATTGCGACGCTCGGTCATGAACTGGTCGAACTCGGTCTTGTCCTTGGCAAAGCGCAAACGATTAAGGAACTCGCGGAATTCGCGCTGCTCTTCCTCGAGGCGGCGCAATGTGTCGGCACGATATTCGTCGAAGGCGCGGTTGCCGCTGCTCGGCGTGTAACCCCATGGGCCGCCTCCCATTTTCGCGCGCATCCAGTCCATTTTGCGCTGCATGCGCTCCATCTTATGCTGCCAGCGGTCATGACCGCCGTAATATCCGCATCCCATTCTTCCGCTCCCTATTGTGAAGGCAAGAGCAGCGAGGCCAAGTGGCCACCAGGCCATGAAGCCGAGGACAATCAGGGCGATCCAGGCGGGTTTGCCGAATTCATCGAGTTGGGCGGCGAGCGTCATGGGCGTCATGGGCGGAGCCTCGCTGTGAATGTAAATAACATTTACATAACTAAGCCCCTCGAAGCGACCTGTCAAGCGGGGCAAAAATTAAATTGGGCACCCGGCACCTTGCCTTCAGCGCACGGGCAACCCGAGCCCGCGCAAATAGATCAGGAAGCCGGCTTCCAGCAGTTCTTCCGGTGGCATTGGCAAAGCGCGGCGGGCGGCGTCGCCGCGCGAGAACAGCGAGGCGATGCCGTGGCTCAGGCTCCAGACATGTAGCGCTACCATCAACGCCGGTGGCCGCCCCGCTGCCGGCATCTGCGCCACCAGTTTTTCCGCCGCGCCGCGCAGCACTGCGAAGGCGCGCTCGCCGGCTTCCCGTAATTGCGGATCGGAATCGTGCGGCACGCCGCCTTCGAACATTGCCGAGTAAAAAGCCGGCTCGCGTTTGGCGAAGTTCAAATAGGCCTTTCCGAGCCGGTCGAACGCACTGTTCACGTCCGGATTGCCGTTATCCCAGGCGCGCGTGAGCACCGTAGTGAATTGTTCAAAGCCGCGCCGCGCCACATCCGACAGCAATTCGTCGCGGTCGCGGAAATGCCGGTAGGGCGCCGCCGGGCTGACCCCTGCCCAGCGCGCGGCGTCGGCGAAGGTGAAGCCCGCTGGCCCCTTCTCCGCGATCAGTTCGAGTGCGGCGCGCACCAGGGTTTCCTTGAGATTGCCGTGGTGATAGCCGCGCGGCTCGGCGCGCCTACTCCATTTCATGTAAAAGACGTTTACATTATGAGTCGGCCCACGTCGATGCCTATTCCGCTGAACGCGAACCAGCAGATCAAGCTGGACGCGCAGTGAATCGCTGAAAGTCGAGCCCGGCGGAATCGTCCCGGCAGCGTCGTAGACGCGGCGGTTGAATGCGGGTAGTCGGTCGCCGCACAATGGAGCGATGATGCCGCTAATCGCGGTATCCGCTGCGACAGATCGCACCGCTCCTCGGGCCGCGGGATAGCGTCGCTGCGTGCGCCTTCGTGTTGCCTCTTCGCCCGCACGCGCCCGCAGACAATGATGCACGGACCGATGGGATGTAATAATGGTTATGCCGCGTCGGAACCGCCACCCGTTTCGTGGTCCGCCTTCATAGCCATGCGCAAAGACTTCGGGATCGGCCGTGCGCGGCCAGCGGAAATGAAGGCTACCTGCACATCCGCCTCGACCAGGATATCAACGCCGCGCATCACCTTTTGATTGAGCGTCACCGAGGCGCCCCTCACTTCTTTCGGCGTGGTGACGATTTCCAACACATCGTCCATGAAGGCCGGCTTGCGGAACTCGAGATTCATCTTGCGCACCACGAAGGAAAAGCCCGGCGCTTCTTTTTGTGCTTGCTCGAACAGCGCACGGTGGTCGGCGCCGATCAAGCGCAGATAATTGGTTCGCCCTCGCTCCATGAAACGCAGATAGCTCGCGTGATAGACGATGCCGGAAAAATCCGTGTCTTCGAAATAGACGCGGACCTGTTGGTAATGCCGGCCGTCCCGAATCTCGCCGTCGAGCCCGCTCATCGCCACGGCACCTTTGCGCCCATCGCGCGCTCCCAGTTCATATCGTCGAAATATTTCGGCCTGAAGGCACTGAGGTCGATAGCGTCGACGTAACGCGCGTTCACATCGATCTGGTCCGGATCGGAGCGCGGCACATAGAACGGATGCATGCCGAACACTTTGCAGAACATGTGCTTGGCGATGCCTCCGTTGAACGTGCCGGTCGTCAGATCATCCTTGCCACCGAAAGTTCGAAGCGCTTTGGCGGCACGATCGGATGGATATGCCCTTGTTAGTGCAGATCGAGCAAATGCAAATCGTCGCCGTGTCGAGGTCGGCGGTAACGAGGAAACGCCCGCGCCTGCACTGACAGCCTCCCTGATACGTCTTCAACTCATTCATCGTCATCCTGCGCGAACAATCCAAACTGCGCCGGATCGCGCTGTGGTTCAGCGAGTGCGAGATGCTTGAAGGCAAGCGAGGTGAGCAGCCGGCCGCGCGGTGTGCGCTGGATGAAGCCTTTCTGGATGAGGAACGGCTCGATGATGTCCTCGATGGCGTCGCGCGGCTCCGACAATGCTGCCGCGATGGTGTCGACGCCGACCGGGCCACCGCAGTAGTTAAGGGCGATGGTGATGAGATAACGCCTGTCCATGGCATCGAGCCCAGCGTTGTCCACTTCCAGTTCGCCCAGCGCACGGTCGGCGATCGCGCGGTCGATCGATTTGCCGCCCTCGACATGGGCGAAGTCTCGCACGCGCCGCAGCAGCCGCCCAGCAATGCGTGGGGTGCCGCGCGCTCGCCGCGCAATTTCATTGGCGCCGTCCGCTGTGATACTCAGGCCAAGTACGCGCACGCCGCGGTTGACGATTTCCTCCAACTCGGCCTCAGAATAGAAGTTCAGCCGCATCGGAATGCCGAAGCGGTCACGCAGCGGATTGGTCAACAGACCGGCGCGTGTGGTGGCGCCGATCAATGTGAATGGCGCGAGCTCGATCTTCACCGAGCGCGCTGCCGGCCCCTCGCCGATGATGAGGTCGAGCTGGAAGTCCTCCATCGCCGGATAGAGAATTTCCTCGACCGCCGGATTGAGCCGATGGATCTCATCGATGAACAGAACGTCGCGCGCTTCGAGGTTGGTGAGCAGCGCGGCGAGATCGCCGGCCTTGGCGATCACTGGGCCGGAGGTGGCGCGGAAGTTCACACCGAGCTCGCGTGCAACGATTTGCGCAAGCGTGGTCTTACCGAGACCGGGCGGGCCGACGAACAGCACGTGATCGAGCGCTTCCTTGCGCGCACGGGCCGCCTCGATGAACACCGACAAGTTGGCGCAAGCCTTTTGCTGACCGACAAATTCCGAGAGCCGCTGCGGGCGCAGCGAGACGTCCGGGTCGCCACCGCGGCGATCGGCGCTCATCAGGCGGCGCGGTCCACTCATTTCGCCAGCTCCCTAAGCCCTTGGCGGATCAGCGTTGCGGTATTCGCGCCCTCACCGGCATCGCGTGAGGCCGCAGCAATCGCCGCCGCCGCCTGCGGCTGGCTGTAGCCGAGATTGACCAGCGCGGAAACGGCATCAAGTACCGGCTTGGGTGCGCGTTTCTCGTCCAGAGCGCCAGCAAGATGTATGACCGCCGGATCGACTCTGGAGAAAGCAGGTGCCTTGTCCTTCAATTCGGTAACGATGCGCTCAGCCACTTTCGGCCCAACGCCGGGCGAGCGCGCTACCGTCGCCCTGTCGCGCATGGCCACCGCAGAGGCCAACTCGGAAACCCTCAGCGTGCCGAGCACAGAGAGCGCGACCTTGGCACCGACGCCCTGTACCGTCTGCAGCAGGCAGAACCACTCGCGCTCCAAATCGCTGGTGAAGCCGAACAGCTTGATCTGGTCCTCGCGCACGTACGTCTCAATAGACAGTGTGGCAGCCTCGCCCTGCGCCGGCAGCGCCTGCAGCGTGCGCCGCGAGCAATGTACTTGATAGCCGACGCCACCGACGTCGATGATGACATAATCGGTACCGTAGGAGTCCACGATGCCTTTGAGCTTACCGATCATGACGCCCCCGCCTTCAATAGGGCGCTAGTCCGGTGATGCGCGTGGCAGATAGCGATGGCGAGCGCGTCGGCCGCATCCTCGCTCTGCGGGTCGGCCTTCGGCAGCAGCACACCGATCATCATGCGGATCTGCGGCTTCTCGCCGTGACCTGCGCCGACAATGGTCTTCTTCACCAAATTTGGAGCGTATTCGCCGACTGTAAGACCGGCCTGCGCCGGCACCAGCATTGCGATGCCGCGCGCCTGGCCGAGCTTTAGTGTCGCCGCAGCATTGGTGTTGACGAAGGTCGCCTCAACCGCCGCCTCGTGTGGACGGTACCGGTCGATTATATGGCAAAGCCCGTTGTAGATGACCAACAGTCGGCTGCCGAGTTCCGCTTGCTCGCTGGTCTCGACCGAGCCGCAAGCGACGTGGATCAGCCGGTTGCCGCTGGCCTCGATCAGGCCCCAGCCAGTGCGGCGGAGCCCGGGATCGATTCCCAAGATGCGAATCGGTTGCCGGCCCATGGCTCCGTTGATAGCCCCCTAGCGGGCCGCAGCCTAGGAGGGATATGGCCCGGTGGGGAGATCAGGCCACGCTCATCTTCTGTATCACCGCGTCGGACATTTCGAAATTGGCGTAGACGTTCTGCACCTCGTCGCTTTCGTCGAGCGCCTCTATCAGCTTGAGCAGCTTCTCTCCCGTTTCGTCGTCGACCGCGACGGTGTTCTGCGGTCTCCACAACAACGCCGCCTTGCGCGGCTCGCCGAATTTGACTTCCAGCGCCTTGGCAACGTCGCGCAGCGTCTCCGGCGTGGTGGCGATCTGATGGCCGTCTTCATTCGATGTAACGTCCTCGGCGCCCGATTCAATCGCCGCTTCCAGCATCGCCTCGGCGCTCGCTGCCTTGGCGTCATACTCGACCACGCCGATGTGATCGAACATGAACGACACAGCACCGGTGGTGGCGAGGTTGCCGCCGTTCCTGGCAAAGGTAGCGCGCACTTCGCCGGCGGTGCGATTGTGATTGTCCGTCAGGGCCTCGACAATGATCGCGACGCCGCCCGGCCCGTAACCCTCGTAACGAATCTCGTCGTAGTTCTCCGAGTCGGAGCCCTGCGATTTCTTGATCGCGCGCTCGATATTGTCTTTCGGCATGTTCTCAGCGCGCGCGGCGAGCACGGCCGCACGCAGTCGCGGATTGAATTGCGGGTCCGGCAGACCGAGCTTGGCGGCCACGGTGATTTCTCGGGCGAGCTTTGAAAACAGCTTGGAGCGAGCCTTATCGGCGCGCCCCTTCTTGTGCATGATATTCTTGAACTGGGAATGTCCGGCCATGACGGGACAAATACGCTAACGTCGTTGCCTGGTATATAGGCTGGAAAATTCGGAAAATAAACTAGCGCTGTGGCGACCGCCACGTTGCGTAGGCGGACGCGAACTCAGCGCACGTCGGTAACGATTGCGGCAGCGAAGTCGGCCGTCGTATGCAGCGCGAGATTAATTGGTGTTGAGGGCCTTGCCGAACCATGCCGAGGTCACAGTACCTCAAGCATCCACCAGCGAATTATCCGTCAGTGCCGAGTCTTCGGGGCCAGTCGCGGTCAACCGGAAGCGGTCAACCGGAAAGAGAAACCTACTCCCAGAAGGCGGGGCGCGCTTCTTCCAGGATGCCGCCAAGTCTCACGGCGCCGACCTTGGCGGCTAGCCCGCTGGTGTCGTCGGTTTCGACCGCAATGGCGCAGAGCGTCGCCGGTCCGTTGGCCGCCTCGAATTTCGAGCCGGGCACCTTGCGCAGGAACCGGATGAGCGGCTCCTCCTTATTCATCCCGATCACTGACTGGTAGTCGGCCGTCATTCCGACGTCGGACACAAAGGCGCTGCGCCCGGGTAGGATGCGATGGTCGGCGGTCGGCGTGTGCGTGTGGGTGCCGACCGTCAGACTTACCCGGCCGTCAACGAAATAACCCATCGACTGCTTCTCGCTGGTTGCTTCCGCGTGCATGTCAAGCACGATGGCGTCGGCGCCATTCTTCAGCGCACAGGCGGCGAGCTCGCGATCGACTGCGGCGAATGGATCGTCGAGCGCGTCCATAAAGATGCGGCCCATGGCATTGATCACCAGCGCACGCTTGCCATTCTTTGTATCGATAAGCGCTGAGCCGCGACCGGGCGTGCCCTTCGGGTAGTTCACCGGGCGGATCAGGCGCGGCGCGCGCTCGATAAACACCAGCGCCTCACGCTGATCCCAAGCGTGATTGCCGAGCGTAATCGCGTCCGCGCCGGCCTCTATCAGCTCGTTGTAGATAACTTCGGTGATGCCGAAGCCCCCGGCGGCATTCTCACCGTTTAACACCACTAGGTCGAGCTTCCACTGTGCGACCAGGCGAGGCAGCCTTTCCATGACAATGGCGCGTCCCGAACGCCCGACTACGTCACCGATGAAAAGAATTCGCATCTAGCTAAGACCAACGACAGTCAATCACCTCGCGCTCCGTTAGCACGAGATCGAGCCGCTCGTCGCGTTCGGTCGCCGGCACTTGCGGAAACTCCTGTGAGGCAAAAGCGATGCCGATGGCGACAACCTTCTTGTTCGCACGCAAAGCCTTTATGGTTATGTCGTAATAGCCGGCGCCGTAGCCGATGCGATGGCCGGCGCGGTCAAAGGCGGCAAGGGGCACGATCAGAATGTCCGGCTTAACTTCCGGCGCATCTGGCATCGGCTCGCGGATGCCACATTGGCCGCGCGCGAATTTGTCGCCGAAGTTATAGGCGCGCATGATCAGCGGCTTACCGCGCCCGGCGATCGCCGGCAACGCGAGCTGTACGCCGGCCTCGGCCAGCTTGCGCAACAGCGGCAGCGGGTTGATCTCACTCTTCAGCGGCATGAAGCCTGAGACGATGGTGCCGGATTGAACGTCGACCGGAAACGCCCGCGCCGCGATCGTTCGCGCCGCTGCTGCACGCTGATCCGACGGCAACGCATTGCGCAAAGCGAGCGCCGAGGCGCGCAGAGCAGCTTTTGGTGATTGCGTTTCGGTCAGATTCGGCATCGAGAGTGCGGAGCCGCGATGGCCGTTGGAGACCTCGATCCCGGGTTCCCTACGAAAGTAGGTGGGCGCCATATGTCCGAGCCCACGAGCCCGGTCAGGGACAGCTCCCTTAAGGATCGATAAGGCCCCGGGGATATTGCTCCTGACGCACCTCGCAGCCCCGCAACCAGAATGTAGTGCGGATCGTGGTGTACCGCCACCACCGGCTAGCCGATCGCCACGCCGTTGCCCAGCGATTGGTTAAGCTTCTTGGTAATGCCTTCGATGCGCTCGGCCGCCGAGTTGAAGGCGTTGACTACGGCCGCCGAGGCCGCCTTGGCGCGGTCGGCCGCGACCACGCGGGCATCCTGGAGAGCAGTCGACTCCTCCTCCAGGCGGCGGATCTTGCGCTTGGCTTCCGCCAGTTCGTCCGCCACCATTAGCGCGGCCATGACGGTGAGCCGTGTGTCGCCGATCTCGCCGAACTTCTGGCGCAGTTCTTCGATGCTCGCATCGAGATCTCTGGCGAGCGACTGCAAATGCTCCTCCTGACCGTCCTCGCAGGCGAGACGGAACTGGCGGCCGGCTATGGTGGCGTTCACCGAAGCCATGACTTACTCATTCTCATTGGCCTCATTGGCGTCCAGCACCGCCTGGATGCTGGCGATGGCGGCGTCCAGCCGCTGCGCGATCTCGCGGTTGGCGGCCTGCAGCTTGCGCGAGCGCGCGGTTTCACCGTCCAGCGCTGCGGCGAGCCGGGTACGATCAACACCCAGCGCATGCAATTGGTTGGCGAGTCCCTCCTCGTTGCGATCGGCCTCACAACGCCGTTCGACTGCCGCGTCGAGGCTGTCTAGCGCCAGTGCCAGGCGCTTCACGACCACGTCGATAGTGCTCTGGTCCGACATCGGCTCGGGTTCACGTTCAAAAAGTGTTGCGGTGGCGGACATTTAGCCGGGAAATCTTACGTGCTGCTCGATCCAACCGTCAACGCCGCTGGCGTGATATGCCCCGATGTTTTCAGTGGCCTGTGCATGGTTCATCCGAGGCCAGGCGCTCACATTGACTCGAGGCCCTCACATGCTATCCAGCCCGCGCAAACAGGCCATTTTCATGAGTCAAAACGCTTCGCCGAGGGCTGCCCTGGTGCCTACACCGCGCCATGAGCCAGCGGCTCCGGCTCCGGCGGTCACCCATTCCGCCATGGCCAACGCCATCCGCGCGCTGGCAATGGACGCGGTCGAGCGGGCCAAATCTGGCCACCCCGGACTGCCGATGGGCGCCGCCGACGTAGCGACCGTCCTGTTCACGCGCTTCTTGAAATTCGACCCCGACGATCCGGCCTGGCCCGACCGCGATCGCTTTGTGCTGTCGGCCGGCCACGGCTCGATGCTCCTTTACGCACTGCTCTATCTCCTCGGCTACAAGGCAATGACCCTGGATGAGATCAAGCGCTTCCGACAGCTCGGCTCGATCACCCCTGGCCATCCTGAGTACGGCCACACTCCGGGCGTCGAGACCACCACCGGCCCGCTCGGCCAAGGCCTCGCTAATGCCGTTGGCATGGCGATCGCCGAGCGGCACCTCGCTGCCGAGTTCGGCGAGACGGTCAACCATAGGACTTACGTGCTCGCCTCCGACGGCGACCTTATGGAAGGTGTGAGCCAGGAGGCGATCGCCCTCGCCGGCCATCTTAACCTCAACAGATTGATCGTGCTGTTTGACGACAACGGCATCTCGATCGACGGTGCGCTGTCGCTCGCTGACAGCGTCGATCAGGTGAAGCGGTTCGAGGCCGCCGGCTGGAACGCCTCGCGCATCGACGGCCACGATCCGGCCGCGATCGCCGCCGCGCTGGAGAAAGCGCAATCCTCCGTCAAGCCAGTGATGATCGCCTGCGAGACTACAATCGGCTACGGCGCGCCGAGCAAGGCCGGCAAGGCGTCGTGCCACGGCTCGCCGCTCGGCGCCGACGAGATCAAAGGCGCGCGCGAGAAGCTCGGCTGGTCGTACGCGCCGTTCGATGTGCCGGCGGACATACTTTCCGCCTGGCGCAAGGCCGGGCAGCGCTCGAAGACCGCCCACACTGACTGGGGCAAGCGCCTTGCCGCGCTCGATGCCGGCAAGCGCAGCGAATTCGAGCGGCGCATGAGAGGCGATCTGCCAGTGCAGGCGCTGGGTAATGCAATCCGCGTCGCAAAACAGAGCCTCGCCGCCGCGCCGAAGGAGATCGCCACCCGCTCGGCCTGCGAGTTCGCGCTCGAGAGCCTGATTCCGGCACTGCCGGAAATGATCGGCGGCTCGGCCGACCTCACCGGCTCCAACAACACGCGCACCAAGTCGATGAAGATATTGAGCGCGTCTGATTATTCTGGACGCTTCATCCATTACGGTGTGCGCGAGCACGGCATGGCCGCAGCGATGAGTGGGATGGCGCTGCACGGCGGCATCCTCCCTTATTCCGGCACGTTCCTGGTGTTCTCCGATTACTGCCGCCCGTCGATCCGGCTCGCCGCGCTCATGGGTCAGCGCGTCATTTATGTAATGACCCACGACTCCATCGGTCTCGGCGAAGACGGCCCGACGCATCAGCCGGTCGAGCACCTCGCGGCTCTACGGGCCATCCCCAACCTTCTCGTCTTCCGCCCGTGCGACGCTGTGGAGACCGTCGAGTGCTGGCAGCTCGCGCTAGAGGCGAAGAACCGCCCGAGCGTGCTGGCGCTGACGCGGCAGAACCTACCCCAGCTTCGCTGCGCTTTCGACGAGGACAATCGCTGCGCCGCCGGCGCCTACGAGATCGCAGCCGCCGAAGGTAAGGCGCAAGTCTCAATCTTCGCCACCGGCTCGGAAGTCGCCATCGCGATCGAAGCGAAAAAAATGCTGGCCACGCGCGGCGTTGCCGCGCGTGTCGTTTCTGTGCCCTGTTTCGAATTGCTACTGCAGGCGCCCGAAGCCACACGCCGCGCCATCATTGGTGACACCGAAGTGAAAGTCGGCGTGGAAGCCGCCCTCCGACAGGGCTGGGACGCCATCATCGGTTCCGATGGCGCTTTCGTAGGCATGAACTCATTCGGCGCCAGCGCGCCCTATAAGGACCTTTACAAGCATTTCGGTGTTACGCCGGAAGCAGTGGCCCATGCCGCGTTGAAAAAATTGAGTTAAATCAACGCCAGGCTTGAACCGGCACTCCATTACCTCCATGGAGTGATGCCGGGCCTCGCCCGGGCCTGAGAGACGAGACCGGGAGCTTTCAATGACAGTTCGTGTAGTCATCAATGGGTTTGGCCGCATCGGCCGTAACGTCCTGAGAGCCATTGCCGAGACCGGGCGCAAGGACATCGAGGTCGTCGGTATCAACGACCTCGGACCGGTGGAAACCAACGCTCACCTCCTGCGCTATGATAGCGTACACGGTCGCTTTCCTGGCGAGGTAACCGTCAAGGGCGACACCATCAGCGTCGGCAACAGCGCGATCAAAGTCACGGCCATCAAGGACCCGGCTACGCTGCCATGGAAGGAGCTTGGCGTAGACGTTGCGATGGAATGCTGCGGCATCTTCACGTCAAAGGAGAAGGCCTCCGCGCATCTCACTGCCGGCGCCAAGCGCGTGCTGGTGTCGGCACCCGCCGACGGAGCCGACCTGACGGTGGTATACGGCGTCAACCACGACAAGCTGCGCAAAGACCATAAGGTCGTCTCCAACGGCTCCTGCACGACCAACTGCTTGGCGCCTGTCGCCAAGGTTATCAACGACGCAGTCGGCATCGAAACCGGCTTCATGACGACGATACATGCCTATACCGGCGATCAGCCGACCCTCGACACCCTGCACAAGGATCTTTACCGCGCGCGTGCTGCGGCACTGTCGATGATCCCAACCTCGACCGGTGCGGCCAAGGCGATCGGTTTGGTCCTGCCTGAACTCAAGGGCAAGCTCGACGGCGTCGCGATCCGTGTGCCGACGCCTAATGTCTCAGTGGTCGATCTCAAGGTGGTGGCAAAGAAGTCGACCACCAAGGAAGAGATCAACGACGCGGTAAAGCGCGCGGCCGAGCAGCAGCTTAAGGGCATTCTCAACTACACCAACGATCCGAACGTCTCGATCGATTTCAACCACGATGCGCACTCGGCCACGTTCCACATGGACCAGACCAAGGTGATGAATGGGACGCTGGTGCGCGTGATGGCGTGGTACGACAACGAGTGGGGCTTCTCCAACCGTATGTCGGATACTGCGGTAGCGATGGGTAGGCTGATCTGACAACGCGCTTGCCATGTTGACCATGAGCGCGTTCCAGACCCTCGATCACGTCGAAGTCAAAGGAAAACGCGTGCTGGTGCGTGCGGATCTAAACGTCCCGGTCGAGAACGGCGTCGTCACCGACGCAACGCGCATCGACCGACTTGCGCCCTCAATAGCCGAGCTCGCTGACAAGGGCGCCAAGGTAATCCTGCTTTCGCATTTCGGTCGGCCGAAGGGCCGTGATGCAAAAAACTCGCTCAAGCCGGTCGTCGCCGAATTGGCGCACATAATCAAGCGACCGGTCAAGTTCGCCGACGACTGCATCGGCGAGACCGCAGAGCAAGCGGTCGCCGAGTTGAGACCAGGCAATATTCTTTGCTTGGAGAACACGCGCTTCTACCCCGGGGAAGAGAATAACGATCCGGAATTCGCCAAGGCGCTCGCCAAGCTCGGCGACATCTACGTCAATGACGCCTTCTCGGTATCGCACCGCGCACACGCTTCGACCGAAGGGCTCGCGCATCTCTTGCCGGCCTATGCCGGGCGTACCTTGCAGACTGAGCTCGACGCGCTCGTTAAGGCGCTGGAGCATCCTGACCGTCCGCTCACCGCCATCGTGGGCGGTGCCAAGGTTTCCACCAAGCTCGACCTGCTCGGCAATCTGTTGAGAAAGGTAGACGTGCTGATCATCGGCGGCGCCATGGCCAACACCTTCCTGCTCGCGCAGGGCAAAAAGGTCGGCAAGTCGCTGTTCGAGAAAGATCTGGTCGAGATCGCGAAGAAAATCCTGGACGAAGCCAGGGCGAACAAACGCCAAATCATACTGCCGGTTGATGCAGTGGTGGCGGAAAAATATGAAGCGCATGCGCCGTCTCGCGTCGTCGATGTCGATCATGTGGGTGACAATGACATGATCCTGGATATCGGCCCGCACAGCATCGAATACGCAATCTCGGAGCTGGCGCGCTCCAAGACACTCGTTTGGAACGGCCCGTTCGGCACCTTTGAGATCGAGCCGTTCGACAACGGCACCGACGAAGTCGCCGAGGCGGTGGCGGAACTCACCCGAGCCGGCAAACTCGTGTCGGTCGCCGGCGGCGGCGACACAGTGGCGGCCCTCAACGCGGCAGGCGTGGCTGACCGGCTGACATACGTTTCAACCGCGGGCGGTGCCTTCCTGGAATGGCTCGAGGGCAAGGCCTTGCCGGGAGTAGAGATATTGCGACAGAAGTGATGCCGACTATCATGTTGGCATTATCGCCGGGAAACTTTGGCTGCGATGGAGAGGAATCATGAATCTCGATGAAATGAACAAAGTGGCGCAGGCCGTGGTTGCGACCGGCAAGGGTATCCTAGCGGCCGACGAATCCTCCGGGACCATCAAGAAGCGCTTCGACGCGATCGGTGTGGAATCGACCGAAGAAAATCGCCGCAACTACCGCGAAATGCTGTTCCGCTCGAAGGAGGGCATGAAACACATCTCGGGCGTCATTCTGTACGACGAAACGATCTGGCAGAAAGCTAAGGACGGCACGCCGCTGGTCGAACTGATCAAGGAGGCCGGCTCGATCCCGGGCATCAAGGTCGACGAAGGCACCAAACCGCTGCCGTTCTGCCCGGGCGAGCTCGTCACCATCGGGCTTGACAAGCTCGCGGATCGGCTACCGAAGTATTACGAGCAGGGTGCGCGGTTTGCCAAATGGCGGGCGGTGATCGACATCGGCGCAGGCATCCCGACGCACACTTGCGTCTACGCCAACGCGCATGCGCTAGCGCGCTATGCCGCGCTCTGCCAAGTCGCGCAGATAGTACCGATTGTCGAGCCGGAAGTGTTGATGGACGGTGACCACAATATCGACCGTTGCGTCCACGTCACTGAGTGGGTGCTAAAGGAAACCTTCCAGCAGCTCTACTACAACAAGGTTGCACTCGAAGGCATGCTGCTCAAGCCGAACATGGCGATCGCCGGCAAGAAGTGCGCGAAGAAGGCTTCCGTCGAGGAAGTCGCCGAGAAGACCGTGAAAATGCTGAAAGCCTGCGTGCCGGGTGCGGTACCGGGCATCGCCTTCCTGTCCGGTGGCCAATCGGACGAAGAGGCAACCGCGCATCTTGACGCAATGAACAAGATCGGCAAGCTGCCGTGGAAGCTCACCTTCTCTTATGGCCGCGCGCTGCAACACGCGCCGCAGGTGGCCTGGCGCGGCAAGGCAGAGAACATCACCGCCGCCCAGCGCGCCTTCTCTCACCGCGCCAAGATGAACGGCCTCGCCACACTCGGCCAGTGGAAGTCCGATCTGGAAAAACAAGCCGCCTAATCGCTCGGGCGGTGAGCATAGGAAAAGGCCGCGTCATACGATGCGGCCTTTTCGTTATCCGCGTTGCGTGCGGGATTGTCGCAATTGGTCTTGCGCATCGTCGTCGATCGAGCAACCGCTTATATCGGTCGTTTCGCGTGTAATGACTTTAGCCGCGCCCGGCCACTGGGTGCTATTTGCTGGTCACCGTGTCCGCGGGTAATCGTGCTTGATCACAACCGCGGGATCGTGGCGTTCATTGCGCGTTAGCGCAATGGGCCCCGAAGACAGTTACCGCCAGCGCAACGGCAAGAACATTGAGCTTCATGGTCACCTCCTGCTAATGAGTTCCCTGCGACAACGTATTCCCACTGTTGCATTCCTCCAGTTCCATGCAAGGACGACATCACGTGATCGATCTCTACACCTGGACCACGCCAAACGGCCGCAAAGTTTCCATCGTTTTGGAGGAGCTCGGCCTGCCTTACACCGTGCACGCCATCAACATCAGCAAGGACGAGCAGTTCGCGCCGGACTTCCTTAAGATCTCGCCCAACAACCGCATTCCGGCAATCGTCGACCGCGACAACAACTTGTCGCTCATGGAGTCGGGCGCGATCCTGATCTATCTCGCCGACAAGACCGGTAAGCTGCTCGCCAAAGAAGGCGAGCGCCGCTACCGGACGGTCGAGTGGCTGATGTGGCAAATGGGTGGCATCGGCCCGATGTTCGGCCAGGTGCATCATTTCGTGAAATACAATCCGGGCAAGGCGCCCTATGCCGAGGAGCGCTACCTCAAGGAAGCACACCGGCTCTACAAGGTGCTCGATACGCGGCTGGAGGGCCGCGACTTCGTCGCCGACGAGTATTCCATCGCCGACGTCGCGATCTGGCCTTGGGTCTCGCGCTTTGAATGGCAGACCATCGACCTGAAGCAGTATCCGAACGTCCGCCGGTGGTACGAGACCGTCGCGGAGCGCCCGGCGGTCCAGACGGGCTATCGAGTGCCTAAGGACGTCGGCCCGGTGCCGATGCCAGTTTAGCGCTTAGCTTTCAACAGGCGCCAATCTTCCGCCGGATTGCGCTAGAATGTTCAGAACATGATCGCGCGACCGAAGCAAGCAGAAGCGCGCCCGGCGCCGCGTCTCTATCTGTTGACGCCGCCTATTGCCGACGCGCCGGCGTTTGTGCCGAGTCTCGTCGCCGCCTTGGCCGCCGGCGATGTGGCCGCGGTCTTGCTGCGTCTAACTGACGCCGACGAACGCACGCATATCAATCGCGCTAAGGCGATCGCCCCTCTCGTGCAGGACAAGGGTGCGGCGCTGCTCATCGAAGTGTGTGTTGATCTTGTTGCGCGCGCCGGCGCAGATGGCGTGCACGTGCGAGGTATGACGGCATTCAATGAGGCGATCGAGCGGCTCAAGCCCGAACGCATCGTCGGCGTCGGCGGCCTCGCCACTCGCCATGACGCGATGGTTGCTGCGGAAGCGGGTGCCGACTACCTGATGTTCGGCGAGCCGGAGGAGCGTGGCGTGCGCCCGGCGTTCGAGGCGATCGAAGAGCGCATCGCCTGGTGGGCGGAGTTATTCGAGATCCCCTGCATCGGCTATGCTGCCTCGATCGACGAGATCGCGCCGCTTGTGACGGCTGGCGCCGATTTCGTCGCGCTTGGCGATTGGCTCTGGCGCGACGCGCCTGGCGTCATCAAGCGCGTTGCCGAGCAGTTGCGGTTGCCGGAGAGAGCGGCATGAACGTGCGCCCCCTTTTCATTGCCGTTCTGTGTTTTTTGACCTCAGCGGCGCTAGCGCAACCGAAGACTTCGCCGCCGCCGCCCGCGCCCCCGCCGAATGCCAACGCCGGCAATGCCGACCTCGCCTATGGCGCTTTCCAGCGCGGCTACTATCTGACCGCGCTCGCCGAGGCGACCAAGCGCGCCCAGCGGGACGACGCCGCTGCTATGACGTTGCTCGGCGAGCTCTACGCGCAAGGGCTCGGCGTTCCTCGCGATGACAGCAAAGCGGCGCAATGGTACAAGCTCGCCGCCGCGCATGGCGACCGCGATGCCATGTTCGCGCTGGCGATGTTCAACCTGGAAGGCCGCGCCGGCCCGCGCAACGACGATGAAGGGGCCCGCCTGCTGGCGGCGGCTGCCAAGCTTGGGCATGCGCCTGCGGCCTACGACCTTGGCCTCCTCTATCTGCAAGGGCGGCAATTCCCGCAGGATTTCAACCGGGCTGCCGACCTGTTCAAGCAGGCCGCCGACGCCGGCAATTCGGAAGCGCAATACGCGCTCGCCACCATGTACAAGGAGGGCCGCGGGGTGGCAAAGGACGTCAACGAAGCTATGCGTCTGATGGGCCTTGCCTCCGTCGCCGGCAATGTAGACGCCATGGTCGAGTACGCGATCGCGCAGTTTAATGGCACGGGCATAGCCAAGGACGAAGTCGCGGCCGCTCGGGTGTTTCTGATAGCGGCGCGCCGCGGCAGCGCCATCGCGCAGGACCGGCTAGCGCGCATCCTGATGACGGGGCGCGGCATGCCGGCAAATCCGACCGAGGCAGTGAAATGGCACACCATCGCCAAAACCAGCGGAAGCAGCGATCCCGAGCTCGACCTATTCGCCAGCAAACAGACACAGCAGGTGCGCGACGACGCCCAGAAGGCGGCCGACAAGTGGCTGTCGACCGCCGCCCCGCGCTCTTGACGGCAAGCCGCGGCGCGGGCAGACCCCACGCGCCATGCACCATTCGGCGCTGCTCAACGTGATGATCGCGACTGCGCGCAAGACCGGGCGCGTGCTCAAACGTGACTTTGGCGAGGTTGAGAAGCTGCAGGTTTCACTCAAGGGTCCGGCGAATTTCGTCTCCTCAGCCGACCGGCGCGCCGAGGAAACACTCTACGCCGAACTATCAAAGGCGCGGCCGGGCTACGGCTTCCTCGGCGAAGAAGGCGGGATCCGCGAGGGCACCGACAAGTCGCACCGTTGGATCGTCGATCCACTCGATGGCACCACCAATTTCCTGCACGGAATTCCGCAATTCGCCATCTCGATCGCGCTCGAGCGCGAGGGCACGATGGTTGCCGGCCTGATCTACAATCCAGCAATCGAAGAGATGTTCGTCGCCGAACGCGGCAAGGGCGCTTTCATGAATGAGCACCGCATCCGCGTAGCCAACCGCAGGCGGCTCTCCGACGCCGTGCTCGCCTGCGGCCTGCCGCATTACGGCCGCCCCGGCTTCTCTTTTGCGCACCAGGAGACGGGCGCCGTGCAACAACAGGTCGCCGGCCTACGCCGCTTCGGCGCCGCTGCCCTCGACCTTGCCTGGGTCGCCGCCGGCCGGATTGACGGCTACTGGGAGCGCAACATCAAGCCTTGGGACATGGCGGCAGGGTTAATCCTGGTGCGCGAAGCTGGCGGCTACGCCACCGACTGCGAGGGCGGCGGCGACATGTTCGCCAAGGGCGCTATCGTCGCCGGCAACGAAACGATTCTGAAAGAGTTGCTGTGCGTACTGAAAGCAGCCGGCAAATTTTAGCGGCGCCTACCGCAATTTAAACTCAATCCGGCGATTTATGCCGGGGTTGCGGCACTGCTTTTTCCCTGTCACGGGTCTGTGCCATATTACGGGCCTGTTAACCTTTCAAAGCCCATGGCCAAAGAACTCGATCCGCTCAAGCTGTCGTCGCCCCGCATCTTCCTGCTGCGGATGCTCGTGTTTATCGTGCTCGGCGGGCTGATAACCTTTGTGCTGCACAAGCAGATCGAAGCCGCATTCATGGCCAACCCTGGACTGAACTCGCTGATTATCGGCGTGCTTTTGATCGGTATCGTGCTGGCACTGCGCCAAGTGCTGCGGCTCTATCCGGAAATTTCCTGGGTCAACAATTTCCGTCTCGTCGACCCCGGCCTTGCCGTCGAGCGCCCGCCGGTGTTGCTGGCGCCGATGGCGGCAATCCTCGGCGGCCGCATGGGCCGCATGGCGATCTCGGCGCAGATGATGCGCGGTATCCTCGACTCGATCGCCACCCGGCTCGACGAGGCACGCGATATTTCGCGCTATATGACCGGCCTTCTGGTGTTCCTCGGACTGCTCGGCACCTTCTGGGGCCTGATCGAAACGGTCGGTTCGGTGGGCAACGTCATTCAGGGACTGAAGGCGAGCGGCGACGCTGGCTCCATGTTCGACTCGCTGCGCGACGGCCTCGCCGCCCCACTTGGCGGCATGGGCATATCGTTCTCCTCCTCGCTGTTCGGTCTCGCCGGCTCGCTGGTGCTCGGCTTCCTCGATCTGCAGTCGAGCCAGGCGCAGAACCGTTTCTACACCGAGCTCGAAGATTGGCTCTCAACTAATGTCTATGATCAGGGCGCCGAGCCCGGCACGCCGGCCGGCGGCGCGTTCGAGATCCGCTCCGCGGTCGAGCGCCTACGCGAGGCGATCAACGAGACCGGTACCAGCAAGGGCGCCTCCACCGCCATGTCCAATCTCGCCGAGGCGATCCAAGGTCTGGTGCACCACATGCGCACCGAGCAGCAGATGATCCGCGACTGGGTCGACAATCAGGCCGAGCAGCAGCGCGAGATCAAGCGCCTCTTGGAAATTGTGGTGCGCGAAAAAGTTGACAGCAGATAGCCCATGGCTCTTACACGCATGCGTCGCGGCGAAAGCGGCATGAATTACTGGCCGGGATTCGTCGACGCGCTGTCGACGCTGATCCTCTCGATTATCTTCATCCTGACCGTATTCGTGGTGGTGCAGTTCTATCTGCAGCAGGAGGTCGCCGGCAAAGACACCGCGCTGACACGCCTCAATGCACAGATCGCTCAGCTCACCGAGCTGTTGTCGATGGAGAAGAGCAGCAAGGCCAACCTTGAGGATCAGCTCGCGCAATTGCATGCTTCGCTCGCCATTGCGGAGAGCGAGCGCGACAAATTGCAGAGCCAGACCGACAGCACCAGCGCTGGCGTCGCCGCCGTGCAAGGGCGCGCCGCCGACCTCGCCGGCCAACTCGAAGGCGAGAAACGGATCTCCTCCAAGGCGCTGGCGCAAGTCGAGATTCTCAATCAGCAGATCGCAGCGCTGCGTCGTCAACTCGCCGCGCTCGAGCAAACGCTCGACGCCTCCGAGCAGAGGGACAAGGAATCGCAGGCCAAGATCGCCGACCTCGGCCAGCGACTCAACATTGCGCTGGCACAGAAGGTGCAGGAGTTGTCGCGCTACCGCTCCGACTTCTTCGGCAAACTGCGCGAGATACTTGGAAACCGCCCGGATGTGCGCGTCGTCGGTGACCGTTTTGTGCTGCAGTCTGAGCTGTTCTTCGACACCGGCAAGGCTGACATCAAGTCGGAAGCGACCGCCGAGCTCGACAAGGTGGCTGGCGCGCTAGTCGAGCTGGAGAAAAGGATACCGGCCGACATCGCCTGGGTAGTGCGCGTCGACGGCCATACCGACGTGCGGCCAGTTACCGGCGGACAGTTCGGGTCGAATTGGGGCCTGTCGGCGGCGCGCGCTATTTCGGTCGTGCAATACTTGATCGCCAAAGGCGTGTCGCCGCAACGGCTGGTCGCTGCCGGCTTCGGCGAATTCCAACCGATCGATCTCGGCACCACCGAAGACGCCTACAAGCGGAACCGCCGTATCGAGTTCAAGCTGACCGAGCGGTGAGCGACGCGCTGATGGCGGTCTATGTCGACGACGCGATCTGGGCGTGGCAAGGCCGCAAATGGTGCCATCTGCTCGCCGATGACATCGATGAGCTGCACCGCTTTGCTGCCAGGCTTGGGCTGCATCGGGTCTCCTATCAAGGTCCCCCAAAAACCCCGGCGCCGCACTACGATCTAACTTCCTATGAGCGGCGGTTGGCCATCAAACGCGGAGCCATCGCCTGCAATCGCACCACGATCGTGATGGTCCTGCGTCAACTGCGCCGCCGAGCCGGCGAGATGGCTTGAAGTGATTGCCAAAATCACCCTGCGTTCTTACATCCCAGCCGACGAGGATGCGGCGATCGACTTATGGCGGCGCACCTGGCAGCACCACTATCCGCATCTCAATTTCAACGAGCGCGTCGCTTGGTGGCGCCAGCGCTGGCGTAACGAGCTGGTGCCGGTCGCACGCATCGCGCTGGCGGAAGCCTACGGCGCGCTGGTCGGCTTCGTCACCGTCGATCCGAAGACGATGTATCTCGACCAGATCGTGGTCGCACCCGAACTTTGGGGCTCTGGCGTCGCGCTTAGGTTGCTCGACGAAGCTAAGCGGATTTCGCCGCGCGGGCTCGATCTGTTGGTGAACAAGGACAACTTCCGTGCCATCCGTTTCTACGAGAAGCACGGATTCAAATATGCCGGCGAGGACACGAACCCGGTGTCGGGGCAGCCGGTAACCCGGATGGCGTGGCGAAGCTAGCGCGTGCTGGCAACTGCCTCCGCCTTGGCGGCGTCGAAGGATCTCGAATCTACCTTGAGATAGGCGAGCCCCTCGTCGGCGATGATGACCGCCTCGGCGACGCCGGGAAGCTGGCGCAGCTTGGCGGCAAGTCCCTCGGCATCGGTCGATGCGCCGTCTCCGATCGGAAGGAGCCGTGTGGTCAGGTAGCTTGGCTGCCTCATCGTCGCCGCCGCCATCAGCCAGAGCAGCGCGATTACCGTGGTCAAAACGAAAACGCCGGCGGTACCGCCCGACTGATGCGCCCAGCCACCGACCACACCACCGACGAAGATGCCGAGAAACTGTAGGCTTGAATAGAGTCCGGCTGCCGTGCCCTTAGCGTCAGGCGGCGCCACTTTGGTGATTAGCGACGGCAGACTCGCCTCCATCACGTTGAAGGCCGAGAAGAAGATCGTCAGCGCCGCGAGCAAAACGTAGAAATTAGCGGCGCCGAAATAAAACAATATCTGGCTTAACGCGAGCGTGGCGACCGACGTCACGAACACGCCCTTCATGTGGCGGTATTTCTCCGCATAGATGATCGCCGGCACGAGGACGATAACCGAAACCACCAGCACAGGCAGATACACGATCCACTGTTTGCTGACCGAGACGGCAGCCGTGTCGCGCAACAGGCTGGGCACCACCAGGAAGCTCGCGGTCAGCATCGCGTGCAGGGCGAAGACGCCGACGTCGAGGCGGAATAGCTCCGGATTGCGCAGTACAGAACCGATCAAGGTTGGCACGGTTTCGGCGTCGCGATGATGGCGCACGCGCAGTGGGTTCGGCACCACGAACTGCGTGATGGCGATGCCGATCACGGCCAGCGCCACCATCAGCCAGAATATGCCGGCCACGCCAATGAAGTGCGACAGAATCGGGCCGGCTACGACCGCCAGCATAAAAGAAGCGCCAATGGTGATGCCGACCATCGCCATTGCCTTGGTGCGGATTTCCTCGCGCGTCAGATCGGCGAGCAGCGCCAGAATGACCGAGCCGACCGCGCCGGAACCCTGCAGCACGCGGCCAACAATGACGCCAGCGATCGAGGTGGAAATCGCCGCGATCGCGCTGCCGACGCCGAACAGTACCAAGCCCAGGACGATCATCGGCTTGCGGCCAAACCGGTCGGACAAGAGGCCGAAGGGGATCTGCAACAGGCCTTGCGTCAGGCCGTAGATACCGAGCGCCTCGCCGATGAGATAGGGGGTGGCGCCAGACAACTGCTCGGCATAGGCGGCGAACACCGGGTAGATCATGAACAGGCCGAGTAGCCTGACCGAGAACACGGCCGCGAGTGAGCCGGCCGCGCGGTATTCTTGTCCATCCATCCGCTTTTCCCGGAAGTGGCGCCCTTGCCGGAACCTCTGCCCCAGCATTTGTGTCTGGTCAATTGCGTCGGCTTGCTGCGTTCGCCAAGCTCCTGTATAGCAGCCGGCAAATTCAGTCCATTTCAGCGCTGTGTGCCCTTACGGAACGACCATGAAGCAGAATACTCACCCTGCGTATCACACCATCAAGGTGGTGATGACAGACGGCAGCGAATTCATCACCCGCTCAACGTGGGGCAAGGAGGGCGATGTCATGCACCTCGACATCGACCCGAAGTCGCACCCGGCCTGGACCGGCGGTCAGCAGCACTTGGTAGACCGCGGCGGCCGCCTTTCGCGTTTCCAAAAGAAGTTCTCGGGCTTCCTGAAGACCGAAGAGAAGAAACTGAAGACCGAAGAGAAGAAAGCCGACAAGAAGTAAATCTGGATCGCGTCAGGCGCTCCCAGCGCCGAAGGCCGCCTTCAATAAGCCAAGTTGGCGTCCGACGGGATTGGCGACCATCGCAGCATCGGCAGCCGCGCGATTATGCATGGTGGAATTATGCATGGTGGCATCGAGCCGACGTACCTTGGCCTGCAACTTGTGCGAACGCTCAATCAGATCGCGTAGGTTCGCGGGCAGCAGGTCGATGCTGTGGGGGTCGCAGAAATCGGCAGCGGACAGCCGCACCTTGGTCTTTTCCTTGTTGGCCTGAGCGAGCGACATCTCGCCTTCCTTGACCGCGCGATGCAGCAATAGCCAAGAGGCAAGCTGCATCAGCCGCGTAGTCAGCCGCATGCTTTCGGTCGCGTAAGCGAGCGCGGCGGCGCGCTCGAGCTTTTTGGATTCCTGGCGGCCGGGACCGTCTAGATAAGTCGCGGTCTCTTCTACCAGTGCCATACCGTCGCGGAACAGAGCGACGAACACCTGCGAATTGGCTAGCCGCTCGCCGAACGACACCGGCTGTAATGCGCTGATAGGCTTGTCGGACATTACGCTACGCCTCACCCTAATTCGGGGCTGTTACGCGCCCCGTGAGAGGGTAAGCATCGTCCCGTCGATCGCTTCTGTCCAGCCGGCCGATGCGCAACTTTTGCGACATAGTTGCCGGGCAAGCTTAAGGGAATGGCGACCTTAACGCTGGTCATATCCCAAAATGGGACAAAAAAGGAGCCGCCGAAGACGGCGGCTCGAAGGTGATAACAGGGAGGCGTCAAACAGAGTGGACAGGAGCCACTCAATGTCCATGAAGATGGACGACGACAGTAATGAGCGAGAAAGCTTAACGACAGGTTAAGCGGTGGCAAACAATCGAAAATATTGGATTTCTAGCGCTTGAAGAACTGATCGGCGGCCGAGCGTGATGCGCGCTTGCTCTTTATGTCGGCTTCGAGTCGCGTGATTTCGTCGTGCATAAGCTGAATGCGCGCGTTGAGCTCTTCGATCGAAAGCAGGCTCAGGTCCTGCCCGATCTCGTGCATAACTTTCTTCTTCGGCTTGTCGTCCTCGTCAATGGCCGGCACGGCATCTCTCCGCCTCTCCGCCAGCAAATTTAGCCGTCACCGCCACGGTTGTCACACCTCCTGGGCCCGCCTAAACAAACGACCTGTTTGCAAAACCACGAGGAACTCATGACCGCCCTGCCCACCCGCATGACCGCCATCGGCATCAAATCTCCCGGCGGACCAGAGGTGTTGGTTTCCGAGGAGCGCCCCGTTCCACAAGCAGGGACCGGCGAAATCCTGATCAAGGTCGCCGCCGCCGGCGTTAACCGGCCGGACGTCATGCAGCGCAAAGGCCTGTATCCGCCGCCGCCCGGCGCGCCGGACATTCCCGGCCTAGAGGTCGCCGGCGAGATCGTAGCGCTCGGACCGGACGTCAAGCGATGGAATATCGGCGACCGCGTGATGGCTTTGGTCTCAGGCGGCGGCTACGCCGAATATTGTCTCGCGCATGAGAGCCACGCGCTGCCGCTGAGCGGCCTGTCGATGGTCGAAGGAGCCGCGACCCCGGAAACCTTTCTTACCGTCTGGCACAATGTGTTCGAGCGCGGCGGCCTCAAGCGCGGCGAGACGTTGCTAGTGCATGGCGGCACTTCCGGCATCGGCACCACAGCGATCCAATTGGCCAAGCAATTCGGCGCCAAAGTAATCACTACCGCCGGCTCGGATGAGAAATGCGCGGCCTGCCGCAACCTCGGTGCCGACGTCGCCGTTAACTATAAAGCCGAGGACTTCGTCAAAGCCACCAAGGCGGCGACTGGCGACAAAGGCGCCGATGTTATCCTCGACATGGTCGGCGGCGATTACATCGCGCGCAATTATGAAGCGGCCGCTGTCGAAGGACGCATCGTGCAGATCGCATTCCAGGGCGGGCCGAAGGCGGAAGTGAATTTTATGCGCATGATGCTGAAACGGCTGCACCATACGGGCTCGACGCTACGCTCGCGCTCGGTCGCCGACAAAGGCGCGATCGCGCACGCAGTGGAGGAGCACGCGTTGCCACTGATCGCCAAGGGGCTTGTGAAGCCGGTGATCCACAAGACCTTCCCGCTCAAGCAGGCGGCCGCCGCCCACGCCCTGATGGAAAGCAGCAGTCACATCGGCAAGATTGTGCTAACTATTTGACAGAGCAACGGAACTGTTGCCGCCTTGGGAGGCGAGGAAGCTGCTCCGTTGCGGTGCCGGAGCCGCGAAAACGGCGCAATGTCCGCGCAGAAAACGGTGGGGATTTGATCGCATTCGCCTTTGGTGGGGCCCGAGCGGGATGACAGGCGCCGCCATGGCTGGGGGTTTTCGTTTGAATTTAATGCGTTGTCTGACGGCCGTCGTGCTCGCGCTCGCAGCGCTGGTGGCGCTGCCTGCGCGCGCGATCGAAGCCGTGAACGTGCGGCTCGACGCGTCCGCCATAGACCTCACCGCCGCGACCGAAATGCAGAAGACCGAAGGCGACCGCATCCAGGTCTCCATCGCGCCCGGCCCCGACGGCATTGTGCGGCGCATCGAAGTTCGCGCGCGTGAAGCCAGCAACAACTGGGCGGTATTCGCGCTCACTAACAACAGCGACGAGCAGATCGACCGGCTGATCGTCGCACCGCATTACCGCATGGTCGGCTCCGGTCTGTTCTGGCCCGACCTCGGGCTATCGCGTATCGCCTCGATCACGCCGAGCTCCGGCGATCGCCCGGTTCGGCAAGAGGGCAGCACGTCGGACATCTTCCGCGTTACGCTCGATCCCGGCACCGTCATCACCTTCGTCGCCGAACTGCGCACCGACAAGCTGCCGCAGATCTATCTGTGGGAGCCCGACGCCTACAAGGACAAGGTCAACTCCTTCACGCTCTACTACGGCATCGTTATCGGAATTGCCGGCCTGCTGGCGTTGTTCCTGACCATCCTGTTCGTGGTCAAGGGTTCGGTGATGTTTCCTGCCGCCGCCGCGCTCGGCTGGGCGGTGCTGATCTACATCGGCATCGACTTTGGATTCTGGGGCAAGGTATTCGACATGTCGGCCGGTGCCGAGCGCGTCTGGCGCGCCAGCGGCGAAGCTATCCTGTCGGCGACGCTGCTGGTGTTTCTGTTCGCTTATCTCAACCTGTCGCGCTGGCATGTGCGGTACGCCCACATCACCATAGCTTGGCTCGCGCTGCTCGGCGCGCTAATCGCGGTCGCGGTGTTCGATCCGGCCATCGCCTCCGGCATTGCGCGCATGTCGCTTGCCGGCATTGCCGTGTTTGGCCTAGCGCTGGTCATCTATCTCTCCACCCACGGCTTCGACCGCGCGGTGTTGCTGATCCCGACCTGGCTCTTGCTGGTTGTGTGGACGGCCGCCGCCGGGCTTGCCGTCACCGGTGCCGTCACCAACGACATCATCGGTCCCGCCCTGCTCGGCGGGCTAGTGCTGATCGTGATGCTGATCGGCTTCACGGTCATGCAGCACGCCTTCGCCGGCGGCATCAGCCACGGCATCGTCTCCGACGTCGAACGGCGCGCGCTGGCGCTGACCGGCGCCGGCGATCTGATCTGGGACTGGGACGTCTCCGCCGACAAGGTCTGCACCAGTCCAGAGACCGAGCAGTTGCTCAGCCTCAAGCGCGGCACGCTAGAAGGGCCAGCCGCTGGCTGGCTCGACGTGCTGCATCCGCTTGATCGGGACCGCTTCCGCGCCGCGCTTGACAGCGCGGTGGAACTGCGGCGCGGGCGGCTCAACCAGAGCTTCCGCCTGCGCGCATCTGACGGCCATTACCTCTGGTTCTCGCTTAAGGCGCGCCCAGTGGTCGGCTCCGATGGAGAAGTGGTGCGCCTCGTCGGCACGCTTACCGACGTGACCGATTTCAAGAAGGCCGAGGAACGGCTGTTGTTCGACGCCGTGCACGACAACCTGACCGGACTGCCCAACCGCGAGCTGTTTATCGACCGGATGGAAGCGGCCTTCGGATTCGCCCGCTCCGATCCGCAAATCCGGCCATCGGTGTTGGTGATTGACCTCGACCGCTTCAAACAGGTCAACGATTCGGTTGGCATGGCGGTCGGCGACTCCATCCTGCTCACGATCGCGCGGCGGCTCGCGCGCCTGCTCAAGCCACATGATACGCTGGCGCGCCTGTCGGGCGACCAGTTCGCACTGATCCTGCTGTCCGAAAAGGAGCCGGCGCGCATCGTGGCTTTCGCCGAAACGATGCGGCGGACGCTGCGCGCACCGATCGGATTCAACGATCGCGAAATCTTCCTCACCGCTTCGATCGGTCTGGCGCTTGCCGAAAGCCAGCCGCAGCGTACCGAGGAAGTGCTCAAGGACGCCGAGCTCGCGATGTATCACGCCAAACGCATCGGCGGCGATCGCATCGAGATTTTCAAGCCGGCCATGCGCTCGCGCACCACCGACCGGCTGACCATGGAATCGGAATTACGTCGCGCTATCGAGCGCGAAGAGATCAAGGTGCTGTACCAGCCGATCGTGCGCCTCGAAGATCGCGCCATTGCCGGCTTCGAGGCACTGGCACGCTGGGACCACCCCAAGCTCGGCCGCCTGTCGCCGGCCGAGTTCATCACCATCGCAGAGGAGATCGGCCTGATCGTCGACCTCGGCCTGTTCGTGCTCGAACGCGCTGCGCGACAGCTTTCGACCTGGCAGGCAGAGAACCGCGGGCGTGATCCGATCTTCACCAGCGTAAACGTGTCGTCGCGGCAATTGCTGCGCCACGACCTGATCCAGGATCTGCGTAGCGTGCTCGGGCGCTCGGCGCTGGCACGCGGCACGTTCAAGCTCGAGATCACCGAATCGCTGGTGATGGAAAATCCCGAGCACGCCGCGCAGATTCTCGCCCGCATCAAGGAGCTCGGCGCCGGCTTATCGTTGGATGATTTCGGCACCGGCCATTCCTCGCTCGCTTACCTGCAACGCTTCCCGTTCGACACCATCAAGATCGATCAGTCCTTCGTGCGTACGACCGCGCGCGGCACGCGGCCAGTGATCCTGCGTTCAATCATCGCGCTCGCTCATGATCTGGGCATGGATGTCGTGGCGGAAGGGGCCGAAACCGATTCCGATGCGGTCGAGCTGTACCAGCTCGGCTGCGAATACGCGCAGGGTTTCGCCTTCGGCGAGCCAATGACCGCGCAGGCCGCCGGCCGGCTGCTTACCAGCGATAACATGGCGCTGGCGCGCCAGTAGCGGTTAGTGAATTCGTAGCTTCAGGCGTGGCCGGCTTCGCTCGACAGCATGCCGGGGTCGATGCCGATCTTGCGCAGCGCCTTGTCGTATTTGGCCTCGGTGTCATCGCCGAAGATCAATTCCGGATCGGCCGGGCAATGCAGCCAGCCGTTCTGCTGGATCTCGTTCTCCAGCTGCCCCGGAGCCCAGCCAGCATAGCCGAGCGCCAAGATCGCGTTGTGCGGTCCTTTGCCGCGCGCAATCGCCTTTAGGATGTCGAGCGTGGCCGTAAGGCAGATGCCCTCGTCGATCGGCAGCGTCGAGTTCTCGATGAAGAAATCAGCGGAGTGCAGCACGAAGCCGCGCCCGGCCTCCACCGGTCCGCCCTTGAGCACCTTCACGTCTTCCGCTCGCACCGGCAGTTCTATGCGCTCGGCCGCGGGGATGACCTCGAGCTGCACCAAGAGATCAGGAAATTTGATGTTGCCCGCGGGCTGGTTAACGATAATCCCCATCGCACCTTCGCTAGAATGGGCGCAAACATAGATTACCGCGCGCGCAAACCGCTCGTCATTCATCGCCGGCATGGCGATGAGCATCTGCCCGTCGAGGTAACCGTGCGCGGACGACTTTGCGGACGATTTGCGAGGGATCTTCATAATGAAAAGGTTACCTCATCGGGCTATCAATGCAACGATGGAGCCTGCGCAAAGTTCAATGCCCGACTGTCATATTCAACCGGTAAATTGTGGCGAAATAGCCGCCCTGCTCAAGGATCGCTCAACCCGTGCTCACAATGAATTCAGTGGCGAAGCAGGATTTTACCGTCTAGACCGGCACCCATGAAAATCGGCGTCACGCGATTCTGCTCGATCCTGACCGTTTGCGGCGCGTTGTTGCTCGCAGGCGTGGCGCGCGCCGACGACGCCTCGCCATGGGCCGAAGACATGAACTCGGCACTGCGGCTCATCGGCGGCGGTAATTTGCAAGCCGGCGTCGAGATCAAGATGCCGGCGGGCTGGCACACCTATTGGCGTTATCCCGGCGACTCCGGCGTGCCACCACG
>Ga0207839_1000006_pt1 | contig 37713 bp, 27 predicted proteins | sample LuqExpMetageno64_FD_187821 | JGI IMG/M metagenome (GOLD analysis project Ga0207839, IMG submission 187821) | Tropical forest soil microbial communities from Luquillo Experimental Forest, Puerto Rico - Sample 64 (SPAdes) | ecosystem: Environmental > Terrestrial > Soil > Tropical forest ...
ATCAGCATCGCGCGCCGGAAGTTCTCCTCGAAGCGCGGGCCGAGCACGAAGCCAAGCAGGATCGGCGCGGGGTGGAAGCCGAGCCGCAGCAGGACGTAACCGATGAAGCCGATCACTGCCGTCTCGCCGACCTGGAACATGTCGTTGTTGGCGGCATAGACGCCGATGCACACGAAGAACATCGCGCTGGGATAGAGGTACTTGTACGGAATCGTAAGCAGCTTCACCCACAGTCCGATAAGCGGCACGTTCAGGATGACCAGCATGATGTTGCCGATCCAGAAGCTCGCCACTAGGCCCCAGAAGATATCCGGATGCTCCTTGATGAGCTGCGGACCGGGCACGATTCCCTGGATCATCAGCGCGCCGAGCAGCAACGCCATCACAGCGTCGCCCGGAATGCCTAGACTCATGGTCGGAATGAAGTCGCCTTGCACGGAGGAGTGCGTCGACGTTTCGGGCGCAACCACGCCTTCGATCAGGCCGGTGCCGAACTTCTCCGGATGCTTGGAGATCTTCTTCTCGGTCGCGTAGGCGACGAACGAGGCGATCGTCGGCCCCGTACCCGGGATCAACGAGCACAGGCTGCCGACCAGCGTGCCGCGGATCATCGGGCCGATGGTGCGCTTCATGTCGTCCTTGCTCGGACGCAAGTCGCGCAGACGCACGTTCGTGTACTGCGCATTGATGGTCGAGATCTGGTTCACGCTGTTCATGAACTCGGCGATGCCGAACAGGCCGAGTGCGAGCGCGATCAATTCGATGCCGTCGTCGAGATGCGTGAGGCCGAAGGTGAAGCGCTCGGAGCCCGTCTCGATGTCGGTGCCGACGATGCCGAGCATCAGCCCGAGCACGGTCATCGCGACGCCCTTCACGGGCGAGCCGCGTGCCAATGTCGAGCCGGCCAAGAGGCCCAAGAGCATCAGCGAGCAGATTTCGGCGGGGCCGAACTCCATCGCGACTCTGACCAGCACGGGGGCGAGGAAGATCATTTCGGTGATGCCCCAAGACGCGCCGACGAAGGACGAGAACACCGTCACGCCGAGCGCGACGCCGCCGCGCCCCTGCTTGGTCATCGGGTAGCCGTCGAGGCATGTCACCGCGTGTGGCGGGTGACAGGGCAAGTTCAGCAGGATCGAGCAGATCGCGCCGCCGTACTGCGCTCCGTACATCACGCCGGCGAGCATGAGGATGGCGCCGACCGGCTTGATGCCGAAGGTCAGCGGCAGAAGGATCGAGATGGTGGCGAGCGGGCCCATGCCCGGCAGCACGCCGACCATGTTGCCGACAAGCACGCCGATGAAGCAGAAAACGATGTTGTGTGGCTCGAGCGCGACGCCGAACCCGTACCACAGGTCCGTCAATGCCTGAGCGACCATAGAACCTTCGCCACCCATCACAGCCCCCGCCAAGTGAAAACGGGCATCGGGACTTGCAAAATGTACGAGAACAGCCCGACGCCGAACACGGTAATGATCAGCGAAAGGATGATCGCGTTCTTCAACGTCATCTGCCGGTCACCGAGTGCCGCGACAAAGACGCAAGCAAACGTCCCAGGCGCCAGTCCGAAGAACGAACCGAACAGCATGAACGCGAGCGGCGAGCAGAGAATGCAGGCCCAGGCGAACCACTCCCGATGCTCCGGAAGGAGGTTCTCGTCCTCGCCTTCCGGGACCGGGATCGCGGCGGCCGCAATTCCAATGCCGAGGCAAATTAGAAGGGCGCCGAGCGCGGTCGGCAGAAAGCCAGGCCCCATGTGCATCAGAGTGCCGAGCCGGTAGGCGGGCCCCTTCAGAGCCATCACCAATCCGAAGAACATCATTAACAGCCCGGCGTAAAAATCACGCTTACGCACAAGCCGCTGAACTAGGCCCGCATGGCCTGCGTGGGGCAAATTCAGGGCATCCTCCGATACTTTTTTATGGGTACATAACGCTAAAGCATGAGCAATAGAGGTGCGCGTGGCGACAATCAAGCCTATTCGCCGATCGCCCCGGCGGCAACTCCGCATGATCGGGCCAGCCCCTGTTCTGCGATGCAGCACAGCGGCCAGAACTGACGTCCGAGCCGCATCTTGATGGAGGCGGTCCCGCGGCGGTCGGCGGGGCTAGCGGGAGAAGCGCGATCCGATATGGTGGTCCGTATGGATACCGACGCCCTCCGCCGCCTGCACTACACCGCCGCGATCGGCTGCGGCGTCTTTGCCGCGCTGTGTGTGCACATCGTGCTGTCGGTGTTCGGCATTGGCTTGACCCGCGTTCTGCTGGGAGAGCATGCGATCGCGGCGCTCGCCTGGTGGGCGATTGCCGCATCCGGCTTCGTCACTGGCTGGGCGACGGCCGCCTATCTCATCGCTGCCGCGCGTGAGCGCGCGGTGATGACGCGGCTCGCACAACGCGTGCTGATCGCGGTCGTGTTCATGCTGACGACCGCGGGCGGCATCATCAGCCGCGGCGGCGAAGTGGGGGGAACCGGCAGTGTCGCCGCCGGCGTGACGGCTTTCGGGCTCGGACTCGTGTGCGCCTATTGCGGGGCGCGCTTCGCCTACCTGAACGCGGAGCAGATCTGAACTTTATAAGTCGAGCGCGGGCGGATCGAACCAGTTCGTGAGCGACAGCCCGCCGTCCACGACGAAAGCGGCGCCGGTGACGTATCCCGAGATCCTGTTCGACAGCAGCGCGAGCGCGATCGGCGCGAGGTCCTCACTGCGCCCGAGACGGCCCAGCGGAATGTGCCGGGCCAAAGCCGGATCGGCGACGAAACCACCCGCTGCGATCGCACCCGGCACGAGCGCATTCACGCGTATTCCGGAGCGCCCCAGAGTCTTTGCGAGCTCCTTCACGAGCATCGCAAGCGCCGCTTTCGCCGTACTGTAATGCAGCAAGTTGCGCGGCGTGCCGGCGTGAAGCGACGTCAGCATCAGAAACGAACCGGGTTCGTGCGCGGCGACGAGCTGCTTCGCCAGTTCGCGCGCTAGATGAAACCCGGCATCAACATTGACCGCGCGCATCCGGTCCCACGTCTCTTGGTCCACCGCAAAGGCATGGTCGGCTTCGCGCCGAGGCGGCGCCGCGCTGTGTACGAAATGCGTGATCCGGCCCACCGTCTTTCGTGCATGCGCCAGCAGGTCATCGCATGCCTCGCGGCTTGCCAGATCGCCAATCCATGGCCGAGCGAGTTCGGGCCGAGGCGAGGAGGCGATTGCGTCCGCGACCCTATCCTCCCGAATATCGGCGAACACGGTACACACGCCTTCGCCGACCAGAGCTTGTGCGATGGCGCGGCCGATCCCGTTGCCCGCACCCGTCACCAAGGCCGCTTCGCGACTTGGGTCGAAGGCATTGCTGAAGATGCTCATCGCTCCCGACGCCTCGATTGGACGATCACGCGGTTACGACACCAACCTGACGCAAGTGGCACTTCGTATTTTCGGTTTCAAAAGACGTACTCACTGAGCCAGTCGGCAATCCAGTTCACGCCTGCCTGACGGTCGTCCACCTGGCAGTGTTCGGCCGCGCCTTCGTTCTGATCGAATAGTTTCAATGTCTTGTTTTTCGAGCCGAGTTTTTCATACAGGAGCATCGCTTCCTGCGGCGGAATAATGCGATCGTTGGTGCCGTGCACGACGAGGAAGGGGCACGTTACCTGCTGGGCGATACCTTCCAGAGAGAAGTTTTTCATTAAGTCGACCGCTTTGCCGAAATCGAGATCGGGTACGCCAAATACCCAAGGCACCTGGAAATGCGAGGTGGCAAGCTTGCCTTTCTTCATCTGCTCCTGCGAGCGCTGCAGCCAAGCATCCATGTCCCACCACATGGCGCCGAACGCGACCCCGCCGGCATATCGTTTATCGAGCGCTGCGATGCGCGGAGCGCAATATCCGCCGAAGCTGTAGCCCATGATGGCCACCTTGCTCGCATCGACCTCCTTGCGCTTGGCGACATAATCGAACGCGGCACGGCCGGGTACTTCGTAATCATAGCGCGAGGGAATTTTTTGTAGCCGCAGCGTCTCGCCCTGGCCCGGGCCGTCGATCGCGAGTGTGTTGAAGCCACGGCGCGAGAACTCGAGACCGCAAAAGACCGAGCTCATTTCCTTGCAGTTATCGAGACCATCGAACACGACCACCGTCGGAGCCGGTCCGGCCGCGTTCTGCGCTGGAATGAAATAGGCGGGCAGCGTGGTGCCCTCGTACGGTACGGCGACGCGCTCAAACTGCGGATACCGGATCGGAATTCCTTTACTGAAGCACCTCATCGCCTTTTCGTAGATTTTGCTTTTGAGCTCGCCCGGATAAACCATCCGCTCGCCGGTGTAATAATAATAGCCCGCCCGCATGTAGTAATCGCCTGCGGTCAATCGGCGGCCTTTCGCCATGGCAGCATCCGCGAGTGCTGCAACGTGATCTGCCATCGCGCACCATTCCTGCCACCACGCCTCCTTGTCCGCCGGATCGTTGCCGCGCGCGATCAGCTTCTCCCCAATGCATTCGATTTCCCCAAGGCACACGACGCCATAGGGCGCCATTCCCTTGGTGACCATCGTCGCGTTCGACCACGAAAAATTCTCGCCGAACTGATCGGTCCAGTGGTTGGCCATGCACTCTTCCTTGTCGTTGAATTGCGCTCCAGCTCGGACGCGAAACAGCGCCGGACCGTGGCGACGGGATTCTATTGAGGTGTGATGCCGGCGTCCTTGATGACCTGCGTCCAGCGTTGCAAATCCTCCGCCAGCATCTTGGCGAACGTTTCGGGATCGCTGCCGACCGGAGTCATGCCCTGCTTCTCGAACAGCTCCGCCACATCCGGCGATGCCACGGCCTTTGCCGTCGCATCGCTGAGCGCCTTCACAATCGCCTTTGGTGTATTCGGCGGCGCGAGAAGCCCGAAGTAATTATAGATCTCATAGTCTTTGAAGCCCGACTCCATCATTGTTGGCACGTCGGGAAGCGCCTTCGAGCGTTGCGCTCCGGTCACGGCGAGGCCGATAACGTTACCGCTCTTCACCTGTCCGACTTCGACCGGCAGCGCATCAAACATGGCATCGATGCTGTTGCCGAGGAGATCGTTGAGCGCGTTCGCCGCGCCCTTGTACGGCACGTTCACGATGCTGATGCCGACCTTGAGCCGCAACAGCTCCGCGGCGAGCGAAAGCGAGCTGCCGGCTCCTCCGCCGGAGCCAAAGGTCAATTTACCCGGATTCTTTTTTCCGTAGTCGACGAACTCGGCGACCGATTTGACGTTCAACGTTTTGCGGGCGGTAAGGATGAATGGTCCGGAAGAGACCTCCGACACGGCCGTCATCTTGCGCACATCGAACGGATAGTCCTTCCGCGACGGCTGCGCCACTACGATTGCTGCGGAGATCATGAACAGCGTGTGGCCGTCCGGAGGAGCATTCGCGATCTCGCGATAGGCCGGCTCGAAGAAGCCGCCCGGCTTGTTTTCCACGATCACCGAAGTCTTCAAACTGTCCGACAGCTTGTTCGCGATGATTCGAGCCGTGACATCGGTGGCACCGCCCGGCACGACTGCCACGATCATCCTGATCGGACGGTCGCTGAAACTTTGCGAGCGAGCCGCCGAGTTAAGCGAGACAAGAGCCAAGGCGCAGCCAACGGCTAGTCCGCTCACCGATTTTAGTAATGTCATCGCTCCCCTCCCAACGACTGAGCGCCCTGGCCGGACCGCATTAGCCGCATTAGCCCGGTTTCAGGTCGGCCTTACGCACCACTTTTCCCCACTTCTCGGTCTCGCTCGCGATAAATTTCCCGAACTCGGCGGGCGCGCCGCCAAACGGCTGGCCGCCGAGTTCGCTTAAGCGCGCTTTGGCATTCGCGTCGGCGAGGATCAGGTTGATTTCGCGATTAAGCCGCTCGACGATTTCGGGCGGCGTTTTTGTCGGAGTGCAGACGCCTTGCCAGCCGAACGCCTCGAAGCCCGGAACGGACTGGCTTATCGTTGGGACCCCGGGCAGAACCACCTGCACGGCAGGGCTGACTGCCAGTGCACGGAGCCGGCCTCCCTTGATATAGGAAATTGAGGAAACCAGAACGTCGAACATGACCTGAACCCGGCCGGCCATCAGGTCGGTGATCGCCGGCGCTGCGCCGCGATAGTGCACCGGAACCATGTCCAGGCCGGTGGCCATATTGAAATAGATTCCGCAGAGGTGCTGGAGACTCCCCGATCCCACCGTTGCAACATTGGCGTTGCTACTGTTGGCTTTTGCATATGCGATGAACTCGGGAACGGACTTGACCGGAAGGTCGGCGTTTACTTCCATAACGACCGGCGTGCGCACCACGCCGGCGACCGGTGCAAGATCGCGCAGAACGTCGAAAGTGAGCTTGCCCTCGTACAGTGTCGTGTTGATGGCGATCGCGGTCGACGCATAGAGAAGCGTGTAGCCGTCGGGCTGTGCGCGAACGACATAATCAGAGGCGATATTTCCACCCGCTCCCGAACGGTTTTCGACGACGAATTGTTGGCCCAATCGTTCCGAAAGCCATTGAGCCACAAGGCGCGCATTGATGTCGGAAGCGGAACCGGGAGAAAAGCCAACGATCAGATGCACCGGCCGCGATGGATACGTATCGGCCAGACCGCTGCGGCTCACGAATGGAGCCGCCGTGGCGCCGGCTGCAAATTGGAGAAAGCGGCGGCGCGGAATTTTGTTATCCTGCATTGGCTTCACTCCACTCTTTGTTTTGTCTCGCCAAGCCCAGATGCGAGCTACAGCGTCATCGAACCTCCACCGTCGACGTACCAGGCCGTGCCCACGACGTAGCTCGACCGCTCCGACGCCATGAAGGCGACGACGCCGGCGACCTCCTCCGGGCGTCCCATGCGGCCCACGGGCAGTTTGGAAACCCGCTGCTTGCGCACCTCCGCCTCGGTCTGGCCTGTTATCTGCGCCCACTCCTTCATCGTCTCATCCTGCCGCTCGGTATCGATGATGTACGGCACGACCGCATTGATCAGGATGTTGTCCTTCGCGAGTTCGGCCGCCAGCGCCTTGGTCAAATTGAGCATGGCGGAATTATTGAGCGCCGCCGGCACGACTTGAAAATGCGGCTGCCGTCCTGCGAGGCCGGAGATGTTGATGATGCGGCCCCATTTGCGCTTGCGCATATGCGGAACAACGTGACGGATGCAGCGCGCCGCTGGGTTAAATTTTTGATCGAAGAAAAGCGTGACGTCCACGTCGGCGACAGCGAAGAAGTCTTGCGGAATAACGGTAGCCGCCGAGTTCACCAGAATGTCGATCTGGCCGTACCGCTCGACAACTTGCGTGGTCATCGCGGCGACCTCGGCGTTGGCGCCGAGATCGGTGGGGATTCCAAGCACACGGCCCGGGTGAGCATGGGACAACTCGCGGCAAGCGGCGGCGTTGACGTCGGGATTCTTGTTGACGAGAACGGCGATAGCGCCTTCCTGCAGCAGTTCCTTCGCGCAAGCCTTTCCGATCCCGCGGCTGCCACCCGTAACGATCGCAACCTTATCCCTCAGCCCGAGATCCAATTCCCCCTCCACCAAACAACGTCAGGATACCGGAAGAACGATATCAAACGATCAGGGCGCCGCCATCGATGTAAACGATCGACCCCGTTGCAAAGCCGTTGGTCATGAACGTGAGAATCTGCTGCGCGATATCCTCGCCGAGACCGACGCGGCCGACCGGCAGGCCCGCCGCTACCTTGGCGAGCATTTCTTGTCGCGCCGCCTCAGGCATCGCGGCACGGATCGGGGTATCGATGATGCCCGGTGAGACGCAATTCACCCGGACGGGAGCGAGTTCGAGAGCAAGGCTTCGCGCCAGTGATTCCAATGCGCCGTTTGCGGCTCCGACGATGGCCGCGGCAGGTCGCGGCCGCACGCTGAGAAAACCGGAGACGAGCGTGAGCGAACCGCCGGGGCGGATGTTCGCCTCGCGCGCGACGCGCCAGGCGCCCCAGAATTTGCCTTCCATCGTCGAGCGCACGTCGGCCATGCTGACCGTCTTGAAAGGCCCGCTGCGGAGTTGTGCAGCCGTGACGACGACGTGATCCACCGGTCCGCATTTGCCGAAGAGTTCGGCAACGCTCGCGTCATCGGTCACATCGGTCGGAATGGCCTTTGCAGCGATCTTGTCAGCGGCGACTTTGAGGCGGTCCGGATTGCGCGATGCGATCACGACGTCGGCGCCTTCGCGCTTCGCGATCTCGGCCGTCGCCAAACCGATCCCGGAGGACCCGCCGACAACCACGACTGTTTTTCCTGCAAGCAGCATTCGGCGTCCTCGCGTTCCCTGCGTTCGAGCTTACCCGGGAATGTATCGCGTACCGATCGAGGGCTTGCTTTGGCCGAGGCCCGGCAACTCCCAAACGCCGGCTCCGGCCGGATTGATGTCAGCGGCGATGTCGACATCGATCAAATAGGGCTTGTTCGCGTCGACACCCTTGCGCACGGCTTCCGCCAGATCGGCTGCGCGGTCGACGCGCACGCCTTCGATGCCAGCTGAGCGCGCCATCGCTGCAAAGTCTGGATTATAACGCTCGCCGGTCTTCGGATCGTGGAAGTCGGTCGCCAGTTCACGCCCGCCGAGATAGCCGCGCTGCAGACCGCGGATCGAGGCGTAGGCGTAGTTATTCCAGACCACCCAGACGACCGGCAGATTGTATTCGACCGCCGTGCCGAGCACATTGGCATGCATGAAGAATGCGCCGTCGCCGCACACAGACACGCATGGACGGTCGGGCGCGGCGAATTTGGCGCCGAGCACGCCGGCGACGCCATGACCCATAGCGCCGAATCCCATGCAGCCGATCAGCGAGTCGGGACGCCGCGGCTTGCAATAGCCAAGCAGCCAGTTGTGGTGCACGCCAATGTCGCTGACGAGGATCGCGTCGTCCGGCAGTCCGCGGTCAATCTCGAACGCGGCGCGTTGCGGATTAATTGGCTGACTGTCGTCGGTGAAGCCGGGCGCAACCAGTTTGTCCCATTCCTTACGGTAGCCGTCGATCGCCATCAGCCATTTCCGGCGTGCATCCGCTTTTCCATTGAGGTGGGCACGGCGATCGAGTTCGGCATGGAGCTGCCGCAGGAACGTGCGCACGTCTGCCATCAGCCCAAGCGCGACCGGATAGTTGCGGCCGATCTCCTCCGGATCGATGTCGACATGGATCAGCTTGGTCGGCGGGATGGTGAAGGAGTAGCCGGGAATCCATGAGCTCGAGGTGCGGTCGTCGAAGCGCACGCCGAGCGCCAACAGCACGTCCGCCTGCCGCGTGGCGTGATTGGCTTGGTAATGGCCGCCGCGCGCGACAAGCCCGAGTGCGAGCGGATGATGCGTGTCGATGGCGCCGAGGCCGCTCATCGAGGCGGCCACGGGGATTTGCAGACGCTCCGCGAGCTTGAGCAGATCTTGCGTTGCGCCTCCCCAGCGCACGCCCTGGCCTACGATGATGCATGGCCGCTCGGCCGCGAGCAGCATGTCGACAGCTTTGACGACGCCCTCCGGATCGGCACCGCAGCGGCTGGAAATATTGGCGGTCCACTCTTGCGGGTTGGGCGCCTCTTCAGCGGCCGCCTCCAAAAACACGTCGAAGGGCACATCGAGCACGACAGGGCCCGGCCGGCCGGTGACCATCGTCTTCCACGCCTGCCGCACCATCAGCGGCACCTGCTCGCCGCGCGTCGGCTGATAGACCTTCTTGCAGCACGCGCGCACCATCGAGGGGAAGTCCGCCTGATATTGGCGATACATTTCCTGGAAGGCGCCGCGGTTGAACTGGTTCGTCGGCACGTTGCCGGTCACCGCCAGAAACGGCACGGAGTCGAGATAGGCCGTCGTCAGCGAGATCGGCAGGTTGGCGGATCCGGGGCCGCACGATGTGAACGTCGCGATCGGCTGGCCTGAGACCCGATAATAAACGTCGGCCATGAACCCGGCGACGCTCTCGTGATGCACCGAGACCGTCTTGATGTCGGCCTGCCGCTCGTAAAGCGCATCGATGAACTGGATGTTGCCGTGGCCGCAAAGCCCGAACGCGTACGGCACTTTTTCCCGGATCAAATAATCGACAATGACCTGCCCTCCGTTGAGCTTATTGGTCGACATCGATTGGCCCTCCTTTCGAGAAACGGCGGCTGGAAGCCTCAGCGCGGACCCTATTTCTCACAATGCTGCAGGTCAATTGCTATGGTGATATACTGGGCCGCCAGCAATGAGGAGCGATATCCATGACCGAGGGGCGCAATTGGTTCATCCGCAACGTTGCCGAAGTGCCGTGGCGGCAATTTCCGGATCATTTCGGCGGCGCACTGTCGAAGCCGCTGGTCATGCCGGAAACGGCCGGTTCGCAACATATCGACTATCGCATCTCGATGTACCAGCCGATGGCTTACGTGAAGGTGCACCGGCACAAACGGCAGGAGCAGGTCTACCACGTCATCGAAGGCGAGGGCCTGATGCACATCGATGGCAAGGATCACGTCGTCCGCAAACACGATTTTATTTTTCTTCCGCCAGGCGTCGACCACTCGATCTCGAACACCGGCCTGGTCGATCTCGTCTTTCTGGTCGTGACGTCGCCGGTAACCGACGAATGAACTAAGCAAGCCGCTCGCGCGCGGCGTTGCGCCCGGCTCTGCGCCCGGACGCAAACGCCCAGCCGAGATGATGACCGTGCCCTTTCAGGAGCAGGCCACCCTGCCCCGTCGAACCGGCCGCGTACAATCCGGCAATCGGCGCGTCGCCGGGCCCAAGCACGCGATGCTCCATGTCCACCGCGAGCCCGCCTTCGGCGTGCACGAAGACGGCGCGCACTGGGCCGAGCGCCACATACGGTCCATCCGCGAGCGGCGTGCGGCCCCCTGCATTGGCATTCGATTGGGCGACAGTCGCGGCCAGCGATCCTGCAGGCATCTGGAGTCTCGTCGCGAGCGCTTCGAGTGAACGGGCCTTGTGGAAAATGTCGCGGCGGTTGCGCCGGTAATCGTCGATATAGGCGTAAGCCACTCCTGGCGCGGTCGAAATGAAATGCGGCCAGCGCGAGAACAACTCAGTCAGACGCTTGTCCAGCAGGATGTAGGCCACTTTGTCCGGCTGGTCGGGCAGCGCATAGGCCGGTTTGTCGCATTCGTCGGTGAAACGCTCGCCGCGTTGATTGACCAGCCGCGCGCCCGCCGCGAACAACTCGGGCGACGGTGCCAGCGCCGTCGTGACGAAGCTCATGACGAACGGCCGCAGCAAAATGGGCGGCAATTTCTCGAGCAACCACGCCATCAAGCCAGCCAACGGACGCCACGGCGGCAACATCAGCAGCATGTTTGTCCCAGGCGGCGGCACGAAACGCAGTTCGGGGCCAAGCGCGAGATCGCCGTTGACGATCCGGGCGCCAAGTTGCAACGCGAGCTTCTGGCCATCGCCGGTCGCGGTGACATTCACGCCATCGATCTTCGCCTCCTGCGGGCCCATGAAACGGGCCTTGAGTTCAGGATCGCTGGTGAAATCACCAGCTGCCAGAACGACCGCGCGCCGTGCGCGAACGGTCCAAGCGGCGCCGGGCGTGGCACACTCGACGCCGGCGACGCGGCCTCCCTCTGTGATCAGCTTTATCGCGCGCGCATCGCAGCGAATGTCGACACCCGTCCGGCGCGCGGCCCTGCCCAAATGCGTGATGAACGCCCGCGAATTCGGCAGCACGTTGTGCATGCGCGGCCTGGTGTGGGGCGGCTCCGGCATCGGGCCGAAGAACCGGACCCCATGCGCGAGCAGCCACTTGAATGTGTCTGGCATCTCATTCGCCAGGAGCCGCCGTAGCTCGACATTGTCGCGGTTATCCAGCGCACCGTTGAAGCCGGCCATATCGCGCCAATGGTCGGCGGGATTATCAATAATCCCTGCGCGCGCCTGATGCGGCGTCTCGGTCGCCGTCACCGAGCCAATCGACCACGCCGTCGAGCCGCCAAGCTGCGGATTTTTCTCGAGCAAGACGACGGAAGCGCCCGAGGCGCGCGCCTCGATCGCGGCTGCAAGGCCGCTTCCGCCGCCCCCGACGACAATGACGTCGTACTCGGCCGCGTAGCTCATGAGAGGAAGCGCTCCGATGGAAGCCGAAGCTAATCAGCCATCCGGAAGGCAAGTCAACCTCATCCGGCATTATGAGGTGCCATTTGGCATTCCGGAAAAAGCGGTGTTACTGTTGCTGGCGAACGGGAGGCGGCCATGAGTGCAATTCCAGCCGGCAAGACTCGCGAGCGGTCCCGAACTGAAATCCCAATGTTGATCGGCGGTGAGTGGCGGGCAGCCTCGGAAATGTACGAGGTGCGCGATCCGTACCGCGGGGACATCGTCGAGCTTGCCTATGGCGGCGTGAAAGAGTCGGGGATTGGACGCGAGGGACCGCGCTATTCAATCCGCGACATGACGGAAGAGCGCGTGGTCCTTTTCAATTATTGAGAATGGAGACTCGTTGTTGAAATCGCAGACCAAGACAAAGCCCAGCGCGAAATCCTCAGCATTGCCGGTGCGCAAAGCGTCGCGCCAGTTGAAGCGCCTGCCGAAGAACGACGGGCCGCCGCGCGGCGGGGTCCAGTCGCTCGGCCGCGCATTCGCCATTCTCGAGGAAGTGGCGCGGCACCGGGAAGGAATTGGGCTGGCCGACCTGAGCAAACTCGTCGGCTTGCACAATTCGACGACGTTTCACCTGGCCAAGACGCTGGTGTCCCTCGGTTATGTTCGGCAAGAGCCCGACTCGAAGCGATACCGCATCGGAGGGCCGCTATTTGCGCTGGCGGCGAGCGCTCTAGACGAGATCGAGATGGTCAATCTCGCCAAACCGGTGCTCGAAGAATTGTCGTACGAGACGGGCGAGAGCAGCCATTTCTCGGTCAGGATGGGCGACGCTGTCGTCGTGATCGCCAAGACCGGCGGACCGGGCGCTTTTCAATTGGCTGATCGCGTCGGCGTCGTCCGGCCTGCCCATTGCACCGCGTTGGGCAAAGTGATGCTCGCCTCGCTCAACGAGGATCAACTGCAAGGCTATCTGGAGCGCGCGGATCTGAAGCCCTCGACGGCGAAGTCGATCACCGAAAAGCCGGCGCTGTTGCGTGACATCGCGGAAGTTCGGCGCACGGGCGTTGCCAGCGACGAAGGCGAGTTCGATCTCGAGGTTCGCTGCTTTGCTGTACCGGTGCGCGACTTCACCGGGCGGGTCGTTGGCGCGATCGGCGCTTCGGGCCCGATCTGGCGGCAGGGCAACAAGGGGCAAAAGGTGAAGCTGCTGCAGGCCGCCGCCGATCGACTGTCGGCCGCCTTCGGAGCTGAAAGGGCACGGCAAAGGCCGCGAAGCAGCGGCTCCTGAGACGTTTTCGGCGTTGACACTCGAGTATCGCTCGGGCCTATAATCCCACAATAAAAAAAAGCCTCTCACAATATCGCATGAGAGATCGGAAGGGCTCGGGCCAGCAACGGGAGGGCATCGTGGGCATCATTTACAATCGGCGGCGCGTACTGAAAGCCGGCGCGGCTCTGGCCGGCGCATCGGCATTTGGATTTCCCGCTATCGTGAGCGGCCAATCCGACAAAATTAAAATTGGCCATCTCACTCCATTGACGGGGTTTCTCGGCGCCCTCGGCGCCTATGCCCAGCTCGGGCTCAGGATGGCGGAGGAAGAGATTAACCGCTCGGGCGGCGTGATGGGACGCCCGCTCGACGTCATGTCGGAGGATTCCGTCAATCCGGCCACCGCAGCCACTAAGGCGCAGCGCATGCTGGATCAGGACGGCGCGACCGTGCTGATGGGCGAGATCAACTCCGCCTCGGCCGTGACGATCATGCAGGTCGCCGCCCGCAACAAGCGCTTCTATATGCAAATCGGCGCGCGTTCGGACGCGCTGCGCAACGGAAAGAACTGCAACCGCTACACCTTCCACGTCGACATCCCCAGTCACGTGATGGTCTACGCGGTCGGCAAGGCGCTGGTGCGCGACGGCATGATGCAGGGCAAGAAGTTCTACACGTTGACCGCCGACTACATTTTCGGCCACGACCTCGCCAGCGCCGCCAAAGACTTCTTCAAGGAGAACGGCGGCCAACTCGTCGGAGACGAACTCGTCGCGACCGACGTCACCGAATTCAGCCCGTATCTGCTCAAGATCCGTCAGGCGAAGCCGGACATTGTCTGCTCCAATCTCGCCGGCAATCAGGTCACCAATCTGATCAAGCAGTATGCGGAATTCGGCCTGCCCTACCCGATCGTGGGGTTCAACCTGAACACCGCAGACGCCTGGGCGGCCGGCGAAGGCAATTTAAGCGGCACATGGCCGACCGTCTGGCACCACGATCTCGACGTGCCCGCGTCGAAGACGTTCGTCGCCAACTTCGTCAAGAAATACGGCAAGCCGCCGGAGAACCATGCCTGGATCGAGTACATCTCTCTGAAGATCATGGCGCAGGCGATGGAGGAGACGAAGTCGACCGACACGGAAAAACTGATCGCCTATTTCGAGAAAGAACCCCAATTCGATATCTTGAAGGCACGCAAAGGCTACTTCCGGTCTTGGGATCACCAGCTGATGCAAGAGGCATATCCGTTCACGGTGAAGCCGAAAGGCCAGGCAAAGGACCAATGGGACACGCTGCAGCTTGGCGCTGCGGTGCCGAACGCCAACGAGTCGCTCGAAGTCCTGTCGGTCAAGAAGGAGCAGAACACCTGCGTGATGTAATCCGCGCCGGTGTAGTTGATTAACTGCGCGCCGGCGGGACATCTGTAACCCGCCTGCGCGCTCCTGCTCCAGGACCTGCGAATGCAGTTCACGTTCTTGCTTGAACAGGTGGTGAATGGCCTCGTGCTCGGAGGTTACTACCTGCTCATCGCGCTTGGGCTGTCGCTAATTTTCAGCGTCGGCGGCATCGTGAACCTCGCGCACGGCGCGTTCTACGCGCTTGGCGCTTATCTTTCGTTCACCATCGCGAGAGCGTTTGGGTTTGGCGCGTCCGTCGTTCTGTCTCCTATCGCCGTCGCCTTCCTCGGCATTCTGTTTGAGCGCTTCCTGTTGCGGCGGTTTTATGCGGCCGATCCGATCCTCGGACTGCTCGTCACATTCGGGTTGGCCATGATTGCGGAGCAATTCATCCGTATTGTCTGGGGGGCGGCTCCGCTGTCCGTGAACATGCCGCCCGCGTTCAAGGGCTCCGTCTTCCTCGGCGACTTCCTGTTCTCTCGGTATCGACTGTTTCTGCTCGCAGTCGTGATCGCCGTGCTAGCCGCCATCTGGTTGCTGCTGAACAAAGCCTCGTTCGGCCGGGTCGTGCGCGCCGGCATTCAGCGGCCGGACATGGTGGCGGCGCTGGGGATCAAACTGCAACCGTACATGACGGCGATCGTCATGCTCGGCGTTGGCATGGCGGCGCTGGGCGGCGCTCTGTTTGCGCCGATCACCATCGTTCACCCGGCGATGGGCGCCGAGGTCATCACTGTCGCTTTCGTGGTGGTGGTGATCGGCGGACTCGGCAGTTTCTGGGGCGTAGTCATTTCTGCGCTGCTGGTCGGGGTCGTCCGCGGAATGACGATCCACTTCATCCCGGCGGCCGGAGAGGCCTCAATGTATGTGCTGATGTTCCTGGTCCTTCTCTTCCGCCCGCGCGGGCTGCTCGGCGAGCGGATCGAGAAGTTCGAAACATGAAAAAGTCCGTGGCCCGGTATTGGAAGTTTCAGCCGCTGGTGGTCGCGGCGATCGGCTTGTGCGCGCTGCCGTTTGCCATGCGGCTGATCGGCCTCAGTCCCGATACGGCCGCGACCGTCGTGATCCTCGCGATCGCGGCGATGGGTCTGAATCTCTGCATCGGCTACACAGGCTTGGTCTCGTTCGGTCATGCCACCTGGTTCGGTATCGGCGGCTATGCTGCCGCGCTGGCGCAGCAACACTGGTTTCCCAACCAGATCGCGTTGCCCATCCTGGCGTCGATGATCGTCGTCGCGGCGCTCTCGGCCTTCGCGGGTTTCATTATCCTGCGCCGGCGTGGCGTCTATTTCTCCCTGCTCACGCTCGCTCTCTCCGCGCTCACCTACACGATTGCATTTCGCTGGACCGATGTAACCGGCGGTGAAAACGGGCTCGGCAATCTTCAGCGCGGCGCAATTGGTCCGATCGATCTCGGCAATCCACTCGCCTACTACAGCCTGGTGGCTTTGATCGCGCTCGCGGTGATGTACGCATTGCTGCGCATTCTGCGATCGCCATTCGGACACGTGGTCGTTGCGATCCGTGAGAATCAGCAACGGGCGACGTTTCAAGGGTACAAGGTCGAACGCTACAAGTTGTCTGTCTTCGTGATCTCGGCAGTCGTTACCGGACTCGCCGGGTCACTCCTCGCATTCCTCACATATCTCGTATCCGCCGAAGGCGTATCGGTCCCGTTCTCGGGCGAACTGCTGGCCATGGTCGTGATCGGCGGGATGCGGAGCTTTTTAGGCCCGGCATTCGGAGCACTTTTCTTCATCCTTTTCCGCGAATTGTTCTCCATCTGGACGGCGAATTGGCTGCTCTGGTTCGGGCTCATCTTTGTGACATTCGTGATCTTCTCGCCGAACGGCCTCGTCGGAATCTGGGCCGAGTTCAAGCGGCGATGGCGGCCTACGGCGGTCGAGAGCGCTGCGATGAGCAAACGCCGCGTCTATGACGACCTTGCGCTGCCCGATTTCCTGCGCCCCGTGGGCCACTCCGGCACGGTGCTCAAGATCGAAGGCGTATCGAAACATTTTGAAGGAATCCGTGCGGTCGAGGATGCAAGCATCAGCATCTCAGCTGGCGAAATCCACGCTCTGATCGGACCGAACGGCGCGGGAAAGACCACGTTGTTCAACCTGGTTTCCGGTCTGTATGAGCCGAACGGCGGCACGATCAAACTCTACGACCGAAAGATCGAAGGATCCGCGCCCGCCGACATCTGCAACAAAGGCCTGGTGCGCTCGTTTCAAATCACCAACCTGTTTCGAGGCCTGCCCATCTACGAAAATCTGCGCCTTTCCGTGCAGGCGCGCCACCCGAAGCGTTTCAATTTCTGGGCCGATACCGACGATCTTCTCGACGTCCATGCCGAAACGGTCGAATTGATCCGCTATCTCGGGCTCGAAGGTATCGAGCAGATGGATGCCGGCGAGCTCTCATACGGCGGACAGCGCCTGGTCGACCTCGGCATCGCGCTCGGCTGCAAGCCGCAGGTTCTGTTGCTCGACGAGCCGCTCGCGGGACTTCCCGCTGCCGAGCGCGAACGGGTGTCGAACCTCGTGAAGAACGTCGCCGCCAATATCCCCGTGCTGATAGTCGAGCACGACATCGATCGCGTGCTTGGCCTGTCCCACCGCGTCACGGTCATGAACCAGGGGCAGATCCTGATGACCGGCACACCCGATCAGGTGCGTAACGACCAGCGCGTGCAGGAAATCTACACCGGGACGGGCGACAGCGACGTCGTGCAACACCGCGCTAGCGCGGCAGCGGCGAATGCAAAGCAGGTCCTCCGGTTCGAGAACGTGGACGCGTTCTACGGCAAGAGCCACATCCTGCACGGGGCCTCTCTCGACGTCCGCGAAGGCGAAATCGTCGCACTCGTCGGCCGGAACGGTGCCGGCAAGACGACTTTGTTGCGCACTTTGAACGGGCTCGTGCCCGCCGCATCAGGCACGATCGAATATGACGGACGCGACATCACACGCCTCGGTGCTCCGGAGATAGCGCGCTTGGGCGTCGGCTATGTGCCGCAAGGCCGGCAACTGTTCGCGGGCATGACCGTCGCCGAAAACCTCGCGCTTGGACGCCTCGCCCGCGCGAGCGACGGAAAGGATGCGATCGTTTGGACGGACCGGGAGATTTTCGAGCATTTCCCGCGGCTCAAGGAGCGCGTCAACGTCGCCGCGGACTTCCTGTCCGGCGGCGAGCAGCAGATGCTCGCGGTCGCGCGCGCGTTGTGCGGCAATGTCAGGCTGCTACTGCTGGACGAGCCGTTCGAAGGCCTTGCGCCGAACATCGTGCGGGAGCTGTTCGACGTGTTCGATCGGCTGCGCGGCCGCGCCTCGGTCATTATCGTCGAGCACAATCTCGACCTCGTGCTGTCGCTCGCCGATCGCGTCTTCGCGCTGGAGCGCGGTGCCATCGTTCATCAGGGGCCGTCCGAACCGCTGCTGCGCGATATCGAGTACCGGAAGCGGATCCTGTGGGTCTAAGCGCCCTTGCAAAGGAGCTCGGATGGCAAAATGGTTCGCCTTCGCCTTGGCCATTGCAGCGACGTTCGCGAGCAGTGCCCGGGCTGAACAAACGATCGCGGTCTTCACGAAGAACTCGACCAATCCCGCCTACGCGGCCTTCCGTCTCGCCGCCGATCAGGTGGCGCGCGCGAACGGAATGAAGGCTGTCCACTTCGTTCCGAACAAGCCAGACGACGTCGACGAGCAGAAGAGCTTCGTCGAAGACATCCTGAAGAATCGACCGGACGTCGTGGTTTTCATTCCGGTCGACGACGTCGCAATGGTGGACTCGGTCAAAAAACTCAACGAGGCGAAGATCCCGGTGGTGCTCGCCTCCAACCCGCTGCCGGGCAGCTTCGTCAGCTACGTCGGAGCCGACGATTACGAGATCGGCTACCGCGAAGCGAAATACCTTTTCGAAGCCATGCAGGGGAAAGGCAAGATCGTCATCATCGAAGGCACGGCGGCGGCTCCAACGAACCGTGAGCGCTTGCGTGGCTATCGCCGCGCGCTGGAGGAGACCCCCGACATTCAGGTTCTGGCGTCCGGCGCCGGAAATTACCAGCAGGCCGACGCGGAGCGCCTGATGGCAAAATTCCTTGCCGGGCATCAGCAAATCGACGCCGTCTTGTCGGCGAACGACAGCATGGCTCTCGGCGCACTGCAGGCACTCGACAGCGCGAACCGCAAGGCGATCGTGATCGGGATCAACGGCGTCCTTCCGGCCATCAAGCAGATCGAAAGCGGCCGCATGCTCGCGAGTGTTGATTTCAACATGTTCAAGATCGGCTGTTTCGCGACATTGGCAGCCGTTCGCCATCTCAATATGGAAGCGCTCCCGCAGAAGGTGATTTTGCCGGCGGAAGTCATCGATAAGAAGAATTATCAAGCATGGCTTACTCCGGTTGAGCAGCGGACCTGTCCGGCCTGGAGCGAGGCAGCGAAATAGCGTGCGGCAGCTTCGTCATCTCGTCGTCATCGGCCATGGAATCGCCGGGCTTGCCGCAGCGCTATCCGCCGCCGAGGAGGCGCGCGGCAGCGTCCGAATCACCATTCTCGACAAGGCGCCGGCGGCCGAGGCTGGAGGCAATACCCGCTGGTCTCCGTCGAACATGCGCATGGCTTCGACGGAGCGCGTCGAGCCTCAGTTCGTCGAGGACATGATGGAAGCGACGGGCGGGCGCGGAGACCGGCGCTATTTCGAGCGTCTGGCAGCGGAGGCACCGGACGCGATCAAATGGCTGCAATCATTCGGCGTCGAGTTTATCCAACCGCCCTATTATCTCGCAAAGGGACCACCGCGGATCCAGCCCGTCGGAGGCGGAGCCAAATTGATCGAGCTTTTGAGTCACGCGGCTCAGAACTCCGACATCAATTTCCAATACGAATGCGCGGCACACGAGATCGTCACCGACAACGGCGACATTGCCGGCGTTGCCGTTCGAGACAAGACCGGAAGCGAGGTCGTTCCAGCAGACACCATTGTGCTTGCCTGCGGTGGTTTCCAGGCCAATCGAGCCATGCTGCGCGCCCAACTCGGCGAGCCTGCCGGGAGCATGCGGCTGATCTCACCCGGCACGAGCTTCGACACCGGCGACGGAATCGCGATGGCCACCCGGATCGGGGCCGACCGATCGGGAGACTGGAACGGCATGCATTGCGAGCCGGTCGACACGCGCAGCAAGGGCTCCGCCCCGGTCGTCCTCGTCTATCCCTACGGCATCGTCGTGGACAGGCAGGGGCGCCGCTTCTTCGACGAGGGCGGCGGTTTGATGCACGAAACCTGGGAACGGCTCGCGCGCATGATCCAGTTCGAAGCGCCCGGCGCTATCGCATTTGTCGTGCTCGACAGCCGATTGCTGGAGATCGCGGACTACCAGCGCGCCATCCGTTCCGAGGTCGCGCCGGTCAAAGCCGAGACGCTGCCGGAATTGGCGCGCGCTTGCGACATCGATTCCGGTGGTCTTATCGAGACGGTGCATCGTTACAATGCGGCGTGCACGGGCGAACCGCAGCGTTTCGATGCAACACGCTGCGACGGGTTACGCGCCGACAGCGTCCTTTCGCCGCCTAAATCGAACTGGGCCCGTGCAATCAGCAAACCGCCCTTTCTCGCTTACCCGATCGTCGGCGCGATCGCGTACACGTTCGGCGGATTGGCAACGGACGCGCGCGCACGCGTTCTGCGTCAGGGGCAGCCAATCTCGGGGTTGTTTGCGGCTGGCGAAATCACTGGGCACTTTTATGCGACCGCACCCAACGCAGTTTCGGTGCTCCGCGCCCTGGTGTTCGGCAGGATTGCGGGGCTGGAGGCGGTCAATCTCTTGCAGCCGGCACGATAATCTCTTGCGGCCATGCTGAGTGTGCGCGGAGAACTCAATCCCGATTTTCCTGGCCAAACAAAGCTCGATTGTTATTCATCTCTGGAAGCGCGGCAGGCTGCGCAACGAACTTGTCAACCGGGCGGCTGACTGGGCGGCGCCAATACGCATTGATGAGCTTTCGTTTTTCCGCGGACGTAAGATTGCTCGATTCCGAAGCCTCGCACTCCTCACACATCGAATTTGACTCGGCTGTTGCGTTCTTAGATTGAGGGAAATGCTCCGCCATCAACGGCGAATGCAGACCCGGTAATAAAGCTTGCGCGTTCCGATGCCAAGAAAGCGACCAGCCCGCTCACCTCCTCCGGCGCACCGACACGCCCAAGCGGATTGGTGATTTTGCGGGGTGGAGCCGAAGCGCCAAGCGTCATGTCCTGCACGAGACGCTCCGATGCAATCCCCTGCGGCACGATGACGTTCACCAGGATATTGTCTTTAGCCAGATCGTTCGCCAGCGCTTTGGTGAAGGTGAGCACCGCGGAGTTGTTGAGGCTCACACCGATGCGAGCCAGCCGCGGCGTCCGCGCCGCGCCTCCCGAGAAATTGATGATTCGCCCCCAATGCTTCGCGCGCATGAGCGGCACCGCCTGACGAATGAGCCGCGCCGTGCCGTTAAGCTTGTTCTCGAACAGCGCCGCGAAGCCCTCGTCGCTCAAGGCGAAGAAGTCGTCGTCGACCACAGCGGCTGCGCAATTGACGAGAACGTCAACCCCGCCGAATCTGTCGCGCGTGGCCGCAATTGCCGAGTCTACGGCTTTCGGCTCGCGGAGATCGGCAGCAATTCCGAGGACGCGATCACCGGCCGTTTTGGCCAAGACCTCCGCCGCAGCCCGGTTGCGTTGCGGGTCCTGGCTGACAATGACAACCTTCCCGCCCTCATTCAGCAGTTCAGACGCGCAGGCAAAACCAATTCCGCGGCTTCCGCCTGTGACGATGGCGACCTTGCCCTCAAGTCCTAATTTCATTGTGTTTTCCCGGGGCGAGGGAAAGCTAGCGCCCCTTCAGCCCTTTCGCTTCGATGAAGTCGCTCCAGTTCCTGATATCGACGATGACGCGCTTATGCAAATCCGATCCGGACGCATACTCCGGCGTGATATCGAGCGCGCTCAATTTGCCCTTCAGCTCGGGATCATCCAATGAAGCCTGAATTGCCTTCTGAAGTTTCTCGATGACGTCCTGCGGCATGCCTTTCGGACCGAACACGGCGAACCAGAAGCGGAGATCAACGCCCGCATGCTTGATCCCAAGCTCGTCGACGGTCGGCACCTGCGGCAGCGCCGGAGACCGCATCTTGCCGGTGGTCGCAAGGCATTTGATCCGTTTGTCGTCCACCAGGGGCTTCGCGACTTGGCTCGACGGCACCGCCATGTCGACATGGCCCGCGATCAGATCGGCAATCGCCGGTCCGCCGCCGCGATAGGGAATGTCGTTGGTTTCGATCTTTGCGCCGTCGCGCACGACTTCCCAGACGAGCTGGGCGACCGAGGTTACGCCGGCCGACGCAAAGGTCAGTTTCTTCGGTACGGACTGCGACAACGCCGCCAATTCCTTCATGCTGTTCGCAGGCACCGCATTCGCGACGCAAATCGCGAGGGGCGACGTGCCGGCAAAAGCGACGGGCGTAAACTGCGTGACCGGGTCGAATTGAGGCTCGATATCCTTGAACCCGGGCCGCATCACGAGCGCGTTTTCTGCCATCATGAGCGTGTAGCCGTCGGGTACTGATGACGCGACTCTCTGCCAGGCGATGTAGCCGCTGGCGCCCGAAACGTTCTCGACAAATACGGTTTGGCCCATGCGCTGGCTGAGCGTGGCCGCAAACAAACGCCCGAAAGTATCTGTCGCGCCACCGGGCCCGAAGCCGACGACCAGACGAACCGATCGGCTTGGATAGTCTTCGGCGTACGCGTTCGCGACTGCAGCTGTTGCAAGAATGAACGCCAACAAGCCTGACAAGAACCTTGGCATGGTGTTGCTCCCTATCGCCGACACTGCCGCCCGTCCGCTGCGCTCTCTTCAGAAAACCTTCGAGCGCTCTACGGCGCCGCCTTTTCATGTGATTCCGGCAACGGACCATTGTTTGTAATATGAACTGCCATCCGATAATGTGGCAAGACCCCTGCTCGGCCTCAACGGGGTTTCAGGGGGACCAAAACCTCATCGAGTGCCGTTGATCTTGCGGAGGCTTTGTATAAGCCAGGTGCGATCTGTCGTGTCTGGATCATCGAAAGGCGTGTTTATGTCTCGTGGACCTTGGATCGATCACTTCGGCGGCGATTTTTTGTGGTCAAATGCAACGTTAATCCTCAAGGGAATGGCGCCTTACGGTGTTGTCGCGCTGGAAGAGATCGACCGGGTTTGCGAGCGATTGCGCGCGCGCAAGGACGAAGCCGATCGCGGCAAAGCGTGGTTCGAGGAGTGGAGCGCGATGGGCGCCCTGATCGAAAGCCGCGGCGACGAAGCACTGAAGAGAAACCACAAGACTACGGCCGGCGACTACTATCTGCGAGCCGGCATCTATCACTACAACGCGGAGCGCTTCATTTTCCCCGGCTCGGAAAAGAAGGCACAGGGCGCTCGCGCCTATAAAGCTTGGCATCAGGGGATTCGGCTTCGTTACCCGAATGTCGAGTTCGTCGAGGTGCCGTATGAAGGCACAACGCTGCCCGCGCTGTTCATGAAAGCGCCGTCGTCCGTTTCCGCGCCGACCGTGGTCGTGCTCAACGGCATGGACAATGCGAAAGAAATGAGCGTGTTTTTCTGCGGCCTCGAGTTCGCGCGCCGCGGCTTCAACACGTTCTGCATGGACGGGCCAGGCATGGGCGAAGTTCGCCGCATGCGCGACATGCCGAGCCGCTACGATTACGAAGTCCCCGGCGCGGCCGCCTTCGATTATCTGCAGCGGCGTAGCGAGGTTGACGCCGAGCGCGTCGCGATCATGGGCTACAGCTTCGGCGGCTACTATTCGTCACGTGTGGCCGCCTTCGAGAAGCGTTATGCGGCTTGCATTGCGCTCTCTGCACTACACTGGGACCTCGCTGCTTGGCAGCAAAAGATCAAGGATGCCAATCGGAACGCGCCGAGTTCGGTCGCACAATCGAACTTTCAATGGCGCTGGGTTGCCGGTGCGAAAGATGAAGACGAAGGCATCGAAATCGCGAAGAAGTTCTCGCTGCAAGGTGTCGCCGAGAACATCACCTGCCCCTTCCTTGTGACCCACGGGGGCAACGACAGGGTCGTGCCAGTCGAAAATGCGCGCAAGCTTTACGACGCGGCCGGATCGACAAACAAGACAATCAAGATCTTTTCGACGGAAGAGGGCGGCGCGGAGCATGCGCATGTCGACAACCGGCAGATCGGCATTGATTTCGCTGCCGACTGGCTCGAAGACATCTTCAACCACGTGCCGCATTGAGTATTGGGCTTTCTGCCCAGATCGACACATTGCGCCCGGAGATCGGATATGAGCGAACGCTTCCCAGAAGAGTCCAAGAACTTCCGCCTGCTGGGACATGACTCCTCGGCGGCCTGGGGCGGCGGCAGCCTCGTCGAGGTTAGAAAAGGCTTTGCATTCGTCGGCGCCGTTGGAGGTTCGAGCTACAGCGGAGCCGAAGGTTTCACGGTGCACGACGTGTCCGACCCGCGCAAACCGCGCAAAGTCGCTGAATTCCTCGCTCCGCCCGGCGTGCACTGCCACAAGTTGCGTCTGGTCGGGGACGATCTGCTGTACGTCAATTCCGAGAAGCTTGCCGGCGAGAAAGGCAAAGATGGACGTGCCGGTCTATTCATTTTCGACGTCAGCAAGCCGAGTTCTCCGAAACAAGTTGGTTTTTACGACATGCCGGGCAGCGGTCCGCATCGCTTCGGTGTCGATAACAAGCGCAATCTCGCCTTGCTGCCCTGCGATGCCGAAGGTTGGCACAAGCGCGTGATCTGGACGCTCGACATTCGCAATCCAGTTAAGCCCGAGATCGTCAGCATCTGGGGCCTGCCTTGGCAGAGGGCGGAAGGTTCGGGAAGCGGCAACGATCCGATGCCGGCCGACACTGCCTGCACCTTGCACGGTCCGCCGACGATCCGCGGCAATCGCATGTACGCCGCCTTCTGGGGCGGCGGCGTCGCCGTCATCGACTGCACCGATCTGTCCAATATGCAATTGCTCGGACACGTTTGCTGGTCACCGCCATTTCCGGGCGGTTCGCACACGGCCTGGCCGATCGGCGACAAGCCCTACATGGTCGTGACCGACGAAGCGCGGGCGCGGCAGAAGTATTGGGACAGCCAATTCATGTGGGTGCTCGATATCCGCGACGAAACCAACCCCATTCCGGTCGCCAATTTCATTCCGGATCGCGACAAGTACTTCCATCGCCCCGGCCGGTTTGGAGCGCATAACATCCTGGAGAACATTCCCGCGGAAGGCCCGTGGGCTAATCTCGTATTCCTGACCTACTTCAACGCGGGCTTGCGCGCGGTGGATGTCAGCGACCCGTTGCAGCCGAAGGAAGTCGGGTATTACGTGCCGGCGACGCCATCGACTCAGGAGGCGATCCAGTCCAACGACATCGGCACAGACGAGCACGGCAGGCTGTATCTGATCGACCGCTGGGGCGCGGGAATGCACATCGTCGAGTACACCGGCTGACTCGTCTGCACGCAGGAAGCATTACGGCCGACCGCCAGTACACGAACGCGGGACGTGTCCGGCGCAGTCCGTTCTACGCTGTCGAGGAGATTTATGTTTTTGACGTTTGCGGATGCAAGCGAATTTGCGCGGACGGCCAGGTGGCGCTAGGAGCGGGGTCGAGTTAGATTTGAAAATCAACCACTTGCCCTGTTCCACTCGCTGAGAATCTTGATTCATACCGTCTTGGGCGGGCCTCTCCCGGGTCTCACGTTGGAGGTGCCGGGTCACATGCCGTTGTTGCTGGTCGTTCCTCACGACCATTCGTTCGCACGCGTCGGACGGGCGCCTTGCGCTCAGTTTCTGGAACCTTCCGTGGAAACGGACTAGCAGCCCGCCATGGCCCGCAACAGGCGTTAGCGCCGAGGGCCCAGCAAACGCAAACAATGGCCGCTGGAGCTTACCGATACGACTCGGGCGCCGTTTGCTGCAGCAAGGGCCGTGTACAAACCGATGGTAAGCGCGAAGTGTCCGAGGAAGTTGGTGCCAAACTGAAGCTCGAAGCCCTGCGGCGTCTTTTCGAGCTCCGGCACCGCCAGCTTAAAAGTGCGCCGTGATTCCGATGACGGGACCTTACATCGTATCATCTTACTCGTAGTGGGACAGGCCGCCGCCCTTCGAGTAGTCGACGAAAAGCGTTCCTGGACTGGCGTGGCGCTGCTTCCTTTGAATCAATGCAGACCGCGCTGCGCGGTCAATGTCCGCTCAGGGCCGGACGCAGACACGAGCGCGTCGTTCAATGCAAGCCTTCACCGCCAACCCGAAACTTGGCGTACGCCCTTTACGGTAGCCACGCGCGCGGGCGCCCGGGTGCTGCCAAGAATCGCCCCCTTATTCGGCCTCGGCGGCGCAAGATCGAGCTCCACGACGAGGGGATCGGCCGACGCGCTGCAGTACTGCGCGATGGCTTTTGCGAAATCGTTCAGCAGTTGCGAGAATTGCTGTGGCGGAAGAGGAGGCGTGAGGTCCCCGACGACCCACACCGTGTGGCACCGACTTAGCACGGGTGCGACCGATTGGAGCTGGTTTTTAAGCATCAGCTCGAAGCTTTGAATTTGCGCGCGCCCCCCCGGACCGTGCGCGGAGGCGAACGGTCCGACTCCGTCGATGATGGTGATTTGAGCTTCGCTCCACGGCCAATACGAAATATTGACCGGGCCGGCGTCATCGGGGAAGTTGCGGCCCACAGCGTGCGCCGCACATTCGAGAAGAGAATCGAAGCCCAGATAGCGCACTTTGCTATTCTTGAAGGCAAACTCGGTAGCAATCCCGGCCGCCATCGAGCTTCTGCCGGACCCGATGGGACCTCCGATGACAACCTGGCGGGCCTCGGATTTGCTGGCGGGAGAGCCCTGATCGATCAGAGCCTGCAAGCGATCTGCATCACCCGGAGTGATCGTGTGAACGGCGTCGGCGAGCCTGAACAGATACGGGATGGCGGCCTTCTGCCAAATGATCTTTTGCCGGAGCCAGCGCGGCGCTAACGCAATGGCGATGACGGCCGCGACTATGCTGATCCCAAAGCCCCACAACAAAGATGTGGCGTGAAACGCGAATCCGATAAGCGCGCCCAGTGACATGTAGAGCGCTGCAACGATCGCGTTGTCACGAAGCAGCTTTTCATCGAGCGGAAACGTCCCGGTCGCCTGCTGGACGGAAGTTTGGTAGGCCGACCATTCCCAATAGCTTACGGCCGCCACGGTGATGATCAGGCCGGGCCAGACGCCGGTGTAGTAGTGGAGTCTCGGTGAGACGTGCAGCAGCACCATCACCAAGCCGCTTACGGACGTCGCCAGGAAACAGACTACGATCCCTATGCAAATGTGGCCGAACTGATCCGCTAGCCACAGATACGAGTACGTCGCGGCCGACTGCACTTCCTTGCCGTAAGCGTCCGCCCAAAACTGACGCAAGAGATCTTTCGACGTCAGATTCGGAGGATTTAATGGCGGCGGCTGACACGGCTTGGACGTCATCGGGCTCCCCTTCGTGGTTTCCATGTCCATCGCTATTGTGGCTCCTTATGCGACTTCTGCAGACCTTGCCGCGTGCATTGCAGCGGCTGCAGACAAGTTTCGAACGATTTCTTCTTCGAGCTCGCCCCGCCTGTCGGTGATCATGGTGGGCTGAAAGAAGTCACGGTATCGGTCGGAGACCGGAAATGCCGGCGTGTAAAGCGGACCCAGCGGCTGGGTCGTCGTCACATAGGTCAGCAAGCTCTCTTCGGCCGCTGAAACCGTGCGGCGCCGGTCGATCAGACCGGGAAAAGAATTGAACAGCATGAAGACGAGCTGCTGCGGCGAAAGGCGCCGCCAGTAGCGGCGGAAAAATCCGACCGCTCGCTGTGCAAACTGGCCGAAGCTGCCATCAAGCTGAACCAGCTTGCGGACGAACGGCAAGACGTCGTCCATGTTATCGAGCGGCTTCGTCAGGAGGGTGAAGCCGTCCATGTCCCGGAGCTTCGTCAATGGAAGGAACTGCCCGGAACGGACCCTATCATCAAACAGCGGGGTCCCAAGCAACGGGATCGTCAGGCTGGTATATGCCGGCAGAGGGATAGCATCGCAGTTCGTCGCGAACTCGAGCTCCGCCCGCATTTCTGGCACGCGCTGCGTGGTCGGATCGAAGATAAGCCCGTATTGGAATACGATACCCGCCTCGAAAGAGGCTTTGATCATCTCGATCTGCGGCAGCAAGTTCTGCTTCTTGTTGTAAGACCTGATCTGGCCTGCATCGAAGGACTCGATGCCCGAAAACAGCCCGATGCAGCCGGCGCGCCGCGCCCTCGCGAGGTTTTGATAGTCCGCAAAAAAGTCGGCCGTCACAAGCGCGATCCATCCCGGCAGAACCCGCTCCTTGACGAGGCTCTCAAGCAGATCCAGCTTCTGCAAGAACGCATTGCGATTGTTGCCGTAGAAGTTATTGTCGATGAATAGGACAGGCTTGTGCCGTGAATGACTTCTAAGTTGGCTTTCGACATAGTTCAAATCATAAGTCACATAGTCCCGGCGCTCGGCCGTGAGCGCGCAGAAGCTGCAGCGAAAATTACAATAACGGCTACTCTCCGCGTAATTGACCGGGCTCTTCCAGGTCAGCAGATCGAAGCGCGGGCGCATGCTGTCCGCAACTGCTTCGGGACCGAACACATCAAGTGCGATCGCGCCGAGCTCTTCGATATCCCCATGCGACGCATAATCGAACGCGGCAGCGCTCGACAATGGCAGATTTCGAACTGCAGGCCCACCGGCTACGACGATGCAATCCGGCCGCTTGGTACGCACGTAAGCCGTTAGCTGCCGCATCCGATCGAAAGCGGACGTAACGCCGGTCAGGACCAACATGTCCGGCCAGCAGAATACGTCTTCGTCGTCGATGGGGCCGCTGTGAAACTCGCTGTAGATCCGCACGTCGACGTGGTGCGGATGGAATGCGCCAGCCAGATAAGTATGGGCTAAGCCCTGCGGGATAAAATTAGGTCGCCCTGTTGGATTGCGGGTATCGTCAAAGTGCGCCAGGACCAGCAGCACGCGCGGCTTCCGGCGACGGAACGGCATTCCCCCCTCCTCCGACGTTCAGCGCGATCGCTGCGACTCCCATAATTTTCCTATATTCCGGAAAATGATCAAGGCCGGAGGGGGCGCTCTGGCCGGCCCGTTCGCCGGCCGTCCCTGAGCCTTCGCATTTTTTCAGACGGCCTTCAGCCGCGAGCGCATCCGCCGGCATGTCTAATTGCTGCGCATGGGCTATGGCTTGGCCCCACAGTTTCGCGGCGCGCCTCGGATGTCCTTGAAGAGCTTCCATGTCGCCTCGGAACAGCAGCGCTCGCGGCCTGCCGATCGGGTAGATCCTCGCAAATCGGCGCAATCCCGTGAGGCTGCGAGTGGCAATGTGAGGGCCAAGCCTGCTCGCGTCGCCGTGATTGGGCCGCCGGATGCCGGCCCTGAAGGCCGCGCAGAGCGCCGGCAGGGTCCGAGTCTTCATGGACGGATTCACCTGCCCGAGCCATTCCCCGGCACGCTCCAGCCAATGCTGCCATGCGGCAATGTCGCCATCATCCAATGCGGCGTCGGCTAAATGGGCAGCTCCCTCGAGCCGATGAATAGGCTCCAGAGCAGCCGTCCGCTCGCGCAGCAGGCTCGCAAACTCCTGCAAGTAGGGAGCATTCCGGTCCGCCTTATCCAGCGTACGGTAACCTCGGATTGCGCCAGCGAGCCCGCTGCCGAGAATCTGGACGTCCCCGCTGCTGCGGGCCTTTTCAATAATTTCTTCGATAAGCGCCGCCCAGGCTTGCTCGCCTTCATACCCGGGATTTAAAAGCCAGGGGCTGATGATCGTCTCGAGGCATACCGCGATCTCGCACCACTTGCGAACGTCGCCGATCTGCAAAGCCTCGGCGAGAGCTGGTTCGAACAACTTCTTGGCAGCCGACCATTCCCCAATGCTCGTCTTGTACAGTCCAGAGACTAAACTGACGCGGACCGAGACGGAAGGAATTTGCAGACGCGACGAAATGCTCTCTCCAAGACGGAGGTAGTGGTCGGCATAGTTCCGTAACGGAATGACTCCGCAAATTGCTCCGATACAAGCGTAGTTGATCGCGAGCACGGGCGAAAGCGCACCACTATGCTCGGCCAGGGTTGTGCCTCTGAGCGTCGAATAGATAAGCCGCGCTTTATTCCCCTGGAAATAGAAGATGTTCGTAAGATCATCGTAGGCACGGGCAACCTTGAGAGTGATGTCGTCGGTGTCATCTGAAGCAATGTTGGGGTTAGACGCTGATTCATACTGCCGCCGAACTCGCGACGCGTTCACGACCTGTCGAATGGTTTGACCGAGGATCGCCGCGCCGAGCCCCATTTTGGTCCGCGGCATGGGCAACTTCAGGATCCGCAGACCATGCTCCAAGCTAATCCGCGCGGCCTCCAGCTTGCCCAGATTTATTTGCGCTTTGCCCATTATGAAATGCGCCGCCGCCAGGCGCGCGACACCGTTCCGGCGCTTATCTTCCTCAGCCATGCCCAGAAATTCGACGCAGTGTGCGATAGCCGCGTCGTTCTCAAATTGCCGGAGCCTAAGCTCCGCAACCCGGTCCAGATACGCGAATATTTTCTCCCGATTGCCGGCTCGCTTCCATTGATAAAGGAGGAGTGACAGGCTCTCCGGTGACGAGACTCGGCCGCTATTTTCCACCGCAATAGCGATTGAAGCATGCGCTGCTTTTTTCTGATCCGAAAGCATACTGGCGTAGACAACGTCACGGATAATCCGGTGTGAGAATGTAAATCGGCCGGCATCGACATGCTTCAGCAAATTAGCGGACTCTAGTCGCGAGATGCACGCAGCGACATCCAGACCAGCCTTTCGGATGAGTTCATTATCTTCAAAGTCGGACACGCGAAATGCCGGGCCCATGGCACTGGCCACTTTTAAAAGGAATTGCCCATCGGCAGAAAGATTATCCGTTCTGTTCAACACAGCGGCGCGAGCCGACTGCGGAAGCCCCAGAGACCGGCCGCTCGGGTCGTCGCCCGGCGGCTCGACCGGAAAATCCTGGCGCTGCTGAATAACGCGACACAGTTCGGCGATAAAAAAGGGATTCCCGCCGGTGCGCTGCCAAATCGCGTCTTCCAGCGCTCGAGAAATGTCCGTTCCCTGCAAAGATAATTTGATCAGTTCCGCCGTATTTGCCTCGTCGAGAGAATCGAGTCGCACGAGCTGCACATGCGCAGTCCGCAACGCGTCGTCCCGAGCCAGCTCGTTTCGGGATGTCAATACAAGGCGGATCGGCTTTCCACTGGACACCAACTCAGCCAGCAGATTCGTCGAGGCTGCGTCGATCCAGTGATAATCCTCGATTAACAAAATGCGTGGCCGTTCGCACAGTAGCGCGAGCAGAAGATTTTTGAGGAGCCGTCGCAGATTGTCCGAACGCACACTGCTCTGCATCTCGTGAATAGCCGCGGATTGCGGCAAGTCGAGATCGAGAATGTCGTTGAGCAGCGAGATGAATTGCAGTTGGCCCGGGTTGCCCGCAAGTCGCTCCTCAATACGCGCATAAATGCCGTTCGCCGGCACCTGATCCAGGCGAAGCAAGCGTTTCAAAGGGCGCCGCAGCGCATAGTATGGCGTATTCTTCTCGATCTCGTCCGTAAAGGCGTCGAAAACCTCGATACCCTCCTTCTCACAATCGTCCATAAACGCAGCGGCGAGCGTCGATTTGCCGACGCCGGGTTCTCCTACGATGACGCTAACGCTCGGGCCGGAGGTCGCATGGTTCAGAGACGACTTTAGCCGAAGGAGTTCATCGTGCCGGCCGACCATCCTGTTGGACATCGCAACCGTGCGGCGTACCGTCTTCCGTACGGCTATATATGCAGGGATCGCCGTGCGAAGCCCCGGCACCGACATAGGCCAGGGTCCCTGAAGCTCGATCGACCCCACGGTCTGCTTAGCAGTAACATCATCCGCGAGAATGCGGCCCGCAGCCAGTGACGACAATCGCGCGGCGCAGTTCACCGATTCGCCAAGCACCGTGTATTCGGCACGGCGCTCCGTTCCGATCGCACCACAAAACGCATCGCCGCTTGCGATGCCGATGGAAACGTGTTGCTCTGGCGTGCCGAGTTCGGTTTGTATGTCCAGAGCGCCGACAATCGCTCGCCGAGGATTATCTTGGTGCGCATTACCGGGCAGTCCGCACACCGCCAAAACCTGGATACCGCCTTCAATCGCGGTGACACGCAGCAGATCGCCGCCGACACGCTCGATCTTTTGTTGCAGCACGTCGGCCACGTGCTCCACTTTGGAAAAATCGTTTAATAAGTCGACGGCAGTCACTCTGATGAACAAAGTGGTGATTGTGCGCAGTTCCGCGGCCCACTCCGAGAGCGCGGTTGCGAATTGTGCACGCACGACTGAAGGAACGTAATCGATCAGGTCGGCCGAAGGAGTTGCCGGGCCGTCATGGGCGAAGGGCGATGGACTCGGAGCGGCAATGTCGAGCAACCGAATAGCGCCCTTGTCTGCGTTCTGTCCTTTTGCGGTGTCCGCCACATACGTCCAGGCGCGGGCCGATACAAACGTCTCGCCGCCGTCGGCCAAGGATATGCAATGGCAGACATCCTCGATAGATTGGCCAGCCAAGAGCAGGCGTGGATGCTCGGAGCCACACAGCAGGTGGACCGATTCCAATCTTCCGGCAGAGATTCCTGAGCGCAGCGTGAGCGCTTCACCTTCGACCGTCGTTTCTCCAAACTGCCGCTGCAAAGCAAGCGCGCAGGCACAAGCGTGCCACACCGCAGACCGCAACGCTGGCTCGGCCTCGGATTGCCACCCGGCGAGCAGCGAATCCCCTTCGAAGCTTAAAATCACTCCACCGTGCTGCTCGATGACACCGATCAGCTTCGAAAGATGGCCGTTGAGGATGACGCCGATGCGCTCGGCTCCGGCCTGCGAGCTATCCCGCGACAAACGCGATGTAAGGCGAGTAAAGCCTGAAACATCGACGTCGAGCAGCGCGCAAATATGCTCCTCGCAAGGAGGGCGCGGCGAGTCGGGCGAAATCGTACCTGCCCACTCAACGAGCGCTCCCGGCAAAAATCTTGCGAGACTGGTCAGCGTTGATCGAGTCAACGGGTCCCTTCACAAGCGAAATGCCCGATTCTTTAGGATATCGCGCGACCGAAGCACGGTCCATGGCGCCGCCTTGCTGCTGCGCGATCCACCAAAAGCTGTTCGCGGACGGCAGACGCGCCCCCATTCGCCGGCGGCAGTTTTAAACGGTGAGCGCTAAGCCATTGAATCATCGGCGTATTACTTCAAAACCGACGCCGCATGAAAACGGGCATATCTTGGTTTCGGCTTGAATGTCGCCCCTGGTCCGCGACGGACCAAATCCAGAAGTAAATCCAGAAGTGGTGTGTGTGTGTGTCTGTCGCGATCGTCTACGTCATTCGGCACGAAGAATCGCGAACACGTATCGCTGAGGCCCTTCGCCTCCAGCGCGGCCTGGTCCCGCGAGGGCCAGCATAATTCAACACAAAACTTCCTAGCGCTATGCCTTCTCTCCTCGAGGGTTGCTCGCTGGAGGGAATGTACGCGGTTTAAGCCCTTCCAACTGATTACAGGTCACAATCAACAAAATTGCGGCATGTATTTCCAGCACGTGTTCTTACCCCCCACGGAGGTTGGGCGTGTTAGAATGAAACAAACTCTTAGTCCGGAGAACCGATATGAGGCGGAGAGAGTTCTTAGAAACAGCCGGGGCAACCACAGTTTGGTCGGTGGGTAGCTATGCGTTAACGGCGATCGCCAAATCTGTTTCATCCATCGCCGCTCCAGCGCCCCCGCCTTTGAGAATTGACGTTCATTGCCACCTGTTCAATGGTCAAGATTTGCCCGTTTATGGACTGCTGTTATCGGTTTTCCTAGAGCAAAATATCTGGGGTCCATTCGCAGAACCATTCGCTCTCTGGCTCGCAATCACGATTGAGCAAAACTCGCCCGACTGGCGCGACGAAATGGACGAAACGGGCAACCTCGCGGCGAACCCCGCCTTGGCTTCCCGCGATAAACCCGGACTAGATCAAATTGCGCGATTCCTCGAAGGTGGGCTGAACACTTTCATCGATGAGCGCACCTCTTTCGGCCGTCCCCAAGCAGGAATCCTGACAGATCGCAACGACGCATTCTTGTTGGAGCTGATGCGCCGTTTCTCTCCTCCCGGAACGCTGCAGAACAGCCCAACAAAATCGGACATTAGTAAACTGCTGTCCAATCAACAGTTTCGCCGTGAGCTCATCAGGCAAATCCTTGAGTACAGAACGAAAGGCGCTGCGACCGGCGTCGACGAGATCGCTGAATACATCTCGCAATTCTGTAAGTGGGTCGGAACGGCAGTCTCCTACCACTCCCGGCTTGCAGACGAACTGACCGGAACGTTCGGCGAAAGTGCGCCTGACGAGTTGCGCATCATGAGCCCGGCCATCGTCGATTTTGGACCGTGGCCGACTCCAGACTGGCTCCTCTACCAAGACAAATTAAGGACAGTCGACGAACAGGCAGCGTTGCTTGAGAAGATCGCGTTGATCCGGCGGAGGGGGCGCGCCGTGCACGGCTTTATCGGCTTCGACCCATGGAGATATCTAAAGAACCGGGGCACCACCCAGGATTCCTACGTGGTAATGACACGTGCCATCGAACAAAGAGGATTTATCGGAGTAAAGCTTTATCCCCCGATGGGCTTCCTGCCGCTCGACAATATAAAACTGCCGGACAACAGTTTTCCGGATGAACTAGTTGAATTGTGCAGGCCCCGGCCCGTCGGGCGCGCGCTCGATGAGGTCCTCAGAAAGGTGTACCAATATTGCGATCGCAATGGAGTTGCCGTCATGGCGCATTGCAGCGATAGCATCGGCTCACATCCAGGTTACGCGACGCGATCCGCGCCGCAGAACTGGATTCCGGTGCTAAAGGAATTTCCGAACTTACGCATCAATCTGGGACACTTCGGCGGGATATGGGATTTCTTCTATAAACCGTCATGTCGCCAAAGCAGCAATACGGATTGGCCGCGGCAAATCGGCTCGATGGTGCAGCAGCACGAGAACCTTTATTTCGACGTTGCGGATTTTTCAGCAGTCTTAGATCGGTGGGATTCCGAGACATGCGCAACAGAGGAAATATTTAAAAATATCAAAGTTCTGTTGCAGCGCTACCCACAGATTAAATCACACATCATGTATGGGAGCGATTGGATGCTGCTCGACCGCGAGCCGAGAAACGAGGGATATTACGCTGCAATGCGGCAGAAATTCGCCGGCGTGCTCGGAACGACCGCGCTTGACAATTTTTTGAGCCAGAATGCCGCGCGATTTTTGGGACTGCACAAAGGTCAGCCGACGAGAGCACGAATAGAAAGATTTTATGAGCATAACCGGCAACCAGCTCCGGACTTCGATAAATACCTTGCTTAGGGACTTTGCGCGGGCGCGGCGGTCTCATAGAGAATGCAATTTCCACTCTGTTGCCAAGCACACTTGCGGCGCGTGCGCTATCCGCGCGGATCGAAGATTTAGGTCAGGTTCTCGGATCCAACCCACCCGAGGCTCCGTCCCAAGCTTTGCCTCAACACAGCAGGCGCCGTGTGCAAGTTCGGCTTGGGCCGAGATGGGCCATCAGCAAACAGCATCCGCTAAGTGGCCCCGGAGGATCAGCGGTCGCCATGCTGCGAACGTGGCTGGCGATGCTACGAAACTGTAAACTCCCTTCGTTCAATCGTTGATCAATCCAGCGGCTCTCAATGCATTGTTGATCACCGCTCCGATATCGGGCCGATGCGGTTTGGGATCTTGCTGCCACCGCGGCGGTTCATCGTCCGTCAATATTTCGCCCTCCAGCACCGGCTGCTCAGCTGCGGCATGAACTGGCGGCCGAGAAAACTTAACTTTTTTGTCCGTCGAAGCGCGAGCGAGTGCGATCCCGAAAAACTTTGCGATGTGGTAAGATGAGGAAATCCCCACTGGCAACAGGAACGGGCCGGGGGCACCGCATGCCCCCTCGCCGTCGCCGACCGCCAGCGGCGTGCCATGCGCCATATTGGAGATGGTGTAAGCCTCTATAAGTTCCTCACCTGCTTTGCTCAGCCAAACTTCCCGTGGATACCCATCAACCCGAGTCCTCAATGAGGGAGGCAACGGAAGTCCATGCACGTCGGTCCACTGCTTGAGCAGTGCGACCGCATTCGACGGGATCACCGTGTTATCGGCGTCTCCATGCCATACCGAAACGCGTGGCCATGGCCCTCGGTGAGGCGACGCCTTGCGGACGAGGTTTCCCCACTCACGCGGCGAGCGGAAAGGGCTTTGGCGCATGCTCTCGAATGCTTGCTGCATGTTCGTGGCCGCGCCGTAAGGCAGGCCCGCAATGATGGCTCCTCCGGCAAATAATTCGGGGTAGCAGGCCAGCATGATCGACGTCATGGCGCCGCCGGCCGATAGGCCGGTGATGAATATTCGACGCCGATCGATGCCATAATCGATGACGGATTTTTCGATCATCTGCCGAATTGAAAGTGGTTCACCTTGGTCGCGCCGACTGTGCTCGGGCACGAACCAATTAAAACATCCGTTGGGGTTGTTGGAGCGCTGCTGCTCCGGCAGAAGCAACGCGAAACCATAACGGTCCGCGAGCGTCGACCAGCCGGCTCCTAGATCGTACCCGGCCGCCGTCTGCGTGCATCCATGCAAAACCACAACCAGCGCAGGATGGTCCTCGAGCGCCGGCGGCCGATAGGTGAACATTCGCAGCTTGCCGGGGTTCGATCCGAAGCCATCGACCTCTCGCAGCCGGGAGTCGGCACGCTCTCCAGCCCGGCCGCGGACGGCATCACCATGCCCGACCGCGCGAAGGAACTTTTGCCACTGAGCCCTGGCGTCGGCTAAACCGAGTGGAGATCGATACTTTGTCATGACGGTTCGTCCCTGTTTTCCCGCCTATCAGCTAAATGCTGCACTGCACAATACAAGCTGCACTGCACAATACAAGGGTACACAGGTTGTGAAGGCTGCGCGTGCGCGAGGCCACCTCCGCGCTTTGGCATCAGACGTGCTGAAGCGCGGGCCATGACGTGCGCAAACGTCCGAATTGCGGATGCAGAAACCGGAGGTCGCAGGCTCGAATCCTGTCTGGATCGCCAAATAAATCAGCGATTTAGCCGACAGATCGAGTTGCTCCCAAAAAAGTGGTGTGGGAAGCATCCGGGAAGATTGATTCACTTCCCCGTGATTCTGCTCTGTGTGCCTGCTTGAAGACCGACAAGCGATGGGCGCAGTGCGACAGTGCGCACAGCCGGCACAGCCCTAACCGACGTTGTGTCCGATGTGCTGGCGTAGCGAGGCCGCACAGGTCCCAAACTTCCTATGCGGCCTTTCTATATTCAGGCGCTCAATGACAAGCAGTGTTTTTGCTGGGCCATCCTGCACAAGCTGGCGGAAACCGCAGACGCCGTCAGGGTGTAGAGTGACCTCCAGAGAGGCCGCACAGGTGGATGGAGGCCTGCGCGGCCTTTCTATGCTCAGTTCCCGAAGTCACTTGAGCGTGATCTTGCTGAATCGTAATTTGACTTCTGAGCGTCTGATCCTTGACATTTGTTCACCCCAACTCCCTAACGGCCTCTGTGCTCCAACACACGGGGGCCGTTTTTTTTGCCTTTAAGTTCCGGTGCTGGCGCAGTCTCTGACGCCGGATGTAAGCGTGAGCTGCGTGGCGAGGCCGCATAGGTCACCATCCCTATGCGGCCCTTCTCTAATCAGGCGCTCACTACCCGCTGAACAGATCAATCGGGGCAAGAACTTGCTCTGCTATGTCCGGTCTGCGAGCGACAAGCGGTGGGTTGCTGGGCCATCCTGAGCAAGCT
>Ga0207839_1000014_pt1 | contig 28730 bp, 26 predicted proteins | sample LuqExpMetageno64_FD_187821 | JGI IMG/M metagenome (GOLD analysis project Ga0207839, IMG submission 187821) | Tropical forest soil microbial communities from Luquillo Experimental Forest, Puerto Rico - Sample 64 (SPAdes) | ecosystem: Environmental > Terrestrial > Soil > Tropical forest ...
CGGCACGCGAGCGAGCCGCATGCCTGGATGCTGATGGTCGACGCGGGGATGAAATCCGAGCCACGGCCGGCCGCGCTCGGGCAGGGTACGACGGTCGAGGTCCGCGATCTCTTCTACGCCACGCCCGCGCGGCTCAAATTCATGAAGAGCGAGCGCAGCGAGGCGGAAGCCGTGCGCGAGATTGTGCGTCGGCTAGCGATGAGCCGGCCCGACGTCGGCTTCACGCTCGCCGGCGAAGAGCGCACGCCGCTCACTTGGGCCGCGGGCGACCGGCTCGCGCGCCTCGGCGATATTCTTGGCGCGGATTTCCGCGCCAACGCGATCGCGGTGTCCGCCGCGCGCGAAGGCGTGGTGCTCGAAGGCTTCGCCGGACTGCCGACGCTCTCTCGCGCGAATTCGCTGGCGCAGTACCTATTCGTCAATGGCCGGCCGGTGCGCGACAAGGTGCTGATCGGCGCGGTGCGCGCTGCCTATGCCGATTATCTGCCACGAGATCGGCACCCGCTGCTTGCGCTGTTCGTCACGCTCGATCCGCGCGAGGTCGACGTCAACGTGCATCCGGCGAAGACCGAAGTGCGCTTCCGCGATGGCGCGCTGGTGCGCGGTCTGATCGTGCGCGCGCTGAAGGAGGCGCTGGAGCGGGAAGGGCAACGCAGTGCGAGCACGGGCGGCGGCGCGACCATCGCGACGTTCCGTCCGGCGATGGCGCCGCGCGCGCCTTACGACTGGCGGCGTTCGCCGGCACGGCCGATTGGCTTTCCGCCGCCGCGGGCGGCCGTTGGCGGAGGCTTTGCCGAACCGGCGCAGGCCGCGTTCGACACCGGCGCGCCATCGGTGGCGTTCGCGGAAGCAGCACCGCGGCCCGACCTGCTCGATCATCCGCTCGGCGCAGCGCGCGCGCAGTTGCACGAGAACTACATCGTGTCGCAGACGCGCGACGGGCTCGTCATCGTCGATCAGCACGCCGCGCACGAACGCATCGTCTACGAGCGGCTGAAAGGCGCACTGGAACAGAGCGGAGTCGCCCGGCAGGTCTTATTGATCCCTGAAATCGTGGATCTCGACGAGGCGGATGCTGCGCGCCTTCTCACGCGCGCGTGCGAATTGGAAAAGCTCGGTCTTGTCATCGAGTCGTTCGGTCCTGGCGCGGTGGCGGTGCGTGAGACGCCGTCGCTGCTCGGGCAGGTCGACTTGAAGGGCCTGGTGCGCGATCTCGCCGAGCACGCGGCGGAATGGGACGACTCGCTGCCTTTGGAGCGGCGGCTGATGCATGTCGCCGCCACCATGGCCTGCCACGGCTCGGTGCGCGCGGGCCGCCGCCTCAAGCCGGACGAGATGAATGCGCTGCTACGCGAGATGGAGGCGACGCCGAACTCCGGCCAGTGCAATCACGGCCGGCCGACCTATGTGGAATTGAAACTGGCGGACGTGGAGCGGTTGTTCGGGCGGCGTTAGCGGCCGTCAGAGCGCGCCTAAGAACACCAATTCCGTGTCGTCGTACGCGCGCCGTTCCAATTCCTCGAATCCCGCCGGCGCCTTGAACGCCGCATCGGTTGCTTCCTCCACGACGATCAGCGCATCCGGCTTCAGCCAGCCGCCCTCGCGCGCCGAGGCAAGCGCCTTTTCGGCGAGTCCCTTGCCGTAAGGCGGGTCGAGAAAGACGAGCGAGAACGGCTCGATCGGATGCGCGGGACCGAGCTTGGTCGCGTCGCGGCGGAAGATGCGCGAGGTGCCGCCGAGGCCGAGCGTTTCCGAGTTCTGCCGCAGCAGCGCGCGTGCTTCGACGCCGTCATCGACGAACAAGGCGAAGGCCGCACCGCGCGACAGCGCCTCGATGCCGAGTGCGCCGGTGCCGGCGAAGAGGTCGAGCACGCGCGCGCCTTGCACCGGATCGCCGTAACCATGCGCGAGGATGTTGAACAGCGACTCGCGCAGGCGGTCGGCGGTCGGCCGTAGGCCTGGACCCTTCGGCCCGGTGATTGGTCGCGAGCGCAATCTGCCGCCTACGACTCTCATTTCGGTCTCGGGCGGGACGGCCGTGGTCCGCCGCTGCGGTCGGACCTGCGCGCGCGGCCTTTGCGATGTATGCGCCGCTCCCTCTCACCGTCATCCTGAGGTCCGCGCCTTTGGCGCGTCGCGAAGGATGACGGTCCCGGTGCTTTGCCCGTCATCCTTCGAGGCTCGCGCGCGTCGCGCGCTCGCACCTCAGGATGACGATGAGAGGTCTTGCCGCCACGCGCATCCACGCGATCCTGCGGTTCGCTTTCCAAAGGGGCTTCGAAATCCGCGTCCGCCTGTTTGACCAATTCCGGCCCGAGCGCTTTCTTCAATTCCGCCGTCGGCACCTCTTCGGCCGCGCCGTCGCCGAGATCGGCGAGTTCGAACGGTCCGTAGGAGATGCGGATCAGGCGACTGACCTTGAGTCCGATCGATTCCATCACGCGGCGGACCTCGCGGTTCTTCCCCTCGCGCAGGCCGAGCTCGAGCCAGGCATTGGCCTCGAGCTGGCGCTCGAGGATCGCCTCGATCGGTCCGTAATGGACGCCATCCACGGTTACGCCTTTGCTCAATCCGTCGAGCGTCTGCTGGGTGACGCGCCCGTACACGCGCACGCGATAACGCCGGAGCCATCCAGTCGCCGGCAGTTCGAGCACGCGCGCGAGCCCGCCGTCGTTGGTCAGCAGCAGCAGGCCTTCGGTGTTCATGTCGAGCCGGCCGACGCTGATCAGTCGCGGCAGATGCTTCGGCAACGCGCGGAAGATCGTCGGGCGGCCTTCCGGATCGGAATGCGTCGTCACAAGCCCCCGAGGCTTGTGATAGCGGAAGAGACGCGTGCGCGTGCGGCGCGGCAGCGGCTTGCCGTCGACCGTTATACGGTCGCGTGGCTTCACGTTGAGCGCGGGCGAGGCGATCACCTGGCCGTTGACGCTGACGCGTCCGGCCGCGATCCACGCTTCCGCCTCGCGCCGTGAGGCAAGACCTGCGCGGGCGATCACCTTGGCGATGCGGTCGCCCTGTTTGTCGGATTCTTCGGCCATGCCCAATAGTCGTCATGCCCGGCCTTGTGCCGGGCATTCACGTCTTGTTACCTGCAAAGCGACATAGAAGACATGGATGGCCGGGACAAGCCCGGCCATGATGGTGATTGATGTCCTTCATGCAAATGGCGCTCGAGGAGGCGCGCGCGGCGCAGACGCGTGGCGAGGTGCCGGTCGGCTGCGTGATCGTGCGCGACGGCGAGGTGATCGCGCGCGCGGGCAACCGCACGCTCGCAGACCGTGATCCGACCGGGCATGCGGAGCTGCTCGCGATCCGCGCCGCATCGGCTGCGCTCGGCAGCGAACGGCTGACCGACTGCGATCTCTACGTCACGCTCGAGCCGTGCACGATGTGCGCGGCGGCGATGTCGTTCGCCCGCATAAGGCGGCTTTATTTCGGCGCACCCGATCCGAAAGGCGGCGCAGTCGAGCACGGCGTGCGCTTCTTCGGCTCGCCGACGTGCCACCACCGGCCGCAGGTGTACGGCGGCATCGGCGAGCAGGAGAGCGCGGAGCTGCTGAAGGTGTTTTTTGCGGCGAGGCGCTAAGCCCCCGCGGCCTGCGCGAACTCCCACGCCTTCACGGCGAGTGGGTGGATCATTTCCGCCTTTGCCGGAGCGTGCTCGCTGGTCGCGGTGCCGTCGCGCACGCGGCCGATGATGCCCTGCAGGATCGCGGCAATGCGGAAGAAATTGTAGGCGAGGTAGGTGTCGAGGTGCGCGCGCGGATCGAGCCCGGTGCGCGCGACGTAATCGTCGACATAATCGGCCATCGACGGAATGCCGAGTGCGCCGAGATCGTGTCCGACGAGGCTCGCGGTGCCCGCGGCGCTTTCCGAATGCGGCATGTGCCACGCCATCAGATGATAGGTGAAATCGGCGAGCGGATCGCCGAGCGTCGATAACTCCCAGTCGAGCACGGCGGCGACGCGCGGCTCGTTGCGCGCGACGATAAGATTGTCCAAACGATAGTCGCCGTGCACCAGCCGCACGGGACCCGCCGGCGGAATGTGCGCCGGCAGCCATTCGATCAGCCACTCCATCTCGTCGATGCGCTCGGTCTCGGACGCGCGGTACTGCTTCGACCAGCGGTCGACCTGGCGCGCGACGTAGTTCTCGCCTTTGCCGAAGTCCGAAAGCCCGATTTGCGCCGGAATGAAATTGTGCAGGCGCGCGATCGTCTCGTTCATCGCATCGTACACGCTTGCGCGTTCGGCCGGATGCGAGCCCGGCATCTGCGGCTCCCAGAACACGCGGCCGTCGACGAAGCCCATCACGTAGAATGCGGTGCCGGCGACGCTCTCGTCCGCGCAGTAGACCAGCGGTTCGGCGGCCGGAAATCCCTGCGCGTGCAGCGCGGAGATGACGCGGTACTCCCGGTCGACCGCGTGCGCCGAGGGGAGAAGTTTTCCGGGCGGCTTGCGGCGCAGCACGTATTTCCGCGTGGGCGTTTCGAGCAGATAGGTCGGATTCGACTGCCCGCCCTTGAACTGCCTGACCGCCAGCGGGCCCTGGAAGTCTTCGATCTGCTGCGCGAGATAGTGCTCCAGGCGCGGTGCATCCAGCGCGAGCGCCGGGCTCGCGTCCTTCGTGCCGGAAAACACCTGCTGGCGGTCAACCGTCATGCGCCTGGCTCGTTGTCATATGGCGGGAATCGAGATACGCGGCCATGAGCGGGACAGCCCACAGGATCAGAACCGCATCGGCACACAATAGCAGCACCAGCAGCGCAAGCCCCGTCCATGACGCAGAAGGCGCGGCGCGCAGGCGGACGATGGCTTCGGCAAAGGTCCAATTGAATGTGATGACGGTGATGGGTCCCCATAGCACCGTCTCGCGGATCCTGCCGAGATCCTTCTGGTGCGCGATTGTCGACAAGGTCGCCACCGCGAACAGGCCGGGAAGCGGCAGCGCGCTGAGCATGCCAACCCATTTCGATTCATAAAAGTTGGCTGCGACAAGCAGCAGGATGCAGCAGAAGGCGAACAGCCCGATGCGGATTAGCCCGTCGCTCGTCCACCACACCGACACCAGCGCCTTTGCGTGCGGTTGCGGATCGGGGCGGCCGGGCCTGGCTAAATGCGCGCTGCGAAACGGTGGCTTCCAGACGATTACGGTCGCGACCACGGCAATCGTACATTGGACGATCAGGAGCACGGCCGGACCGGGCAGCTCGTCGCGCCAGATCACGATGGCGACGGCGCCGGCCGCCCAGAGCAGGGTCCAGGTGACGACCCGGGCGATCAATTGCACATGCGGCGAGGCCTTCGCGGGAAGCGGCGGCAGGATTCGGTAGAACGAGATCGCGACGAAAAGAAGAAGGCCGTTGAACACGACCACGGCGTAGATCGAATTGGCCGCGGCGAGCGGGTCTTTTGCGGTCAGAATGCCGATGCCGTTGAGGATCGGAAACGTCAGCAGGACGCCGGCAATCCTTTTGTCGTACGTGCCGATGTAGCCGAGCGCCGCAAAGGTCGCGACGCTCAACATGAGTTTGATCGCGGCAAGCCCCCAGACTGCCGTCATCAAGACCGGTTCCTATTTCTTGGCTGCGAAGGCAACCGGCGCGTCGGCGAAGATTTTATACTGCTGCGACTTCGGCTTCGACTTGTCATCCTCATTCACGTACTGGATAGAACTTTGCCCGAGCAGCGCGCGCGGCAGGATCATCACGCGGATGAAGCGGCTCGGCCAGTCTTCGGCGGCCTGCGCGAATACCGGATCGGGCCCGGCCTCGTACCACGCGCCGCCCGGCCCGTAGCTCGTCGAACGGCCGTGCGTGTCGATGCGGATGCCGCCTTCGATCAGGCAGCGGATGCCGGGGCCCTGATGTCGGTGCAGATAGGCGCAGCCGCCGGGTGGAAAGCCGACGTTGTCGGCGCGCATCAGCAAATCGCCCTTCGGCAGCGTCTCGAGAAAGGCGGTGAGCTTCTCGTGCGTGCTCATGCCCGGCGCGTTCGCGGTCGTGCTGCCGCGGTTGCCGGTGGCAAATTCCCAGCGCCAGCAGGTCACGCCCTGCGCCGTCGGCTTCACGGTCACCGTGCCTTCACCCTGCCAGCCTTCGCCTGCGGCGACCATCTTGCCCTCGATCGTCGCCGACCCGTGCACGACGAAGATGAAGCGTGGCAGCGGCGGCAGCGTGAACACGACGTTCTCGGCGCTCGACAGCACGTCTTCGTAAAGGCGCAGCACGGGATGCATGGTTCGAACCTTTTGTTGCGCGGGCCGCAATGACAATCAGGCGGCGGAGAAGAAATCAACCAGGGCGGCCGCGGTCGTTTCCGGGTTCTCCTCGGTGAGGAAATGGCCGGAATCGATCGCCCGGCCCTGCACGTGCGGGGCCCATTGCCGCCAGATGTCGAGCGGACCGCCAGTCTCGCTCGGAATGCCGGCCGCGCCCCAGAGCGCGAGCAGCGGGCAGAGGATCATCTTTCCTGCCGTGCGGTCGGCTTCGTCATTGCGGAAATCGGCGGCCACACCGGCGCGGTAATCCTCGCAATGCGCATGAATGCGCAGCGGTTCGGAAAAGGCGGCGCGGTAGTGATCGAGTGCGCGCGGATCGAAGGCGGAGAGGTTCTTCGCCTTCGTCCAGCTCGCCATCTTCCATTCGAGATATGGGACCGGCGCCTTCTCGATCATCATCTCGGGCAAAGGCGCCGGCTGGGCAAGGAAGAGCCAGTGCCAAACCTTCATCGCCATGTTGCGGTCCATGCCCATCCACATGTCGTAAGTAGGCACGATGTCGAGCGTCGCCATGCGCTCGACACGGCCCGGATGATCGAGCGCGAGCCTGTAGGCCACGCGGCCCCCGCGGTCATGGCCGGCGAGACGGAAGCGTACGTGTCCGAGCGCTTTCATCACTTCGACCATCACCTTCGCCATCGCGCGTTTGTCGTAAGGTGCATGCTCGCGGTCGGCTTCCGGCACGACCGACCAGCCGTAGCCGGGCAGGTCTGGGATCACCAGCGAGAAGGCTTGCGCGAGCGACGGCGAGACGCGATGCCACACCACGTTCGTTTGCGTGTAGCCGTGCAGCAAAAGGAGTGGCGGGCCGCTGCCGCCGCTGCGCGCGAAGATCTTGCCGACCGAAGTGTCGATCCAGTGCGAGGCGAAGCCTGGATAAAGGTCGGCGAGGTCGGGCATGGCCCTCTCCATTCGTCATGGCCGGCCTCGTGCCGGACATCCACGTCTTCGGATCAAACCAAGACGTGGATGGCTGGGACAAGCCCGGCCAGACGGGCGCTAATTTTCCCTCGCAATCGCCCGCCAGCCAATGTCGCGGCGGCAGAAGCCCTCCGGCCAGCGAATGTTGCCGATTGCAGCGTAAGCGCGCGCTTGTGCCTCGCGTACCGTGTTGCCGCGCGCGGACACGTTCAGCACACGGCCGCCGTTCGCGAGGACGCGTCCGTTATCCGCGCGCGTGCCGGCATGAAAGATCTCGACGCCCTCGATCTGCGCCGCAGCGTCGAGCCCTTCAATGACGGAACCTTTGGCGTAAGAGCCGGGATAGCCCTTCGCCGCCATCACCACCGTGAGCGCCGCGTCGCTCGACCAGCGCAGATCGAAGTTTTTCAGTTGTCCGTCGCGCGCAGCGAGTAGCGCCGGCACGAGATCAGAGGTGAGCCGCAGCATTAGCACCTGCGTTTCCGGATCGCCGAAGCGGACATTGTATTCGATCAGCTTCGGTCCATCCTTCGTGATCATCAGCCCGGCAAACAGCACGCCCTTGTATGGCGCGCCCATCGCTTTGAGCGCGTGGACGGTCGGCATGACGATCTCGTCCATCACGCGCTTTTCCATCTCGCGCGTCATCACCGGCGCGGGCGAATAGGCGCCCATGCCGCCGGTGTTCGGTCCGGTGTCGCCGTCGCCGACCCGCTTGTGGTCCTGGGCGGAGGCGAGCGGAATCGCCGTCTCGCCGTCGCAGAGCGCGAAGAAGGACGCCTCCTCGCCGACGAGGCAGTCCTCGATCACAATCTCCCAGGCGGGCGTACCTAGGCCGCCGCCGAACATCATGTCGATTGCGGCTTCCGCTTCCTCGCCGCTTGCGGCGACCACGACGCCTTTGCCGGCCGCGAGCCCGTCCGCCTTCACCACGATCGGCGCACCTTTTGCCCGCACGTATTCCTTAGCAGGCTCCGACTGCTTGAAGCGGCGGTAATCCGCGGTCGGGATATTGTTCGCCTTGCACAGGTCCTTGGTGAAGCCCTTCGAGCCTTCGAGCCGCGCCGCCCATTTGTTCGGGCCAAAGGCCTTAATCCCGACCGCCTCGAGGTCGTCGACGATGCCGGCGCAGAGCGGCGCCTCCGGCCCGACCACGACGAGGTCGATCTTCTTCTCGTGCGCGAAGGCGATGACGGCGGCATGGTCAGCCGGATCGAGGGCGACGCATTCGGCCTCCCGCGCGATGCCGGCATTGCCCGGCGCGCAGTAGAGCTTGTCGGTCAGCGGGCTCGCGGCGATCTTCCAGGCCAACGCATGCTCGCGCCCGCCCGAACCGAGTAGAAGGATGTTCATGCGCAAAAAAGCCCGTTCCGCGACCCGGGCTTGACCCGGCCTGTCATCCATCTGAAACAGGGTTTCCCCTGTCCCCGCAAGAGATTCGAGCCGAATGGCCGAGCCCGCGCTGAAAAACCTCGTGGAATGGACCGTTTCGGAGCTGTCCGCGGCACTCAAGCGGACGGTGGAGGACGCTTACGGTTTCGTGCGCGTGCGCGGCGAGATCTCCGGCTTCCGCGGCGCATCGCCCTCCGGCCACTGCTACTTCCGCCTGAAGGACGACAAGGCGGTGCTGGAGGCGGTGATCTGGAAGGGCACCTTCGGCCGCATGCGGGTGAAGCCGGAGGAAGGTCTCGACGTCATCGCCTCGGGCCGGCTCACCACGTTCCCGGGCTCGTCCAAGTATCAGATTGTCATCGACTCGCTGGAGCCCGCCGGGATCGGCGCGTTGATGAAGTTGCTTGAGGAGCGGAAGAAGAGGCTCGCCGCCGAGGGCCTGTTCGATGAGGCGCGCAAGCAACTCCTGCCGTTCATCCCCGAGGTGATCGGTGTTGTCACCTCTCCGACCGGCGCCGTCATCCGCGACATCTTGCATCGCTTGAACGACCGCTTTCCGCGCCGCGTGCTGGTCTGGCCGGTGCGTGTGCAGGGCGAGACCAGCGCGGCGGAGGTCGCCGCCGCCATCGAAGCCTTTAACTCGCTGCCGGAGCACGGGCCATTGCCGCGGCCGGATCTTATCATCGTCGCGCGCGGCGGCGGATCGCTAGAGGACCTCTGGTCGTTCAACGAGGAGATCGTCGTGCGCGCGGCGGCGGCGAGCATGATCCCGCTGATCTCCGCCGTCGGGCATGAGACCGACTTCACCCTGATCGACTTCGCCGCGGACTGGCGCGCCCCGACGCCGACCGCCGCTGCGGAAAAGGCTGTGCCGGTGCGCGCGGAGCTGCTCACACGGCTTGCTTCGCTCGGCCACCGCAAGCTCGCCTGCTGGCAGCGCGGCATCGAGCGGCACCGCAAGGAACTGTCGCTGCTATCGCGCGCGCTGCCGAAGGACATCCTCGCGCAGCCCCGTCAGCAATTGGATTCACTGTCCGAACGGCTGCCGCGCGCGCTGCGCGCCAATGCGCAGCTGCATCATACACAATACTCACGCGTCGCCGGACGGCTCGCGCCGCAGCTTTTGCGCAATCAGGTCGAGCGCCGGCGTGAGCGTTACGACAGCCTCAACCGCCGGCTTGCGACTAGCATCGTCGCCAATGCGCAGGCGCACCGCGCCCGCATTACACGCCATCGCGACCGGCTCACTGCCTGCGGCAACGCCGCCCGCCGCGCGATGCTGAACTTGCTCGATCGGCATGCCGCGCGGCTCGAACGCGCCGACCGGCTGTTGCTGGCCTTCTCCTATCGCGAGGTGCTGAAGCGCGGCTTTGCTTTGGCGCGGGACGGCGAAGGCCATCCGCTGCATGCGGCAGCGAGCGTGACAAGCGGCATGCATCTGTCGCTCGAGTTTGCCGATGGCCGCGTCAATGCGGTCGCCGAAGGTGAGGCGGAGCCGCGTCCGGTTCCGCCGCCGCGCCGGAAGCCGCGTTCGCAGAGTGGCAAAGGCGGCCAAGGCACCCTGTTCGGCTAGGGTTTCGCTTTCGGCCTCGACTGACTATCTTGGCGGGCACGGGAGGCCCGGGTGCTCAATCGCTACGACCGCAATTCAATGAACGGCGAAGCCGAGGTGAAATACCTCGACGGCGACTTCCGCGTCGTGCGCCCTGGAGCCTATGTACGCTGCGCCGTCACCGGCGTTCCGATTCCGCTCGAGGAACTCAAGTACTGGAGCGTCGACCGGCAGGAGGCCTATGTCTCGCCGGAAGCCGTGCTGAAGCGCCTTAACCCCGGCGCGCAGTAGCAATCCTCTCCAACACCGTCCGCCGCACCGTCTCCACGTCCTCGAAGCGAATCGCCGCGGGCAGCACGTGCACGCGGCTCGCGAGCGCCGCGACCGCCGGATCGCCGGCCATGCGCGCGCGATCCTTTTCCGTCGTCAGAAGCGCGAGCCCCTGCTCCTCCGCGCGCATGATAAGGTCACCGGCTTCTTCCGCTGTGAAGTTGTGATGATCGGGAAACGCCTGCCGTGCCGTCACGTGCAGTCCGGCGGCGGCAGCGCTCGCAAAGAATTTCTCCGGATCCGCAATGCCGGCGAACGTGAGCACCGGCCGCTTGATATCCGCAACGGCGTGCGCATCGGCTTCGATCCTGGCCCGCCAAATCGGAAGTCCGCGGCGGCGCCCCGCCGCGACAGCACTTTCGGCGGCATCGCCCCCGCCGACGATCAGCAACGCATCGCAGCGCGACAATTGGGCCCGTAACGGCGCGCGCAGAGGCCCAGCCGGAAACACCTGACCGTTGCCGAGCCCGCGCCGCGCATCGACCAGCGCCATCGTAAAATCCTTCGCAAGCGATGCGTTCTGCAATCCGTCGTCCATCACAATCACGCTCGCGCCTTGTGCGCGGGCGAGCGCAGCGCCGGCGCGACGATCGCGGGCGACGATTGTCGGCGCGACGCGCGCGAGCAGCAGTGCCTCGTCGCCGACGTCGGCTGCGGCATCGGCGTGCGCATCGACGTGCCGCGGACCGCGCAGCCTGCCGCCATAGCCGCGCGTAAGACAGAAGACGTTTTCGCCTGCATCATGCAGCATACGCGCAAGTGCAATGGACGTCGGCGTCTTGCCCGCGCCGCCCAGCGTGAAATTGCCGACGCAGATGACGGGCACGCCCGCGCGCGCGCCGCCCTTGCGCATGCGCTGCGCGGCGGCGTTGCCGTAGATCGCCGCGAGCGGTGCGAGCAGGGCCGCAGCGAGCCCCGGCTTGCGCCACCAGAAGCGCGGCTCATGCATAGGTTCTGTCCTGCTGCAATCTCGCCAGGTAAGGCTCCAGCGCGGCAAGGGTGCGGTCAAGTCCGCCGCCGAGTGCGTCGACGATGCCCTTGCCCGCCCGCCCGATCTCGGGAACGCGCTGTGGATTTGCGAGCAATTCCGCGAATCTCGCTCGCAAAGCTTGCGCATCGTCGATCGGAACGGCGCCGTTTGCCATGTCGAGCGCGGCGTAAGTTTCTGCGAAATTCCACACATGCGGGCCGTGCAGCACGCAGGCACCGAGTTTGGCGGCTTCGATCGGATTCTGTCCGCCGTGCCGGATCAGTGAGCCACCGACGAACACGAGCGGCGCCAGACGATAGAGGAGACCCAATTCGCCCAACGTGTCGGCGATGTAGACGTCTGTTTCCGCGGCCGGCAGGGTGCCCTGCGACCGCAAGCTCACCGCGCAACCCATCGAGCGCGCCACATCCGCGATCTGTGGCCCGCGTTCCGGATGACGCGGAGCGATGATGGTGAGCAAGCCGGGATGTGCGCCGCGCAGTTCGCAATGCGCAAACAGGACCTGCTCATCCTCGCCCGAATGCGTCGATGACGCTGCGAGGAGCGGACGCTCCCCGATTGCCTGTTTCAGTTCAGCCAGCGCGTCCGCATCCGCCGGCGGCGCCGGAACGTCGAGTTTCAGATCGCCGGTGATCACCACGCGCTCCGCACGGAGCGCGCTCAACCGTTCGGCATCCAGTGACGTGCGCGCCAGCGCGAGCGCAAAGCGGCGCAACATATGCGCGATGATGTTCGGGAAGCGCTGCCAGCGGCGGAACGAACGCTCGGACAGCCGGGCATTGACCAGCACCATCGGGACGCCGCGCGCGGCCGTCTCCTGCAGCAGGTTCGGCCACAGATCGGATTCGACGAACAGCGCAAGCTGCGGTTTCCAATGCTCGAGGAAGCGACGCGCATAGGCCGGCACATCGAACGGCACGAACTGATGAACGACACCGTCCGGCAGGCGCTGCTCCGCCAACTGGCTGGACGTTACCGTGCCCGAGGTGACCAGCAGCGAGAGCCCCCGCGCATGCAGGTGCGAAATCAGCGGCAGCACGCTCATCAATTCGCCGACACTTGCGCCGTGCAGCCAGACCAGCGGCCCTAATGGCCGCGCGACGCTCGCAATGCCGCGTCGCTCGTTCACACGCTCCGGATTTTCGCGGCCACGCTTCAGCCGCTGCGCGAACAGAAGTCCCGACAAAGGCTCCGCGGCGGAGGTCAGCAGCCGGTAGATGCGCAAGCCGAGCGGTTCGCTCACGGCGCGCCCTTCTTATCGACGATCGCGCAGGCGCGGCGGGTGGCATCGTTGAGCTCGTCTTGGATTTTCTGCCGCACCGCCTCGAGCGTCGCCGCGTCAGCGTCTGCGGGAACGTGGATTGGATCGCTGCCGACGACCGCGACCGTGCCGAACGGCAGATTGATCGCCGTGCGGTCCCAGTTGTTCAGCACCTTGCGTCGGCTCGAGGCTATCGCGGCGGCATAGATCGGCCGCTGTGAATATTGGCCGAGCTTGACCACGCCCATGCCAGCGATGCGCGCGATCTTCGGCACGTCGGCGGTCATCGCGATGTTGTAGCCTTCCTTCAGCGCCTCGATCATCTGTCTCATCGCGGCGGCGCCGCCCTTGTGGAATCCTCCACCATGCGCGCCCGACCCACGGATCGCCTCGACACCTAGCTTCTCCGCGGCGCGCGCATTCAATTCGCCGTCGCGATGGCGCGAGATCAGCACCTTGGCGCGATGCGCCGGATCGTTCTTCTTTTGCAAAAACGGCATCAAGAAATGCTGCCCGTGCCAGACGGCGATGATCGCCGGAATCTCCACCGTGTCGTACAGATCGTGCGGCTCGAAGATAATCTGGTTCGTCTGCCAGACGAACCGGAGATACCACGCGCCGAACGATCCGGCCGCGTTGACGAAGGCGGGCGAGGCGGTGATCCGCTTCAGTGACGGCATCGGCTTAACGTCTCAGCGCACCTGATGCGAGGCATCGGGATCGAGCAGCCGGTGCAGATGGACGATGAAATAGCGCATGTGAGCGTTGTCGACCGTCTGCTGGGCCTTTGCCTTCCAGGCGGCGTAGGCGGATGCGTAGTTGGGATAGATGCCGACAATGTCGAGTCTGTCCAGGTTCTTGAATTCGGTGGTGCCGAGCTCGGTGAGTTCGCCGCCGAATACGAGATGGAGAAGTTGGTTGTGTCCGGCCATGATCATTCCCAGATTCGCACCCCTGGCCGATAAATGCGCGCTCACGCAAACTCGGGCATCCGGTCGCGCAATAGCGCCAACAGCGCCTTATGCCGGGCGGGACCTGCCGCTACCAGCGCGCCGTGCGTCAGATGAGGGCGGTTGAAGCTGAGCGGGCGGCCGGCGAGGTCGGTAAGGACGCCGCCGGCTTCGTGCACTAAAAGATCGGCGGCGGCAAGGTCCCAGTCGTGGCTGCCGCCGGAGGCGAAGGCGACACCCAGTTCGGCGGTGGCGACACGTGTCAGCCTGAGGGCGAGCGAATGGACCTTCGGCTGTGGCAGGGCGGTCGGCTCGACTTTTTCCAGCCTCTCCAACATTCGCTTGGGACCGGCCGCTTTCAGACCGGTGAGGTCATCCCAGTCGCCTACGCGGACCGGCTTGCCGTTGCAGGTCGTCCCGGTGCCGCGCATCGCGACGAACATCTCTTCCGTGACCGGCGCGTACAGGGCCGCCAGCACGGGCCGGCTGTTCTCGACCAGGGCGGCCGATACCGTCCAGTCCGGCCGGCCCTGGATGAAGGCGCGCGTGCCGTCGATCGGGTCGACGATCCAGGTCTCACGCATTTCGCGCGCCGCCGGATCGTCCTCGGTTTCTTCCGAAAGCCACCCTGAGCCGGGCAAAAGCTGAGACAGGCGTGCGCGTAGGAAGTCGTTGACCGCAATGTCGGCTTCGCTCACCGGCGAATTGTCCTTGCCCTTGGTCCACCGCTCGAATTTCCGCTGCGATGTGACCCGAGCGATTTCGCCGGCTTCGCGCATGGCGGCCTCGAAATCGTCGCACAGGGACTCACTGACCGGCAACGGTCAGGCCCTCTACACGCAACGTCGGCGCGTTGGTGCTGTAGCGGAATTCGAGATCATTCGCCGGCGTGAGATTCTTGAAGATGTCGGTGAGATGGCCGGCGATCGTGACCTCGCTCACGGCATAAGCAATCTTGCCGTTCTCGATCCAGAAGCCCGACGCGCCGCGGCTGTAGTCGCCGGTGACCATGTTCGCGCCCATGCCGATCAGATCGGTGACGTAGAAGCCGTCCTTGATGTCGGCCATCAATTCACCAGGACTGAGGTTGCCCGCCGCCATGTGCAGATTGGTCGAGGAGGGTGAGGGCGCCGAGGAAACTCCGCGTGAGGCGCGGCCGTTCGTCTTCAGGCTGAGCTCGCGCGCCGTCGCGCAATCGAGCAGCCAGCTCTGCAGCACGCCGCCGTCCACAAGCGCGATCGGTTTGCCGGCCACGCCTTCGCCGTCGAACGGATGCGAGCGCAGGCCCCGCTTGCGCAGCGGATCGTCGATGATGCGGATCCCGTCGGCGAATATTTTTTGTCCGAGCTTGTCTTTCAGAAAGCTGGTCTTGCGCGCCACCGAAGCGCCGTTCACCGCGCTCGCCAGATGGCCCACGAGCGAGCTCGCGACGCGCGGATCGAACACGACCGGCACCTTGCGAGTGGACACCTTGCGCGGGCTGAGGCGCGCGACGGCACGCTCCGCCGCTCTGAGGCCGATCCGCTCGGGATTTTCCAGATCGGCTGCGTGCCGCACGTAGGAATAGTCATAGTCGCGCTCCATGCCGGTGCCTTCGCCGGCGATCGCGGTCATCGAGATGCCGTGACTCGAGCCGAGATAGGCGCCGCGAAAGCCGTTGCTCGTCACCAGCACCATGCCGCCGATGCCGGCCGAGGCCGATGCGCCGCCGGACTTGCTCACGCCTTCGTAAGCAAGCGCTGCCACTTCCGCCGCACGCGCACGCGCCTCCAAATCTGCCACGCGCGGCAACGCGCGGTCGATAAGATCGAGATCGGGGAATTCGCACGCCAACTCGCTCTCGTCGGCGAGCCCGGCGAATTTATCGTCCGGCGCAACGCGCGCCATCGCGACCGCACGCTGCGCAAGCTCCGCCGGATCGCCGGACAAATCGTTGCTGGACACCATGGCCTGACGTTTGCCGATCAGCACGCGCAGGCCGATGTCGTCTCCCTCCGCGCTTTCCGATTCCTCCACGCCGCCGTCGCGCACCTCGACTGATAGCGAGAGGTTGCGCAGCGCAACCGCGTCGGCGGCATCCGCGCCCGCCGCGCGCGCGGCCTTAACGAGTCGCTCGGCGCGCTCGAGGAGGGCGGTCTGGTCGAATAGGGAATCGGTGGGTGCGAGCATCGGCGGACTTTCGAAATCAGTTGAGCGAACAAGCGGACGAACGCCCGCCATGCACTCACACATGGCGGCTATGGCGCGCCGATGCAACCGCGGTTCCGCGAATTGCGGCGATCCCGGCAATGTCTCGTCAATCATGCTTTTCAAGCGCGCGTCAATCATGCGCGACGTTGGCGTCGACGTTAATCGCGGTAAACCAAGAAACTTAAGCGCTTTCCGACGCGTTTTTGCCATGATCGGCCTTGCGACCGGACGGCATAAGTCCGGCGCGGGAGAGTTTCGAGGCGTCACATGCGTTTGGACGGAAGCCCCGGGTCGGGCCGCGCGCTGCGGCTCGACCCGAACGCTCTGCCGCTGCGTTTTTCTGCGTCCGACGCAGCGGCGGACGGCCAGTTGCGCGACATCGAACTGCACCGCGAGCGCGTCGTCGTGCGCCGCTCGGTACAGGGCATGCGCATGGCATTAAACATGCCGGTCTCGGCGTTCAGCGGTGTCGCGCTGAAGGTTTCGACCGACGGGCTCTCCGTCGTGCTCGCGCACAAGGATCCCGGTCTCGCGTTGCCGTTGTCGGCCGCTGCTGAGGCGGAAGATGCGCTCACCCACTGGCAGGACTGGGCCCGCGTGCTTGCGCTGCCGCTGCTGGTCGAGGACGACCTGGGCCTGCGCGATGCCTATCCGCATCTCGGCGACGTGCGCGTCGGCCGCCCGCGTCCACGCCGGCGCAGGTGTTCGCCGTTAAAGGGCCGCCGCCCATCGCTGCTAATGCGGCGCAAGCCGGGCCGCCTCCCGACCACGATGCCAGTGTACCGCGGCGAGCGGGAGATCATTGCAAGGAATTGAAGCCCCGCCTCACTGCGCCGCGGCCCGGCTCCAGGTCTGGCCCGCGTTGCCCGTGTAGAAGCCGTCGCAGAAGGGCGCGTCGAGGGCGAGGGCGGCGAGTTGCGCCTGACCTTCACCAATGTCGACCTTGCCGTCGAGCACGTCGCGGAACGTCCGCGCGACCGCCACCATGTCGCAGGTGTGCGGGGACAGCCGAAAGCTTGAAACGCCCATCGCGCGCAGTTCGCGCACGCCGCCGAGCAAATTGAGAAAAGCGTGCGACATCGTCTGGATGCCGTTCACGGCGAGGAACGGCCTGTCCTCCAGCGTGCGCAGCACCATCCCGTCCGGATCGGTGTCGCAGACGAACTGGCATGTATCTTTCGTGCGCCCATGCGCGCGCGCATGATAGCAGCGCGCCGACAACGCCAGCGGGACGCGACCGAACACCTGAACCTCGGTCATGACTCCACACTCGGCCGCGGGCCCGCACAGATTGGCGATCGCCGTTTTCGGCATTTCCGGCGGCAGGCAGATGCTGCGCGCGCCGTTCCGCGCCAGGACGGCCACAGTGCCCTCGTTATAGGCATTCACAAACGGCCCGACGTGATGCGGCCGCCCGCGCAGGCGCATCAACGCGGAGCCGTCGTTCGCCTCGATCAGCGCGCCGTCGCAGCCGCACACATCCTCGACCAGAGTGCGTTCCTGCTTGGACATGACTTCCGCAAGCGTTGAGTACACGACCGTCTTGCGGGCCGCCTCTAGCCGCGCGACGACTTCGGGCATCACGTCGTCGAACAGCGGCGCGCGCTTGTAGCAGACGACCTCGCCGAGATAGACGACGTCGACCGGCGCCTCGTCGGCAACGCGGAAATAAAAATCGCGCCAGCGCTCCGGTGCCCAATTGAACAGCACCGGGCCGAGCGTCAGCTCGCTCGCTTTATTCCCATTCATCGCCATCGCTTCCCGGCAAATGCACCCTGCGTCTCGCGGCTGCCCTCCGTGAGCGTGAGCAGGCTCAAAAATGCCGCCTCGCGTCCCTGCATCAGCCCGTCGACGGCGCTGCGGAACGCACTGACGACACTCTTTACATAGGCGCGGCTGCGCTGGCGGCCTTCGATCTTCAGCGCGGTGACGCCCGCGCGCATCAACTCCGGCAACAGCGCGGACAGATTGAGGCTCACCGGCTCCTCGAACGCATAATAGGGCTCCGTCTGTGCGGAGCACGAATAGCGGCCCTTGCAGATCGTCGGATAACCCGCGCTCTCGCCGCAGGCGAAGCGGTCGATGACGAACTCGCCAAGCCGGGTTGTCAGCGTGCGGCCTGTATCCTCTTCGTAATGTACGTCGGCTGCGGGCGAGCAGACGCCGTCCATGTTGGTCGAGAGGCCGGTGACGTAATGGGTGAGGCTGCAGCGGCCCTCGGCCATCATGCCGATGTTGCCGAAGATGAAGGCTTCGATCTCGCAGTCGATCTGCCGGTGCAGATCGGCGATCTCGGCGACGGTGAGCATGCGCGGCAGCACGACGCGCTTGACCCCGAACTCCTCGCAATAAAAGCGGATCGCTTCGGGCGACGACGCGCCCGCCTGCACCGACAGATGCAGGCGCAAATTCGGATGCTGGCGCGCCGCATAATCCGCGACGCCGATGTCGGCGACGATGGCTGCGTCGACTCCCGTTTCCGCCGCGAGATCGATCGCGTCGCGCCACATCCCGAATTTACCCGCCGCCGGAAACGTATTTACCGCGAGCAGCACTTTCGCCTTGCGCGCATGCGCATACGCGACCGACTGCTTGAGCTCGGCCGGCGCGAAATTCAGGCCGGGAAAATTGCGCGCATTGGTCTCGTTCTGCAGGCCGCAATAGACGGCGTCCGCGCCCGCGTCGACGGCGGTGCGCAAAGCCGCGGGCGTACCCGCCGGACAGACGAGTTCGGGTCGGCGGAGTTCGCTCATCGTGCGGTCCCCCTTGCCGCGCGCAACGCGGACAGTCCGAGTTGCGCAGGTCCCGCCAGGACTCCGAAACTCTTCGCCGCGCTTTCGAGTGCGCTGCCCTCGAAATCGTCGAGCGCGTTGCGCAACGCGACGACCGCCTCGGTGTCGCCGGTCACCCGCAGGTCGCGCGAGAAGAACAGCGCGTCACCGTCGACCACGCCGTCGATCATGTCGAGAAGGTGGAAAAATGAGCCGGCTATGGCCGCATCGTACGGCGGGTTCTCGTAACGACGGTAAGCGGTCATCTTGGGCGCGTCGCGCTCAGGAGTGAGCACCAGCACGAAGGGGAGGTCGGTCGGGTCGATCAGGAAGCGTTTGCCCGCATGCGGGCCAAGCCGGTTGAACAGTTCGGGCCGCGACTGCGCGACATGCTGCGCCATGCGCCTGAACAGCGGCTGCAGCAGCGCAAGCGGCACAGGTGCCAGTAATACGGCGGGCGCGTGCCGCAGCAGGTCGGAAAGCGGCGAGGTGGAACGCGGGGCAGGGGGCATGATGAGCGATGCTAGGCCGCACAGGCGCGCGGGAACTTGACTCAGATCAAGCCGCTTCCCGTGATCGGGCTGCACAGTGAAAAAATCTCAATGCGATCAATGAGGCGGTATGGGGCGGCGACACAATGCGTACGGCAGTCCGGTGCAGAGCTCGCTGATGCGCATGTTGCATGGCAACGACGATGACAGTCATGCCGCCGGCGGCCTGGTCAGGAATTTCTTCGCCGCGTTTTTCTCCGCCGAGATTCGCGCGTGGCGGGGCGAGCAGCCGCTCTGGAAAGTGTTCTGGCTGTACGGCGTTGCCGCCAGCCTCGTGCTGATTACGATTTACATCGTTGCGTTCTTCATCGATCGCGTCGCGCTTCGTCAGGTTCTTCTGGTTCTGTTCGCTCCCTATACCGCCTGGATTCTCGTTTCGGTGTGGCGATGCGCGAACAATACGCACGAGTATTTCTGGAGCCTGCTTGCTCGCCTGCTGACGGTCGCCTGGGCCTGCAACACGATATTGATCTTGCTGTTCCTCGAGTTGAATCTGATCACGCGGTACTATCTTCGCTACTGACACGCGACGGTGCGATGTGACGAAGGATTTACAGCCCCCCGTACTGGTCGCAATCGTCAAAGAGTTTTCTCCCGCCTATTTTGCGATGGTGATGGCAACTGGCATCGTCTCGCTTGCTGCATTTGTATTGCAGATGACGGTTCTTGCGCGCGTGCTCTTCGCGGTGAATCTGCTCGCTTATCTCGTCATCGCGGCTATCACCGTGGCGCGCATCCTGCGGTATCCGAAAGCGTTTTTCTCGGACATGATCGACCACCAGCGCGGGCCGGGATTTCTGACGTTCGTCGCCGCCTCCTGCGTGCTCGGCAGCCAGTTCGTCGTGATCGATGCCAATTACGAAGTCGCTGTCATCTTATGGATTGTGGCGACGCTGTTTTGGATCGTCTTGATCTACGCCGTGTTTGCCGCCTTCGCGGTCAAGAAGCGCAAACCGACGCTCGCCGATGGGATCAATGGCGGCTGGCTGCTTGCGGTCGTCTCGACGCAGGCGATTGCGGTCCTCGGAGCTCTCATCGCCGCGCATTGGCCGCAGCCATATCGGCTGGAGCTCAATTTCCTCGCGCTGTCGATGTGGCTGTGGGGCGGCATGCTCTACATTTGGATGATCGCCCTGATTTTCTACCGCTACACATTTTTCGAATTCTCGCCCGGAGACCTATCGCCGCCGTATTGGATCAACATGGGAGCAATGGCCATTTCCACGCTCGCAGGCGCGCTGCTGATCACCAATGCATCGCCTGCCGCGCCGTATCTTTACTCGCTCCTACCGTTCCTCAAGGGGTTCACCGTCTTCTATTGGGCGACTGGCACGTGGTGGATACCGATGCTCGTCATATTGGGTATATGGCGCTACGCATTCAGGCGCTTTCCGTTTCGTTACGACCCGCTCTATTGGGGCGCCGTATTCCCGCTCGGCATGTACACGGTCGCTACCTGGCAGATGGCCCGGGCGATGGATCTCCCATTTCTGGAAATCGTGCCGCGGGTTTTCGTCTATGCCGCCCTGCTCGCCTGGGCAGTCACCTTCGCAGGCCTGATCTGGACCGTCGGACGCGGAATCGCGAGCTTTCGGAGACAGTGACGCCAGCGCGGAGTCCGCGCTTATTTGGACCTTTCGTAGCCGCCCGCAGTCGGCGTTTGGATGATGATCGCCTCGCCGGCGTCGATCACCGTCGCATCGCAGCCTTGCAGGCGCTCCGTGCTTCGGTCGTTGCGCCGCACCACGTTCTCGCCCACCTGCCCCGCTTCACCACCGGCGAGCCCGAACGGGCGCACACGGCGATGGCCTGACAGGATCGTGCACTCCATCTGCTCAAGGAAACGGATGGTGCGGCGGATGCCGTCGCCCGCATGCCACTTGCCGCGCCCGCCCGAGCCCTTGCGGATATGGAAGTCCTCCAGCACGACCGGATACCGGAATTCCAAAACTTCCGGATCGGTGAGTCGCGTGTTCGTCATGTGCGTGTGCACGGCGTCGGTGCCGTTGAAGCCCGGCCCCGCCGGCGAGCCGGAGCATATCGTCTCGTAATACTGGTATTTCTTGTTGCCGAAATTGAGATTGTTCATCGTGCCCTGCGCGGCAGCGAGCGAGCCGAGTGCGCCAAACAGCGTGTCGGTCACCGCCTGCGAAGTCTCGACATTGCCGGCGACGACGGCGGCCGGATATTCCGGTGACAGCATCGAGCGCTTCGGGATGACGATGTCGATCGGGCGCAGACAGCCGGCGTTCATCGGGATCTCGTCGTCGACCATCACGCGGAAGACGTAGAGGACGGCCGCGCGCGTCACCGGCTCAGGCGCGTTGAAGTTGGTCGGCTGCTGCGGGCTCGTACCGGTGAAATCGACGCGCGCTTTCCTTTTCTCCTTGTCGACCGTGATCTTCACCTTGATCCAGGTGCCCTGATCCATCTCGTATTCGAACGATGAATCGTGCAGCCGGTCGATGACGCGGCGCACGCTTTCCGCCGCGTTGTCCTGCACGTGCCGCATGTAGGCCTCGACCACGGGCAGCGTGAACTGCTCGACCATCTTGCGCAGTTCGGCGACGCCCTTCTCGTTCGCCGCGATCTGCGCCTTGATGTCGTTGATGTTCTGGACCGGATTGCGCGCCGGATATTTTGCGCCGGTCAGGGCCTCGGTCAACTCCTTCTCACGGAAGCGGCCGCGATCGACCAGTTTGAAATTGTCGAACAACACGCCTTCTTCCTCAATCGTTGTCGCGTTTGGCGACATCGAGCCGGGCGAGATGCCGCCGACGTCGGCATGATGCCCGCGCGAGGCGACCCAGAAGAGGATCTTGTGCTTCTTGTCGTCGAACACCGGCGTGCAGACGGTGATGTCCGGCAGATGGGTGCCGCCGTTGTAGGGCGCGTTGATCGCGTAGACATCGCCGAGCGCGATGCGGCCTTCGTTCTCGCGGATGATGGTCTCGACCGCGCGGTCCATCGAGCCCAAATGCACCGGCATATGCGGCGCGTTCGCGACCAGCGCGCCTTCGGCCGAAAATACCGCACAGGAGAAATCGAGCCGCTCCTTGATGTTTACCGAATAGGCGGTGTTCTGCAGCGACACGCCCATCTGCTCGGCGATCGACATGAACAGGTTGTTGAACACTTCGAGCATCACCGGATCGGCCTCGGTGCCGATCGCATGCGTGCGCTCAAGCGGCACGACGCGCGCAAGCACGAGGTGGTTCTTGGCGGTCAGTTCGGCCTGCCAGCCGGGCTCGACCACGACGGTCTGGTGCGGCTCGATAATGATGGCCGCTCCGGCGACCTTCTGCCCGGGCCTGAGCTGCTCGCGCGTATAGATCGCCGCGTCGTGCCACTCGCCTTGCGAGAAGAAGCGCGTGCGCTTGGCGGGTTCGGGGAGCGCCTTGCGTGTGCGCGAGCCCGCGCTTTCCTTGAACTTCGCCCCGCCGCCGACCGCTTCGACCGAAACAGCCTCGATCACGAGCTGTTTGTTGCGGTCGATGAATCCGAAGCGCGCTTTGTGCGCGCGCTCGAAGGAGGATTGCATTTTCTTCAAATCGGCGACCGCGACGCGCGCGCCGGCAAGCTTGCCCGCATCGATGACGAGCGCCGTGTCGGTGCCGGCGTAACGGATATGCGCGCGCACGATCACCTTGATCTTGCCGTCGGGCACGCCCTGGCCCTCGACCTCTGCGCGCGCGGTCTTGCCGAGTCGCGCGGCGATGCGCTCGACCGCGGTCCGCGCCTTCGCGCCGAACGGCAATTCGATCGCCTGCTCGCGCGTCGCGCGGATGTCGGCGAGGCCCATGCCGTAGGCCGACAAGAGTGACGAAAACGGATGGATCAGCACGCGCGTCATGCCGAGCGCGTCGGCGACGAGACAGGCATGCTGGCCGCCCGCGCCACCGAAGCAGTTGAGCGCGTAGTGCGTGACGTCGTAGCCGCGCTGCACGGAGATCTTCTTGATCGCGTTCGCCATGTTCTCGACCGCGATCTTGACGAAACCGTCGGCGATTTCCTGCGCCGATTTCGCGCCGACCTGCTGGGCGAGATTGTTGAACGCGTGCCGCACGGCCGTCTCGTCAAGCGGCTCGTTCTGATGCGGTCCGAAGATTTTCGGGAAGAACTCCGGCATGAGCTTGCCGAGCATCACGTTGGCGTCGGTCACTGCAAGCGGTCCGCCGCGCCGATAGCATTTCGGCCCCGGATTGGCGCCGGCGGAATCCGGCCCAACGCGGAAGCGCGCGCCGTCGAAGTGCAAAATCGAGCCGCCGCCCGCCGCGACGGTGTGGATCAGCATCATCGGTGCGCGCATGCGCACGCCGGCGACTTCCGTCTCGAAGGCGCGCTCGTAGTCGCCGTCGAAATGCGACACGTCGGTGGACGTGCCGCCCATGTCGAAGCCGATCAGCCGCTCGAACCCGGCCTCGCGACCCGTCTCCGCCATCCCGACGACGCCGCCCGCAGGTCCCGACAGGATCGCGTCCTTGCCTTGAAACAGCTCGGCCGCGGTCAGTCCGCCGGACGACATCATGAACATCAGGCGAACGTCGGATGCTGTGTTGCCGTCCGCGTGCATGTCGTTCGACACAGTCGAAACGTACCTGCGCAGGATCGGCGAGAGATATGCATCGACGACGGTCGTATCTCCGCGGCCGACGAGCTTGATCAGCGGCGACACCTCGTGGCTCACCGACACCTGGGCAAAGCCCATCTCACGCGCGAGCGCAGCGATCGTCGTCTCGTGCTCGGGATAGCGATAGGCGTGCATCAGCACGATCGCGACTGCCTCGATGCCGTCGCGCTTGGCCGTTTCGAGCTCGCCGCGCACCGCCTCGAGATCGAGGGCGCGCTCGACCGTGCCGTCGGCGCGCACGCGCTCGTCGACTTCGGCCACTCGCTCGTACAGCATGTCCGGCTTGATAATGTGCCGGGCGAAAATCTTTGGCCGCGCCTGGTAGCCGATCTTCAACGCGTCGCGAAAGCCGCGCGTGATGAGGAGCAGCACGCGGTCGCCATTGCGTTCCAGGAGCGCATTGGTCGCCACAGTGGTCCCCATCTTCACCGCGCCGACGATGCCGGGTGGGATCGGCTCGCCGCTTTTCAGCCCCAATAGATCGCGGATGCCGTGCACGGCAGCGTCGGCATAGGCTTCCGGGTTTTCCGACAGAAGCTTGTGTGCCACCAGCGAACCGTCCGGCTTCCGGCCGACGATGTCGGTGAATGTGCCGCCGCGGTCGATCCAGAAATCCCAACGCTTCGAAGTCTTCGCTCGTGACATTCGCCGCCCCGTCGTGAATGCGGCGCACTATGTCCGGCCTGTCGGGCCTTAGACAAGCCTGCTATCGTCGCGCACAAAATGAGCGCCGAAGGCGTGTAGACGTGTGACTGTGTGCAGAGGGGGCGATGGTGCGGGCTGCTCTTGACCGGCTTTATCTTTGGGCGGGCATCGCCGCCGGCGGCTTTCTGGTCCTGATCTTCCTGTTGATGATGGGCCTCTCGCTCGGGCGGCAGATCGGGGTCAACATACCGGCCGGCGATGATTTCGCCTCCTGGTGCATGGCGGCGATGGCCTTTCTCGGCCTTGCGCACACCTTTCGCAAAGGCGAGATGATCCGCGTCGGCCTTTTGCTCGAGCGTCTCACTGGCCAGAGGCGCTGGCTGATGGAAATCGTCTCGCTGGGCATAGCAACCGCCTTCGTTCTGTATTTCGCCTGGTACGCGGCGGCGATGACGTGGGACTCCTACCGCTTCAACGACCTGGCGCAGGGCGTGCTGGCGATTCCATTGTGGATTCCTCAACTCGGCTACAGCGGCGGGCTCGTCATCCTGGCGATCGCGCTGGTCGATGAGATGATCTTCGTCCTGCAGGGCAACCGGCCGCGCTACGAGAAGGAGCCGCCGTCGACGCCTGATGAGTTTGTCGAACGCGTCGCGGCCGGTGGAGCCGGCTGATGTTCGCCGACCTCGGGCTCGTCAATCTTTCCATCATTCTGCTCATTGCGCTGATCGTCATTCTCGGCAGCGGCGTCTGGATCGCCGTCGGGCTCGCCCTGATCGGTTTCATCGCTATGCTGCTTACTACGCCGGTGCCGATCGGCTCGGTGCTGGCGACGACGGTGTGGAGTGCGAGTGCGTCGTGGACGCTCGCCGCGCTGCCGCTGTTCATCTGGATGGGCGAGATCCTTTTTCGCACGCGCTTGTCGGAAGAGATGTTTCGCGGCCTTTCGCCTTGGCTGCAATGGCTGCCCGGACGGCTCGTGCATGTGAATGTGATCGGCTGCGGCATCTTTGCTGCTGTCTCCGGTTCGTCCGCCGCGACTTGCGCGACCATCGGGAAGATCGCGCTGCCGGAATTGGACAAACGCGGCTACGACAAGAATTTGAGCCTCGGCTCGCTCGCCGGCTCCGGCACCCTGGGCCTGCTCATTCCGCCGTCAATCCCGATGGTGGTCTACGCGGTGACGGCGAACGTCTCCGTTCTGCAGGTCTTCCTCGGCGGATTCCTGCCCGGCTTTCTCGTGATGGCCCTCTATTCGGGCTACATCATTGGCTGGTCGCAGTTGCATCCCGACCGCATCCCGCCGCGCGATCCGCCAATGCCGTTCCGCGCGAAACTGAAGGAATCGACCAAGCTCATTCCGTGCCTTTTGTTAATACTGGCTGTGTTTCTCTCGTTGGTCCTCGGCCTCGCGACCGCGACCGAATGCGCGGCTTGGGGCGTCACCGGCGCACTATTGCTCGCGTGGTGGAGCGGCACGCTTAACCGCAAGACATTCTTCGAAAGCGTGATGAGCGCGACGCGGCTCACTTGCATGATCATGCTGATCCTGGCCGGCGCTGCGTATACGACCGCCGCGATGGCCTACACGGGCATTCCGGCCGCGCTCGCCGAATGGGTGAAGGGGCAGGACCTCACGCCCGGCATGCTCGCGCTGTACTTGAGCATCATGTACATCATCCTGGGCTGCCTGATCGATGGCATCTCGATGATCGTGCTGACCATGGTCATCGTGCTGCCGATGATCAAACAGGCGGGGCTCGATCTCGTCTGGTTCGGCGTCTATCTCGTCATCCATGTGGAAATGGCGCAAGTCACGCCGCCCGTCGGCTTCAATCTGTTCGTGCTGCAGAACATGAGCGGACGCGACACCTTCACGGTTGCGCGCGCGGCGTTTCCGTTCTTCCTACTGTTGATCGCGGCCGTTTTCATCATCACCGAGTTTCCGCAGATCGTGCTGATGCTGCCACAACTCGCTTTCCCGCCGAGTTAGGCAGTGCGCATCTTTCTGTTACGTTTGCCTTAGACCTGTGTGCAAAGGGGAGTGAAATGAGAAAGACGATCTTCTGCGCCGCACTGGCGATCGCCGCGGCGCTGACGAGCCTGCAGCCCGCATCGGCACAGACAAAATGGCAATTGCCCGCCGCCTATCCCGCCGACAATCCGCACAGCGTCAACCTGATCCAGTTCGCCAAGGACGTCTCCGATGCGACCGGCGGAAAATTGCAGATCACCGTGCATCCGGCGGCGTCCCTGTTCAAGGCGCCGGACATCAAGCGTGCGGTGCAAACCGGGCAGGTGCAGATCGGCGAGGTTCTGATCTCGCTGCACGAAAACGAGGATCCAATGTTCGGCGTCGACGTCGTGCCCTTCCTTGCGACCAGCTTCGATGAGTCGCACAAGCTGTGGGACGCCTCGAAGCCTTACATCGCGAAGAAGCTCGAGTCGCAGGGCATGATGGTTCTCTTCGCGGTGCCGTGGGCGCCGCAGGGCGTCTACGCCAAGAAGGACATTAACACCGTCGACGACATGAAGGGTCTGAAGTGGCGCGCCTATAACGTCGGCACCGCCCGCATCGGTGAACTGGTCGGCGCGCAGGTTGTGACCGTCCAGGCGGCCGAGCTTGCGCAGGCCCTGGCGACAGGTGTGGTCAATTCCTTCATCACCTCCGCCGCCACTGGCTACGACAGCAAGGCGTGGGAGTCGGTCGACCACTACTACGACACGCAGGCCTGGATCCCGAAGAACATCACTTTCGTGAACAAGGCGGCGTTCAATGCGCTCGACAAGCCGACGCAGGACGCGCTGCTCAAAGCAGCGGCCACGGCCGAAACGCGCGGCTGGAAGATGTGGCAGGTGAAGAGTGACTGGTATCTCGACCAGCTTAAGTCGCACGGCATGAAGGTGCTGCCGCCGAGTCCAGAACTGAAAGCGGGCCTGAAAAAGATCGGCGATCAGCTTACCACCGACTGGGTGAAGAAAGCAGGTAAGGACGGCGAGGCCGTTCTGGGGGCGTATAAGAAGTAAATGCTTGTCATGGTCGGGCATAGCCGGTCGAAGAAAAGCGTTCTTACAGAACGCCTATGTCCCGGCCATGTACGCCTTCTTCGCTGATTCGCGTAGAAAACGTGGATGCCCGGCATAAAGCCGGGCATGACGTGTTAGCGCCTACCGCGCCGCCATGCGGTCGATCAGCGGTGTGATGCGGCGCACCGCGACGCGCCGGTTTTCGCGCGACGGTCCCATCGTCGGCACTTTCAATTCCTGCTCGCCATAGCCCTGCGTGATCAGGTTCTCCGGCGGGACGCCGAACTCCTGCGTCAGCGCGACGGCGACCGATTCCGCGCGCCGGTCGGAGAGCGAGAGATTGTCGTCGTCGGCGCCGAGCGCGTCGGTGTGACCTTCGATCAGGAACACCTCGCGCGGATTGCGGTCGATCGCACGGTTGAGCGCCCGCGCGATCACGTCCAATTTGTCCATCTGGTCGGGCGTGATCTGCCATGACCCGGTCTCGAAATTGATATCGAGATCGACGCGCGGCAGCATCATGCGCAGGCCGGGGCTGTAACGCACCTCGTCGATCGTATAGACTTGTTCGATCGGCTCGAACGGCGCTGCGATCAGCGTGTCGTAAATGCGCTCCGGCGGCGCACGGTCGATATCCACGTAGTACCGGTCCGGCGGCAACGTATAGCGCGGCGGCGGCACAACGACGAAGTAAGTGTCGCGGCGTGGAATGCCGCTTTGGTCGATGATGACGATCTCGCGGCCGTTCGGCTCGCGGCGCACACGCCGGAGCAGGCGGCCCCCCTCGTCGGTGATTGTGATGATGTGATCGCCGTTCGGCCGCTCGATGATTGAATAGGTCTCGTTGCCACGCCGCTCGACGCGCACGTCGCGCGCGCCGACCGCGAAGCGGTCCGACTCGCTGTGGCGAATGATGGTGCTCTGGCCTTCGCGCACGATGGTGCGGTCGCCCTCGCGAATGATCGTGGCGTTGCCCTCGCGCGTCTGCTGGCGCTCGCGGCGCAGGTCCTGGATGGTCGGCGCGGGCGCCTGCTGGCCGGGCTGCCGAATGAACTGGTTGGTGTCGCGCGGCTGCTGCGGCGGCGGAGGGGCGGCCGGCGCAACGATGGGCGCGGTTTGCGGCGGCGTTTGCTGGGCCGGCCGGATGTCGGGCGGCTGGCGGTGCGGCGGCTGCAGTCCGCTGGGCGCGGTTGGAGCGGTTTGGCTCTGCGGCGAGGGCGCAGCGGGCGCCCTCTGCGG
>Ga0207839_1000016_pt1 | contig 27847 bp, 23 predicted proteins | sample LuqExpMetageno64_FD_187821 | JGI IMG/M metagenome (GOLD analysis project Ga0207839, IMG submission 187821) | Tropical forest soil microbial communities from Luquillo Experimental Forest, Puerto Rico - Sample 64 (SPAdes) | ecosystem: Environmental > Terrestrial > Soil > Tropical forest ...
GCGAGCGCGGCGGGCGGATGGCGTCTCGATCATCCGTCGCCGCGCTCGGGTCGAACTGATCTTCGTAATTCGGCGGGGGCCCTTCAGGCGGGACAAAACCCGGGGCTGGCAGCCTGTCGGCGTCAACTTCGTCCGGATAAGGCAGACCACGGCCGGGTCCTCCAGACGGGCTCTGGCTCATTTGCGGCGAACGGTGCGGCCGGCGCGCTCGCTGATCGTCCTCATCGTCGTCCCAGAACGCAGGCGGCTGCCGATCTTCATAATAGGTGCCCGGCGGAGCATTCCGGTAATAGCCGGGCGGTGGCGCCGAATAGTATTGCGCCATTGCGGAAGCCGCGGGTACGGCCACCGCAACCGGCAGCGTCAGTAGTAAAAAGCGTCGGATCATATGTCCACCTGAGGCCCGGGCCCCCTTGCCCAACCATCCACGAGTTGGAATGCCCGCGGATGAAGGCACATTCAAGACAAGAATGCGGCTACCTCCATACCGTGATTCGCGGCCTCGGCTCGGATTTTCTCAGGTTTTCTTGGGTTCCGCCGCCAAAACCTGCTTCGCTACTCGGTGGGCATCGACCGCGGTGGGAAAGCCGCAATAGATGGCAATTTGCCGTAGCGCGGCGGAGAGTTCCTTCGGGGTAAGCCCGTTGCGCAGCGCGCCTCGGAAATGCGCTTCGAATTCGTGCATACGCCCAAGACAGGCGATCATACCGATATTGAGCAGGCTACGGTCGCGCGGTTTGAGGTCCTCATCGGTCCATACGGCGCCCCAGCAAAACTCGTTAAGCAGATCCTGAAACTTGCGATTGAAATCGTCAGTATTGGCGACAGCGCGATCGACGTATTCGTCGCCCAGTACCTTGCGGCGCATCGCCATGCCCTTGTCGTAGAGTGCCTTGTCCATGTGAGGTTATCTCCCATCGAGAATTGGCGGCTTAGCCCGCCGACCGGGCGCGAGTTGACAGGAATTTTGCCATCTCGTCCATTCTCCGCGCACAGGACATGATTGGGGGATTGGATGGCCTCGGACCTGACGGAATGCATGGCGGTGGTGCGGGCGCTGGCGGCAGCTTCGCGTTTCCGCCGATGGAATTCGTCGCCCAGATCCTGCCTCCCGAGGTCCAAGCATGCCGGCTCGATGGCACTCGACATCGCCCGCGGCGTACCGACCGAGATTGACGAAATAATCGGCTTCATCGCACGGCAGGGCGAGCGATCGAACATGCCGGTCCCCAACTGCGCGCGCCGTCTACCGGTTGGTCAAGGGGCTCGAACTCGCGCCGCAGGGCCGCGTCGTTAATCCGAGGTAATTCAATAGGTTATGTCGCTATAGCAGGCGCTTTTCCCCGTTTTCCCCGGTTTCCCGGGGACACAGGATTCCAGCAACCCGCACGTTTATTTGACAGGTGCGGGACTACAATAGGCGGCTTTCCCTGATGGCGACCAACCCACTGCGATGGACGACAGCGACGAAGCGCTCATGGCCAGGGTCGCGCGCGGCGATGAGCGCGCATTCCGCGAACTCGCCGGTCGACACCTTCCGCCGATGCTCGGGCTTGCCCGCCGTATCCTCGGCAACGCCGCCGATGCCGAGGACGTGGCGCAGGAAGCCATGCTGCGGGTATGGACCTACGCGCCGCGCTGGCGGCCGCTGGCACGCTTTCGCACCTGGCTCACCCGCGTGGTTGTCAATCTCTGCATCGACCGCAAGCGGCGGGCGCCCTGGGTCGAGCTCGAAGCCGCGGGCGAGATCATCGACCCGGCGCCGCACGCCGGCGCCAAGGCCGAACGCGACGAACGCGACCGCATGGTCGCAGCGGGGATTGCGCAACTGCCGGCGCGCCAGCGCGCGGCCATCATGCTCACCTATGGTGACGGCATGAGCAACTCGCAGGTCGCGGAAATTCTCGACACTTCGGTGTCGGCGGTGGAGACCTTGCTTGTGCGCGGCAAACAGAATCTGCGCCGCACCCTCGGCAGGTTGATTGATGAGGATCGATAACATGAACAAAGACCAATTCGAAGTTTTTCTTGAGGACGCGCTCAAGCGCGTGAGCAAAGCTCCAGCTGACGATACCGCCGCGGCGGAGCGGGTGCTCAAACGTCTCAGCGGCCCGCTGCCGCGACAGAAGATGCCGCTGTGGCGGCTGCCGAACGTGCTGCTCGACTGGCAATTCGCGCCGGCCTGGCCGCGCGTCGCGGCACTTGCCTGCTGCGCCATGCTCGGCTTTGCTGTCGGCATCGCAGGCCTCGACCGGCAACTCGTTTATTCGGATCCGGCCTATGTCGCAGGCGGGGGCGGCCTCGGCACCATCATTTTCGAGCCCGATCCATTGACGGGAGCCCGCCCATGACCATCGCCCAGTACGCTCCTGCCGTGACGCGTGGCTCCTCGCGCTGGCTGCTGCTCGCCTCGCTGGCTCTCAATCTGTTCTTTGTCGGCGTTGCGCTAGCGATGATTATCCGCGCGCCGGCTCCGTCCTATTGGGACCGCGACGTCTTCGTGCGGGTCGAGCGGCTCGCAGCTACCCTGCCCCCGGCCGATGCCGACATTGTGCGCGGCCAGATCAACACCAATCACGCCGCCATCGACGTGGCCCAGGCGAAATACCATGATGCGCGTGAACGCATTCACGATGTGCTGCGGCGGGAACCCTTCGATGCGGCCGCCTTGCGTGCGGCCATGGCCGAAACCCGGGCCACGCGGCAGGCCTTCGACCAAGTAATCCAGGGCGTATTCGCAACCGCGGCCACGCAGATGTCACCCGCAGGACGCACCGCGCTGGCCGATTGGCCGCCGGGACGCAAAACCACAAGCAACCGACAGTAGGGCCAGCTATTTGCCCGCCCGGAACCCTTCCAGCAAAGTCGTCGTATGCTTCGCGGTAGCCAAGTTGTCAGCCCAGAAACAAAACGACGCGTGGGCCCGTTAGCCGCCGTGTTGCAAGCCCTATGCATCACCGTACCGCTCGGCGGCTGCCTGCTGACCGCGGACAAGATCGATCCAGCGCTCGACGTCCCTGTGTCCTATGAGCACGGCCCGAGGAATCCCGCCGCGGCGGATGCGGCAGTCCCGTCACTCGACTGGTGGCGTGGTTTCCGCTCGAAGGAGTTGACCGAGCTTATCGAAGAGGCGCGCTCCGCCAATCTCGATATCGCCGTAGCGATCGCTCAAATTGTACAGGCCGATGCCCAGTCACGCATTGCCGGGGCACCGCTCCTGCCGGGGGTCACCCTCAATGGCAGCGCCGAGCGCCTTCGTCCTTCGGAAACACTGAGTGGCAGCAACTTTTCCGGCAGCTTTACGGGCGGCTCCGAGAGCAACATTCTTACTGCTTCGCTCACTGCCAGTTACGAGATCGATTTTTGGGGCAAGAACCGCTCTGCGCTCCGGGCCGCCGAGGAGAGCGCTGTCGCAAGCCGCTATAATCGCGAGGTGGTTACCCTGACCACCGTCGTGAGCGTCGCGAACACGTATTTTCAGGTGCTGGCGGCGCAGGACCGATTGCGCATAGCGCGCGAAAACTTGGCGAGCTCCAGCCGCATTCTAAGCTTGATCCGACAACAATTTTCTGCTGGCACTGCTTCCGATCTCAACGTCGCGCAGCAAGAAAGTCTCGTGGATACCATACGGGCGACGATCCCACCGCTTGTACAAACGCTTCAGCAAAACAAAGCCGCGCTGGCGCTGTTGATTGCGCGACCGCCCGAAAGTGTTGCTATCCGCGGAGGCAGCATGCGCAACATCGCGATTCCTCGCGTCACGCCTGGCTTGCCGTCGGAATTGATCGCGCAGCGGCCAGACATCCGCCAAGCTGAAGCGCAACTCGCCTCCGCTAGTGCTAATGTCGAGAATGCGCGCGCGCAGTTCCTGCCCAGCATTACTCTAACCGGCGATGGCGGGTACCAAAGCGCGGTACTCAAGCTGCTACTGCGACCGGAGTCGGCGTTCTACACCGCGACGGCCGGTTTGACCCAGCCGATATTCGAGGGCGGAAAGCTGCTCGGCAACCTCGATCTGCAAAAAGGCATGCAAGACCAATTATTGCAAAACTACCGCAAAGCAGTGATATCCGCTTTCACTGACGTCGACAACGCGCTAGTGGCGGTGCAACAGACAAAACTGACCGTGCGTTTCTTGGGAGAAGTAGTGAAAAGCTCGCAACGAGCGTTCGATTTGTCCGATCAGCAGCTGCGTGCGGGCACGGTTAACATGGTCACTTTGCTGCAAGTCCAGCAGACGTTGATCCTAGCTAAGGACGCGCTCGCGCAAGCGCAGCTGGCCCGGCTACAAGCGATCGTCAGTCTGTATCAAGCCCTCGGTGGCGGCTGGTTGCCGAAATTGGTGGAAATCTCCGATGCACGGTGAGCTGCCAAAGCAAATCTGGGCGAAAACGCACGGCCGTAGGCGCCGAAATCTGGCGATTGTTCTGGTAATGGTCGCAGTCGGCGCCGCGCTTTACTACGTCTTCACGGGCACACCGCAGCAGCAGCGCCGCAGTTCGTTTGGCGCCGAAAGCGGACCAGTGCCGGTGCTGGCCTCCACTGCAGTCACAGCCGATGTACCGGTCTATCTGGAGGCGGTTGGTACCGTCAAAGCCTACAATACCGTGACAGTCAGCCCGCAAGTGGACGGCAAGCTGATCAGCGTCGGCTTCAAGGAAGGCGATGATGTCAAGAAGGGCGACGTATTGGCCCGCATCGATCCCACCACATATCAGGCCCAGCTCGATCAGGCCAAAGCCAAGAAGGCGCAGGACGAAGCACAGCTCGCCAACGCCAAGGTTGACCTTGACCGTTACGAGCGGCTGACGGCCACCAACGCGGTCAATCGGCAGCAGGCCGACACCCAGCGCGCTCTGGTTGCGCAAGACGAAGCCATCGTACAATCCGACGGAGCGGCGATTGAGAACGCGCAGGCGACGCTTGGCTACACTGCCATCGTCGCCCCGATCGACGGCCGCACCGGTATCCGCCAGGTGGACGAAGGCAACATCGTGCACGCTGCGAGTTCGCCGACGATCGTGGTGATTACCCAACTCAAACCGATCTCGGCAACTTTCAACCTGCCCCAACAGGACTTGGGCCAAGTCATCGCTGCTTTCGCGAAAGGACCGTTGCAAGTTAACGCGCTCCGTTCCGACAGCAATGCAGTGATCGAGAGCGGCAAGCTGGCAGTTGTCGACAATCAGGTCGATCAGACTACCGGTACCGTGAAGCTCAAGGCTGAATTTCCGAACGCCGACTTGGCGCTCTGGCCAGGTCAGTTCGTCAATATCCGACTTTTAATCGACACGCTGAAGAACGTGGTGACGGTGCCGACTAGCGCGGTGCAACGAGGCCCTAACGGCACCTTCGTCTACGTGGTCAAGGCCGACAATACCGCGGCGATGCGTCCGATTGTGGTGCAAAAGCAGGATGAGATGCAGACGGTAGTCAAGAGCGGCCTCGCGGTCGGCGAGCGTGTGGTTACCAACGGCTTTGTCCGGCTGACCGATGGCAGCAAGGTAATCATCGGCAGCAACGCTGAGCCGGAGGCCGCAACGCCGCGCACCCGCCGACGATCATCAGCGCTCGGCAACGACGCGTCGCCCACTGGGGAGCCGAAGCCCGCCACCCAGGTGGTGAATCCGCCGAGATGAGCGTCTCCTCCCCATTCATTTACCGACCAATTGCCACCTCACTGCTTGGCATCGCGGTGATGTTGGGTGGCGCGCTCGGTTATTGGTGGCTGCCGGTCTCGGCGCTGCCGCAGGTGGATTTCCCTACTATCCAGGTCACTACCCAACTGCCGGGCGCGAGCCCCGACACCATCGCTTCGCTGGTGACTGCGCCACTGGAGCGGCAGTTCGGCCAGATCCCGGCATTGCAGACGATGACCTCGTCGAGCTCGTTCGGCATCAGCCAGGTGACGCTGCAATTTGAGCTCGACCGCGACATCGATGCCGCCGCGCAGGACGTGCAGTCAGCGATCAATGCCGCCGCCTCGACGCTGCCGCGCACCCTGCCCTACCCGCCACTCTATGCGAAGGTGAATCCGGCCGACGTGCCCATCATCACGCTGGCGCTGACCTCGCAAAGCATCGACCTGCGCACGTTGAGCGATCTCGCCGACACCATGATGGCGCCGCGACTGTCTGAGCTAACCGGCGTCGGCCACGTCTCAGTACAGGGCGGCATCCGCCCGGCTATCCGCATTCAGGCTGATTTCTCACGGCTTGCCGCCTACGGCCTAGCGATGGAGGACGTGCGCACCGCTATCGTCGGCGCCAATGTGGCGGGCGCCAAGGGTTCGCTCGACGGCACGCACCAGTCCTACACCATCGCCGCCAACGACCAGATCACCGCCGCCAACACCTATAAGGAGGTGGTGGTGGCCTTCCGTAATGGCGCACCGGTGAAGATCAGCGACGTCGCCGACGTCATCGACGGGCTGGAGAACACTAAGGTCGGCGCCTCCTATAAGGGTGCGCCGGCGATCGTGATCGACGTGCAGCGCCAGCCTGGCGCCAATGTTATCGAGACCGTACAGCGCGTGCGGGGAGAACTGCCGCGGTTGCGGCGTGCGCTTCCGGCTGGTGTCACGCTGACGATCGTCAACGATCGCACCACCACGATCCGCGCCTCGATCCGCGACGTACAGTTCACATTGATGCTCAGCGTTGTTCTGGTCGTGCTGGTAGTGCTGATATTCCTACGTACCTTGCGCGCGACCATCATCGCCGGTGTGGCGCTGCCGCTGTCGTTGATCGCGACCTTCGGAGTGATGTGGTTTGCCGGCTTCTCGCTTGACAATCTATCGCTAATGGCGCTGACCATCGGCACCGGCTTCGTGGTCGACGACGCAATTGTGATGATTGAGAACATCGTCCGTCACATGGAGAACGGCGAGCGACCGCTTCAAGCGGCGTTGCGCGGGGCAAGCGAGATCGGTTTCACGGTAATCTCGCTGACGTTTTCGCTGATCGCAGTGTTCATCCCACTGTTATTCATGACTGGCTTGGTGGGCCGCATGTTCCGCGAATTCGCGCTCACTCTCACAATCGCGGTGGTCGCATCCGCTATCATCTCGCTGACGCTGACACCGATGATGTGCGGCCGCCTGTTGCGCACCGCCGGCGAAGGCAGCGGTCTCACTGACAACGCGCTCACCCGTCGCTTTCACGATTTGATCGAGCGCACCGTCGCGTTCTATCAACGCAGCCTGCATTGGGTTTTGCGTCACCAGCGCGATACGCTGCTGGTGACGGTGGTGACGCTCGTCGCCACCATTTTCCTTTACATGGTGATGCCCAAGGGCTTCTTGCCCTTGCAGGACACCGGCCTGATCACAGCGGTGACGGAAGCCGGTACTGACGTCTCGTTCGATGAAATGCAACGCCGCCAAGGTGAGATCGAATCCATCGTGCGGCGTGACCCCGACGTCACGGGCGTGGTATCGGTGATTGGCGTCTCCCCGCTGAATGCAACACCCAATGCCGGCCGACTGACCATCGTCCTGAAGCCGCAGAACCAACGCGGTGACAAGGTAGGGACGATCATTGGTCGGTTGAAGGACGCTGTCGCAGGCGTGCCTGGCATGAAGGTGTACTTCCAGGCCACCCAGGACATCCAGATCTCTACCCGGGTGAGTCGGGCGCAGTACCAGTACACGCTGGTCGGCACCGATTCCGCCGAGGTGCTGAATTGGGCCAACGAACTGGTGGCGCGGCTGCGCAGCTATCCGGCGCTGCGTGAGGTGGCCTCAGAAGCGCAGGAGGGCGGCCCACGTGTGAATGTCGAGGTCGATCGTGAGCAGGCCGGACGCCTCGGAGTCTCTATGCAGAGTATCACCGACACCCTCAACGACGCTTTCGGCCAGCGGCAGATTTCCACCATCTACGGCCAATCCAATCAGTACCGCGTCATCTTGGAGGCACAGCCGCGCTACCAGCAGGATCCAGGCTCGCTGTCGAAACTTTACGTCACCGGCGCTATCACCTCGACGGGCACTGTCGCTACCGTTGCCAACACTACGGTTGGCAGCACCAACACCAACACCACTGCCACGCCCAACGCAGTCACCAGCAACAACCAGGTGCCACTTGCGGCCTTTGCGCGTTTCGTCAATAGTTCAGCGTCGCTGGCGATCACGCACCAGGAACAATTCCCGTCAGTAACTATCTCCTTCGACCTTGCCCCCGGCTACGCACTGAGCGACGCGGTTAGGTTGATCAGCACGGCGCAGGCGGACATCGGCATGCCGCCGTCGGTGACCGGTAACTATTCTGGTGACGCTGCCGAATTCGCTAAGTCGCTCGCCGGTGAGCCGTGGCTGATCCTCGCCGCGGCCATCGTCATCTACATCGTGCTCGGCGTGCTGTATGAAAGCTTCATCCATCCGCTCACGATCCTATCCACCTTGCCGTCAGCTGGCGTCGGCGCGCTGCTGGCGTTAATGCTCTTCGGCTATGACCTGTCGGTGATCGCACTGATTGGCATCGTGCTGTTGATGGGCATCGTGAAGAAAAACGCGATTTTGATGATCGACTTCGCTATCGAGGCGGAGCGCCATCAGGGTCTGTCGCCCGAGGAATCGATCGTGCAGGCGGCGCTGTTGCGCTTTCGGCCGATCATGATGACGACGCTTGCCGCCTTGTTCGGGGCGCTGCCGTTGGCGTTCGAAAGCGGCACCGGTGCCGAGCTGCGCAATCCGCTTGGCATAACGATTGTCGGCGGTCTGATGCTCAGCCAGCTGCTTACACTCTACACCACGCCGGTGATCTATCTCTACATGGAGCGTCTGCGCGCGCGGTTGACCGCATCCGGTCGGGTGCGGCCACATCCGGCGGAGTAGTTTATGAACTTCTCTAGCCCGTTTATCCGCCGGCCGATCGGCACCACGCTGCTTGCGATCGGGCTGTTTCTAATCGGCGTTGTAGCCTACAGCTTTCTCCCGGTCGCCAGCCTGCCGAGCATAGATTTCCCGACCATTTTCGTCACCGCTAATCGGCCGGGCGCAGATCCCAATATCATGGCTGCCACCGTCGCCGCCCCGCTCGAGCGGCGGTTGGGCGAGATCTCTGGTGTCACCGAATTGACCTCAGTGAGTTCGCTCGGTCTCTCGCGCATCACCGTTCAGTTCGACCTTTCGCGCAGCATCGAGGGCGCGGCCCGGGACGTGCAGGCTGCGCTTAACGCGGCACTCAGCGACCTGCCCAGCGACCTGCCGACGCTGCCGACTTTCCGTAAAGCCAATCCAGCGGCGGCGCCGATCTTGATCCTGGCGCTAACCTCCAAGACCATGTTACCGAGCGAGGTCTATGACGCTGCAGACACGGTGATCGCGCAGCGGCTTAGTCAAGTGGAAGGCGTCGGCGACGTCACTGTGGCCGGCTCCGAACAGCCGGCGATCCGCGTGCGCGTCGATCCTGCGCGCATCGCCGCCATGGGCGTGAGCCTGGAGGACATCCGCACGGCCATTACCAATTCCAACGCGGTTGGCCCGCTCGGCACCTTCGACGGGATGAAGCGCGCGGTCACCATCGGCATCAACGATCAGCTGCGCACAGCCAACGAATACGATCCGCTGGTGGTAAAGACCGTCGGCGGCACCGTGATCCGCCTATCCACCGTCGCTTCGATCCGGCCCAGCGTGCGCAACAGCCTGTCCGCCGGCTGGTTCAACAAGGACCCATCGGTATTGCTGATCATCACCAAGCAAGCCAACGCCAATGTCATCGATACGGTGGACCGCATCTTTGACTTGCTGCCCGAGCTGCGGCAATTGGTTCCGGCCGGCCTTGACATTTCGATCCTAGCCGACCGCACGCAGACTATCCGCGCCAGCGTGCATGACATGCAGCTCACGCTCAGCGCCACCGTCATTCTGGTGATGCTGGTGGTGGCGCTGTTCCTCCGCCGCACCGCGCCTATGGTGGCAGCCGGCGTCACCGTGCCTCTGTCGCTTGCCGGCACTTGCGCGGCGATGTGGGCGGCCGGCTTCTCGATTGACAATCTGTCGCTGATGGCCCTTGCCGTCTGCATCGGCTTCGTGGTGGACGACTCTATCGTGATGATCGAGAACATGTTCCGATATCTCGAACGCGGCGCCTCGCCGTTGCGCGCCACGCTAAAAGGTACCAAGCAGATCGGCTTCACCGTAGTATCGATCTCGATCTCTCTGATCGCCGCTTTCATTCCGCTGCTGTTCATGGGCGGCATTGTCGGACGACTGCTCCGCGAATTCTCGGTAACGCTCGCCTTCGCCATCGCAGTGTCGACCGTGGTGTCATTGTCGGTGACTCCGATGATCTGCGCCTACTTCGTGCGCTCATCGCCGAGCCATGATCACACCTTACTCGATCGCTTAGTCGAGGGCGTACTCACGCGCATTATCCGCTTCTACGACAACACGCTCTCCTTCGTACTCGAGCACAATGCGCTAGCGCTAATCGTGTTTCTCGCTACTGTGGTGCTCACCATCGGGCTTTATATAAAGACGCCGAAGGGATACTTCCCGCAGGACGACACCGGACTCATCTTCGGTGGCACGGAAGCCTCGACCGATATCTCGTTCGGCGCGATGGAGCAGTTGCAGCAGCAGGCGATGGACATCGTGCTGCAAGACCCCGCGGTGGCGAGCCTGGGGTCCTCGGTCGGCGCCTCCACTTTCAACGCCTCGGTCAATCGCGGCCGCATGTTCATCAGCCTGAAGCCGTTGGCCGAGCGGCACAATGAAAGCACGCAGCGCGTGGTGGCGCGGCTGCGCGACAAGCTAAGCCGCATTCCCGGCCTACGCGTGTTCATGGTGCCGGCGCAGGACCTACGCGCCGGCGGCCGGCAGAGCGATTCGCAATATCAGTTCACCCTGTGGAGCGCCGACATCGACGCGTTGCAAAAGCTAGTGCCACAGGTGATGGATCGGGTGAAACAGGTGCCTGGCGTCACCGACCTCACCACCGACCGCGAACAGGGCGGCCTCCAGGCCAATGTCGTCATCGACCGCGCAGCGGCGGCGCGCCTCGGCGTGAAGGTGCAAGACATTGACAACGCGCTCAACGACGCCTTCTCGCAGCGGCAGATCTCAACCATCTACACCCAGCGCAACCAGTATCGCGTGATCCTCGAGCTCGACCGCAAATATACCCGCGACCCGAGCGACCTCACCCATGTTTACGTCGTGGGTGCCAACAATACCCAGGTGCTACTATCGGAGGTGACGCATTTCGAGCACTCAATTGCACCTCTGGTGGTAAACCACCAGGGCCAGTTCCCGGCGGTCACCATCACCTACAACATCCTGCCCAACTTCACGATCCAGGACGTCACCGATGGCATCCAGAGCGCGGTAGCGGCGATGCACATTCCCGACACGATCCATGCCGACTTCGCCGGCGACGTGCAAGCCTTCCGGCAATCAGCAGGCGCGCAGCCCTTGTTGTTGCTGGCCGCGCTAATCGCGGTCTATATCGTGCTCGGCGTGCTCTATGAGAGTCTGGCGCATCCTCTCACCATAATCTCGACGCTGCCGTCGGCCGGCCTTGGCGCGCTGTTGGCCTTACAGCTGTTCAATACAGAACTTACGGTGATCGCCTTCATCGGTATCATTCTGTTGATCGGCATCGTGAAAAAGAACGGCATCATGATGGTCGACTTCGCGCTCGACGGCGAACGCCGGCTCGGCCTGCCACCGCGGCAGGCGATCCACGACGCTTGCCTAGCGCGTTTCCGGCCCATCCTGATGACCACCATGGCTGCGGCACTCGGCGCGTTGCCCTTGGTGATCGCCGCCGGCCCGGGCTCCGAGTTGCGCCGCCCCCTCGGCATTACCATCATCGGTGGGCTGTTGGTGTCGCAGGCGCTCACACTCTACACCACGCCGGTGATCTACCTGCTGCTCGACAAGCTGCACCGCAAGCTCGGCGGGCGCAGCTTCACCCTCATCCGCCGCCCGCCGCCACTGCAGCCGGCAGAGTAGTCAAACCCCCAGGTACCGGTGCTGCACGTCCGGCGCGGCGGCGAGCTCGCGCGAGGTTCCGCTCCACACCACCCGCCCGCGCTCGATCAAGAATTGTCGGTCGGCGACGCGCATCAAAGCGCCGACGTTTTTGTCGATCACCAGAATGGCAAGCCCCAGCGCCTTGAGCTGTGCCAGGCAGCGCCAGATTTCGGCGCGGATCAGGGGAGCCAACCCTTCCGTAGCCTCGTCGAGTATCAAGAGCCGCGGATTGGTCATCAGAGCGCGGGCGATCGCCAGCATCTGCTGCTCGCCCCCAGAGAGCTGGTTGCCCATGTTGTTCTCTCGGGCGGCAAGCTTGGGAAACAGCTCGTAGACCTTGTCGAGCGTCCAGGCGCTGCCATTGCGGGCGGCCGCGGTCGCCACGAGGTTCTCGCGCACGCTGAGGTTTGGGAAAATCTGCCGTCCCTCGGGCACCAGCCCGATGCCGAGCTTGGCGATTTTGTAGGACGGCAGCCCGCGGATGTCCTGCCCCATAAAACGGATCGTGCCGGCGCGCGCGGGCGTCAGCCCCATGATCGAGCGCACGGTGGTGGTCTTGCCCATGCCGTTGCGCCCCATCAGCGTGATCATTTCGCCCGGCTTGATGTTGAGCGATACCTCGAAGAGCACCTGGCTCAGACCATAGCAAGTCTCGATGCCGGAAACCTCGAGCACGTCAGGCATGCGTGGCCTCCGCGTCGTCCTCGCCCAGATAGGCGTCGCGCACGTCCTTACTGCTACGGATTTCAGCCGGCCTGCCGGAAGCGATCACACGGCCGTAGACAAGCACGGTGATGCGGTCGGCGAGCGCGAACACCGCCTCCATGTCGTGCTCGACTAGGAGGATGGTGAGCTCCTGCTTCAGCGCGCGCAACATTCCGACCATGCGGGTCGATTCTTCTGGACCTAGGCCCGCCATCGGCTCATCGAGCAGCAGTAGCCGCGGCGAGCCTGCGAGCGCCATCGCCAACTCAAGCAGACGATGCTCGCCATGGCTCAGCACCGAGGCCGGCCAGTCGGCGCGGTCGCTTAGGCCGACCCGGGCAAGCAGCGCGCGACCCGGCTCGCGCAATTCCTTCTCGGCGCGCGCATTGCGCCAGAACTTGAACGAATGCCCGGTGTGCGCCTGCACCGCCAAGGCAACATTGTCGAGCACGCTGAGATCGAGAAACAGCGAGGTGATCTGGAACGAGCGCGCAAGGCCGAGTGCGCTACGTTGATAAGTCGGCAGGGCGGTGATGTCGGTACCGGCAAAGCGAACGCAGCCGGCGTCCGGCGTCAATTCGCCGCTGATCTGGGTGATCAGCGTGGTCTTGCCGGCGCCGTTCGGACCAATCACGGCATGCAACTCGCCGCGCACAACCTCGAGCGTGAGATCGTCGCTCGCCACGATGCCCTCGAAGCGTTTGGCCAGATTCTCGACTTGCAGCAACGGCTTGCTCATGCACGCACCTTGGCGAGCAATCCATCGATGCCGCCGCGCGCGAACAGCACGACCAGCAACAGCAACGGTCCGAGAATGATCTGCCAATATTCGGTGATGCTGGAGAGCGTCTCTTCCAGCACGAGCAGCGCGACCGCACCGATCAGCGGACCGAAAAGCGAGCCCATGCCGCCGAGCACGACCATCACGATGAGATCGCCCGAACGGGTCCAATGCATCATAGCCGGGCTAACGAACTCGGTGTGATTGGCCAAGAGCGCGCCAGCCAACCCGCAGATCGTCCCGGCGATTACGAAGCAGGTGAGCCGATAACGAAAGGTCGGGAATCCAATCGCCCGCATGCGGCGGTCGTTCGAGCGGGAGCCCTGCACCACCAAGCCGAAGCGCGAATTGATGATCCGCCAGGTGAGTCCGATCACCGCAAGCAGCAGCGCTAGGCACAGATAGTAGAACTGTGTCTTGCTCGAGGTATTGATCAAATCGGCGAATTCGCTGCGGCTGTAGATGGTCAGGCCATCATCGCCGCCGTAACGGTCGAGCCCGACCGCCACGTAATAGAGCAGTTGCGCAAAGGCGAGCGTGATCATGATGAAATAGAGGCCGCGCGTACGTAGGCAGAGCGCGCCGATAATCAGCGACGCGAATGCCGACACCAGCAGCGCCACCGGCCACTGCACGAAGCCTGAGGGAAATCCCTCCTGCGCCAGGATGCCAACCGCATAGCCGCCGAGCCCGATATAAACGGCGTGGCCGAAGCTCACCATGCCGCCGTAACCCATGATCAGATTCAGGCTGGTCGCCGCCATCGCCAGGATAATGATGCGGGTGAACAGGATCACCAGGAAGACATTACCGCTCACCGCTGCGTAAACCGGCAGCAGGGCAAGGAAGATCAGCAAAACCGCCAGCACGAGATTACGGGGTGTCAGCAACGCAGTCATTTGTTCGACACCGGGAACAGGCCTTCCGGCCGCAGCACCAGCACGACCGCCATCAGCAGATAGATCAGCATCGACGAGATCGCCGGCGCGATCGCCGAAGCGCTGCGCCCACTCAACAGCAGCCGGAGAATGTCGGGCAGGAAGCTGCGGCCGACGGTATCGATCAGACCGACCAGCAACGCGGCGATGAAGGCGCCGCGGATCGAGCCGATGCCGCCGATGATGATAACCACGAAGGCGAGTATGAGGATGTTCTCCCCCATGCCGATCTGCACGGTGAGGATCGGCGCCTGCATCAAGCCGGCGAGGCCGGCGAGCGCCGCGCCTAGCCCGAACACCAGCGTGTAGAGAAGGTTGATGTTGACGCCGAGCGCGCCGACCATCTCGCGGTTGGTGGCGCCGGCGCGGATCAGCATGCCGATGCGCGTGCGCATGACCAGGATGTAGAGGAACAACGCCACCGCCAGCGTCACCAATATAATGGCGAGCCGATACGTCGGATATTCGACGCCAGGCAGAATAGGAAAATGCCCATTGAGCCATTCCGGCAGCGGCACGTTCATACCGGCCGGTCCCCACACCAGCCGCACGAGCTCATTGAAAAACAGGATCAGCCCGAAGGTGCCGAGCACGTGGTCGAGATGATCGCGTCCGTAAAGCCGTCGCATCGCAATCACTTCCACGACCATGCCGACTAAAAGCGTGGCGGCGAAAGCCGCGATCGCGCTGAAGATAAAATTTCCGGTGAGCGCGGTGAAGGTCGCCGCGAAATAGGCACCGATCATATAAAAAGAGCCGTGCGCCAGATTCACCAGATCCATGATGCCGAAAATCAGCGTCAGGCCGGCAGCGAGCAGGAACAGCAGCAGCCCGAGTTGCAGGCCGTTGAGGCACTGTTCCAGAAACAGCAACATGCTTGGAGACTCGTAGAAAAGCGCGCCACCCCGCAACAAAACGGGACGGCGGCGGCGCGCGCCTCCGCCGTCCGCTTCGAATTACCTTACTTCATCGGGCACTTGGCTGCAGCCTTGTCTTGATTGTCTTTGACGATGGTTGCTACGGTCTTCAAACGTAGCTCACCATTGGCGTCTTTATACGCCTCCTGCAGGTAGAAGTTCTGAATCGGATACTGATTGTTGCCATACTTGAACGGCCCACGAATCGAAGCGAAATTCGCCTTCTTCATTTCGGCGCGCATCTCGTCCTTCTTGCTGACATCACCCTTCACCGCCGCGACGGCGCTGGCGATGAGATTAGCAGCATCATAGGACTGCGCCGCGTAGAAGGACGGCCACGTCTTGTACTTGGCATGGAAGTCCTCGACGAACTTCTTGTTCGCCGGGAACGGTAGGTCATTGACCCATTCCTGCGCCCCCGGCACGCCGAGAGCGAGATCGCCCATGCGCGGCAGCGACAGCTCGTCGATGGTAAAGGCGGTGTAGAGCTGGATCTTGCCCTTCAGGCCGGCTTGCGAAAATTGATTAAGGAACTGCACGCCCGCGGCGCCGGGATAGAACACGTAGATCGCATCGGGATTGGCCGCCCGCGCCTTCGACAACTCGGCGGAGAAGTCGAGCTGGTCCGGCCACTTGGTTAGCTCCTCGCTGACGATCTGGCCCTGGAAAGTCGAACGCATGCCATTGAGCATGTCCTTGCCGGCGGCATAATTCGGGCCGATCAGGAAGGCGGTCTTCACGCCCTTCTGGTTCATGTAGAGGCCGACAGCTGCCGGCGTCTGATCGTTCTCCCAAGACGCCGAAAAGACGTAGGGCGAGCAGAGCTGACCGGCGACCTGCGAGGCGCCCGCATTGGCGATGACGAACATCGTCTTGGAATCGACGATCGGCTTCAGTGATGCGAGCAGCACGTTCGACCAGATATAGCCGGAGATGAAATCGACCTTGTCCGATGCAATCAGCTTCTCGGTCTTCTGCTTGCCGACCTCTGGCTTCTGCTGGTCGTCTTCGTAGATTACTTCCACCGGTAGGCCGGCCATCTTGCGCCCCATGTGATCGAGTGCGAGCTCGAAGGCGTTGCGCATGTCGTTGCCGATCACGGCGGTCGGGCCGCTGAAGGTGCTGACGAAACCGATCTTGACGGTTTTTTGCTGGGCCATGGCGGGGCCCAACGCGAGCATCAGACAGGCACTCGCAACCAATAGAGTATTCCGCATAAGGATTCCTCCCGAGGGCGCTTTTGGCCCATTTGTTCGAACCAGTAATGTACCGGCATCGGCGCCCTAAGGTCCACCGGCGCCGTGAATGGCGCTTGCGCCCGCGCGGAAATGGCCAGTATTTGGGGCGTATTGGCCATGCGCCGGCGGGCATTGACCATTCTGCAAGGCCCCCTCAGTCTCAGCTCGTTATCACAAGCGGGCAACCGTGAAGGATTTGAACGAATGACTCCGACCGTCGCCATCGTCGCGCCGGGCAACATGGGCAGCGCCGTCGGGCGGCGGCTAACCGAGCACCAAGTGAAGGTGCTCACCTCACTCGCCGGCCGCAGCGCAAAGAGTGTACAGCGCGCGCAAGCTGCCGGCATGACCGCGGTCGCCGACGACGTGCAACTGACGGAAGCCGATTTCCTGTTGTCGATCGTGCCGCCGGGCGACGCGCTGGCGCTGGCACGGCGGCTCGTCGGCGCGCTCAATGCCGCGAACAAGAAGCCGATCTATGTCGAATGCAACGCGACTAGCCCAGCGACGATGCTAAAGATCAGCGACGTGATCGCAGCCACCGGTTGTCCGTTTGTTGGCGCCGGTATCATCGGACCGCCGCCAAAACCCGGCTCGACCAACACCAAGTTCTATGCCGCCGGGCCACGCGCCTGGGACTGCGCCAAGCTCAACGACTACGGCCTAGTCGTACGCGTGTTGGATGGCCCGCTCACCGCCGCCTCGGCTCTAAAGATGTCCTACGCCGGCATCACCAAGGGCTTTACTGCGCTCGGCGCCGCCATGATGCTGGCCGCGACCCGCGGCGGTTCGGCGCAAGCGCTAAAAGCCGAACTCGCCGAGAGCCGCCCCGACCTACTCGCTTATCTCAAGCGGCAGACGCCGGATATGTACGGCAAGGCCTATCGCTGGGTAGCCGAGCTCGACGAGATTTCCGAGTTCGTCGGCAAGGATCGCCCCGAGCACGCCATGTTGAAAGCCGCCGCTCGCCTCTACGACCGCATCGCCTCCGACTTCGAGGGCGATAAAGAAGAAACCGACATATTGGAGGAGTTCCTGAGGTGAGTGCGAAACCACTCATCCTGATCGAGCGCCACCTCGGCTATCGCGTCATCACTTTGAACCGGCCGGACCGGCTCAACGCCCTCAACGACGCCATGCATCTTGAGTTGCGCCAGGCGCTTGACGAGATCGAAGCCGACGAGAGCTGCCGCGCAGTGATGATCACCGGTGCCGGCCGCGGTTTCTGCTCGGGGCAGGATCTTAGCGACCGCGTGATCAATCCTGGTGAACCGCCGGTGCCGCGCACATCGCTGGAGCGATATTACAACCCGCTGGTGCGCAGATTGCGTGCGCTGCCGTTTCCGGTCGTCGCCGCGGTCAACGGCGTCGCCGCCGGCGCCGGCTGCAATCTCGCTCTCGCCTGCGACGTCGTGGTCGCCAGCCTGAAGGCGAACTTCATCCAATCGTTCGCCCGCGTCGGCCTGATTCCCGACACAGGCGGCACCTGGTTCCTACCGCGCCTGGTCGGCGATGCGCGTGCGCGCGGGCTGGCGCTGCTGGCGCAAGACCTACCTGCGGAAAAGGCCGCGAGCTGGGGCTTGATCTGGCGCGCGGTCGACGACGAGGTGCTGATGCACGAGGCACACCGCATCTGCGAACATTTTGCGATGGCGCCAACACAAAGCCTGGCGCTGATCAAGCGCGCCCTCAATGAATCCGTCCGCAATACACTCGACGCGCAGCTCGATCTTGAACGCGACTTGCAGTGTCTCGCCAACTCGACGCCGGATTACGCCGAAGGCGTGCGTGCCTTCATGGAAAAGCGCCGGCCGAATTTCACCGGCCGCAAGGGATAACGCATGGACGCCTCAACGCTCGCCCGTGATGCTACGAGTCGAACACTAGGGCTTGAGCTTGTCACGGTTGGGGCAGGACAGGCCGTACTAGCGATGACCGTGAGCGCCACGATGGTAAACTGGCACAATACCTGTCACGGCGACTTCATTTATCTTTTGGCCGACACCGCATTCGGTTACGCCAGCAACTCGCGTAATCAACGCATGGTGGCGCAGCACTGCAGCATCACCTACCTGCACACGGTGAAGCGCGGCGAGCAGCTCACCGCCTACGCGGCCGAGCGCCAGCGCGCCGGGCGCGCCGGCATCTATGACGTGGCAGTGAAACGCGAGGACGAAATAGTGATCGCCGAGTTTCGTGGTCATGCCCGCGCCGTCGAGGGCACGCTGCTGCCGCGAACCGAGGCCGCGCAATGACGCAAAGCAAGTCTTTGCGCATCGGATTGGCTGGCCTCGGCGCAGTTGGCCTTGAGGTGGCGCGCCACCTGATCGCCGGTGTACCCGGCTTGACGCTAGCCGCGATTGCGGTGCGCGACGCGGAGAAAGCGCGCCGTGCATTACCGCAGATCGACAGCATCGCGATCAAGCCTGCCACCGCGCTCGCCGATGACTGCGACGTGGTGGTGGAGTGCCTGCCGCCGGCGCTGTTCCGCGAGATCGCCATCAGCGCGATCGATAAGGGCCGCATCTTCATGCCGCTATCGGTAGCGCAACTGCTCGACAACTGGGATCTGGTCGAGCGCGCCAAGCAGAAAGGCGCCCGCATCTTGCCGCCCACCGGCGCCCTGCTCGGGCTCGACGCCGTGCGCGCCGCCGCCGAGGGTACCGTGCATTCCATCAAGATGATCACCCGCAAGCCGCCCGGTGGCCTGGAGGGCGCGCCTTATCTGCGCGAGCGCAACATCACGCTTGTCGGCCTGGACAAGCCGCTCAAGTTGTTCGAGGGCACCGCCCGCGAAGGCGCGCGCGGTTTCCCCACCAATGTCAATGTCGCCGCCGCGCTCAGCCTGGCTGGCATCGGGCCTGACCGCACGCGATTGGAGATCTGGGCCGATCCAGCCCTGACCCGCAATACTCACCGCATCGAGGTCGAGGCCGACACCGCCCGCTTCACCATGAGCATTGAGGGCGTGCCGTCAGAAAATCCGCGTACCGGGCGGCTGGTGCCCCTTTCCACCGTCGCGGCGCTGCGCGGGCTGGTGTCGGAACTCAAGGTCGGGACCTGAGGGCGGCCGGAGTGCTTTGATCTGGCTCAAAGTGCTGCCCTGGCGTGGCACCTACACTATTTATGGTTAAATCAGGAGCGTCCCGATGGCGGCACCCAATCTGTCGATCTCGCCAGAGAAGGTTTGCTTTTTCATCAACTTGGCGCACGAATTCGACGTCAAGGACGCGGTCAGCGATCCAGATTCTGGATCGAACTCGGCCGACGACGCCATGCTCGACGTCCTGGAAGATCACGCCGACGACCCAACCGAACAGGAATTGCGCACATACATCGACGGACTTACCGAGGACGAGCAGATCGATCTGGTGGCTTTGATGTGGCTCGGCCGCGGCGACGGCACTGTCAACGACTGGGACGAACTGCGCGAAGAAGCGGCGCGCCTGCACAACAAGCGTACCGCCGCCTATCTATTGGGAAAGCCGATGCTCGGCGATCACCTCGAGGAAGGGCTCGAGCTGCTCGGCCTTTCCTGCGAATAGTGCGACCGCGGCCCGCGCCTTTGAGCGACGCGGAGGTTTGTCCGGTCGACGGCGGCGGTTCGCCCTGGAACACCACCATGCTTTCCGGCGTGTAACTCTTGGTGAGGCACGTGCACGGACCGGGCTGCACGTCACGCATCGCCTAACCGCTGAGCGACATCCATACGCGATTGTGCCAGCATCCCAGTGACGGTACACCGATGGCATGTAGGATGTTGGTGGGTCGCCGACACGACGTCGGAGTTAATCGACAGACCGGCGCGCTGGCACATGAGTCGATGACGGCAAGACTGGGGACGTCTTGCAGCACCTGGATTTCTTCAGGGCAGAGGTTGCGACCGTCATTGGCCGGGCACCGTACGAATAGGTTCACAGCGCGCAGGGCCGGCGAGTTTGACAATTCGGAACCGCGGCCTAACGTTCCTGAACAAATATTCAACCCGACGATCCCTCGCATGAAGCCAGCGCCATTCATTCGCCACGCGCCGAAAACGCTCGACGAAGCGCTGAGACTTCTCGCCATCTACGCGCCGCAAGATGGCCGCGTGCTGGCGGGTGGACAGAGTCTCGTGCCGATCATGGCGTTCCGGCTGGCGAAGCCCGCGCATCTCGTCGACATCAATGACGTCGCCGGTCTCAACGAGGTCATGACCGATGGAAAGGTATTGTCTATCGGCGCTTGTGTTCGTCATGCTGCCTTTCATAAACCGGTGGTCGACAATCCGCTCGGCAAATTGCTGAGCGAGGTCGCGCGTCACATCGCGCATTACCCGATCCGCATGCGCGGCACGTTCTGCGGCAGCTTGGCGCACGCAGACCCGGCGTCGGAATGGTGTCTGGTAGCCGCCACGCTCGAGGCCACCATGGTCGCGCGCAATACGCATGGCGAACGGTTGATTGCAGCTGCGGATTTCTTCGAAGGCATCATGGCGACCGCGCTCAAGGAAGACGAGCTGTTGGTCGAAGCGCGCCTGCCCTTGCTCGCGAGGGATGCCAAATTCGGCTTCAACGAATTCAACCGCCGCGCCGGCGATTTTGCAATGGCAGCGGCGCTCGCCACCTACCGCCTGCAAGGCGGCAAGATCGTCGAGGCGCGCGTCGGCATCGGCGGCGCTGAGGCGCGCCCGCGCCGCATCGCGGAAGCTGAAGCCGTACTCGACAGTCAGGCGCCAGGCGACAAGGTCTTCCGCGCCGCCGCCGAAGCCGCGGCATCCTCGATCGATCCGCTGGAAGATTACCAAACCACCGCCGAATATCGGCGCGATCTGGTGCGCGCCGTGGTGCGCCGCGCGCTGGAGCAATCCGGCAAATGAGCGGGCGCGACCATACCAAAGGCTCAGGCACGACCTGGGTCGGCCGCCCCATCCGACGGTTCGAGGACCCTGCGCTAGTCTCGGGGCGCGGCCGCTTCACCGCTGACCTGCCGGCCACGCATCATCTGCGATTCGTGCGCAGCCCGGTCGCCGCTGGCAAGATTGGCCGCATCGCCGCCCCGGACGGCGCACAGCTTATCACCGCCGCCGACCTCGAAGGTGTGAAGTCGATCGTACCGATGTTGCACAAGTTCAACTACAGGCCGGTCGGCCAGCCTGTGCTCGCTTCCGATGCCGTCCGTTTTGTCGGTGAACCAATCGCAGCCGTAGTCGCGGCTAGTTCCGCGGCGGCCGAGGACATGGCCGAGCGGGTCGATCTCGAAATCGAGGAAGCGACGCCAGTGATCGACGCGCGCGCTGCGCTCGCAGTGGGCGCGCCGCGGATCCACGCCGAGGCGCCCGGCAACGTTATCCTAGAAGGCAAGTTTAAATCGCCCGACTTCGACACGGCGTGGAAGGGCGCATCCAAGATCGTTAAGCTCGAGGCGCGCTCGCGTCGGCAGAACGCGACCCCGATTGAGGCGCGCGGCGGCCACGCCGCCTGCGATGCTGCGACAGGGCGCGTCACCCTCATCTGCGCCACGCAAATGCCGCACCTGATGCGGACCGCCATCGCCGACGTGCTTGGCATGCCGGAGGCCGATCTGCGCGTGATCGCACCCGACGTCGGCGGTGGCTTCGGCCAGAAGATGTCGCTTGCAAGCGAATACATCGTGCTGGTGTGGCTGGCGCGTAAATTGAAGAGCTCGGTCGCGTGGAGTGAGGACCGGCGCGAGAACCTGATCGCTAGCTTCCACAGCCGCGATCAATACGTCACGCTGGAAGGCGCTTTCGACAAGACCGCCAGGTTGATCGCACTCAAGGCCGACGTCGTCGCCAATGTCGGCGCCTATTCCTGCTTCCCCACGACCTGCGGCATCGAGCCGCTGATGGCGATGGCCGAAATGCCGGGCCCTTACGATGTGCAGCATTACGAATGCCAGGCGCGCGGCGTGCTCACCAACACATGCACGATGGCGCCCTATCGCGGCGTGTCGCGCCCAGTTATCACCTTTGCACTAGAACGCCTCATGGACAAAGCGGCCGCCGCTTTCGCCATCGATCCGGTCGATATCCGCCGCCGCAACCTGATCGACAAATTCCCCTACACCTCGGCGATCGGCCTTGAATACGACGTGGGCAGCTATCGCGAGACGCTGGAAATGGCCGTGAAGGCCATCGACCTGCCCGCCTTCCGCGCGCGCCAGCAACAAGAACGTTCCAAGGGCCGCCACCTCGGCATTGGCTTCGCGACTTTCTCCGAGCGCACGGGCTACGGCAGCCCGGCCTTCGCGGCGCGCGGCATGGACATCACGCCCGGCTGGGAAACCGTGATCCTCACGGTCGATCCTTCCGGCTTCGTCGAGGCGCGCATCGGCGCTTCACCGCACGGCCAGGGCCTGCGTACCACGCTGGCGCAGATCATTGCCGACGAGATTGGCGTCACGCCCGACGTGATCAAGGTCGTGCATGGCGACACCGACCACACGCCGTACGGCTGGGGCACATTTGCCAGCCGTTCGCTGGTGATTTCCGGCGGCGCCACGCTGATTGCCGCGCGCAAGGTGCGCGCCAAGCTGATCAAAATCGCCAGCACCATGCTGGAGGCCGCGGAGGGCGACATCATACTGGCCGATGGCGTCGCCAAGATCGCCGGCACAGACCGCGTCATCCCGATCGCGAGGCTCGCGCGCGAGGCCTATACGCAGACACACCGCTTTAAAGGCGAGATTGAACCAGGCCTGATCGAGACTGGAACTTACGATCCGCCCGGCACGTTTTCGAACGCCTGCCATGTCGCCATTGTCGAGGTTGACGCGGATACCGGCCGCGTCGTGGTCGAACGTTATGTCGTGGCGGAGGACGCCGGCCGCCTGATCAATCCGATGATCGCCGAGGGCCAGGTGCACGGCGGCATCGCGCAGGGCATCGGCAACGCTCTGCTGGAGGAAATCATCTACGACGAGAACGGCAGCATTCTCACCGCCAACCTCGCCGACTACATGCCGCCCACCGCGCGCGAAATCCCGCCGATCGAGCTGCATCACATCGAGACGCCGAGCGTCAACTCGATCACTAAGGCTAAGGGGCTGGGCGAAGGCGGGACCATCGGCGCGCCAGCGGCGGTGCTCAATGCGATCAACGACGCTCTAGCGCCCTTCGGCGCGCAAATCGACGAGATGCCGGCAACCCCGCAGCGCATCCGCGCAGCGTTGCGCGCTTTAGGAAAGGCCGCATGACCGAGAAGACGGCCATCACGCTCACCATCAACGGCCGCGATCACGCCATCGAGGTCGAGCCACGCCGCATATTGGCCGACGCCATCCGCGAGGATTGCGGGCAGACTGGCACGCATCTTGGCTGCGAGCACGGTGTCTGCGGCGCATGCACCGTTATCGTCGACGGCGAACCGGTACGCTCTTGCCTGATGTTCGCTGTTCAGGCCGAGGGCAAGAAGATCCGGACCGTCGAGGGCCTAGCGCAGGGTGACAAGCTGCATCCGATGCAGCAAGCCTTTATGAACTATCACGGCCTGCAATGCGGCTTTTGCACGCCCGGCTTCTTGATGCTGGGGGTCGGCGTGCTAGAGCGCGAGCCCGACATTTGCGACGAGGAATTGCTCGACGTCCTGTCGTCCAACCTCTGCCGCTGCACCGGGTACCAGAACATCATCAAGGCCGTGCGCGCGGCTGCGAAGGAAATGCGCGGGCTATAAAATCTGGCTTTGCCTGGCCTGCACTCCCAAAAGACCTAGCTTGTTCGATCAAAGTTCGTGTTGTTGAAGTGCGAAAAGTCAAAGCTCGAAAAAGGCCAGCGAACGACAAAAATAAAATTATAAGCTTAGATCCAAGGTGGGCCGAACGGGACAGGTTGGTAGAGCGGCCATGGCGCCCGATTACGCGAAGCAGCCGGCGAGCCGCATCATTCCGCGTACGTCGGCGGCGTCGAGATTGTCGATGCGCTGGGCAAGCCCGATGATCTGCTCGGCCGTTGCGGGCTCGATCTTGGTCGCCAAACAGTCGCGCACCTTGACGAGATGTTCTGCCTCGCTGATCGGCGGCGTGCCCCACTTACCACGCGGCCCATTGCAGCGCGTCTCGAGCACTCGGCCTCCGTGAAGCACGACGCGCAGCAGCACGTGCATTTCCTCGAAACGACCAGGAATCGCGGGGTCGAGGTGCACTTCGAACTTGCCTAGCAGATTCTGTATGTCCGGCTTGGCGAGGCGCGCGTCGGTGAACGTGCGGATGCCTACCTTGCCGTCGAGCAGCGCGGCGGCCGCAGTGTATTGCAGCGAGAACTTACCCTCGAGGCCCTTCTTGGGCTTTGGCCGGTCGACATAGGCCATTACCGGCGCGGTCAACACGACGCGGTGAATGGCGCGCGCATCGGAAATCTTCGGGTGCAGTTCGAGTCCCGCGGCGATGCCGAAATGCGTCCCGAATTGACTTGGGAACATCTTAATCGCATAGCCGGGATCGACGATGCGGAACGGCGCGCGCCCGTAGTTCAGCATCTCCTCGATCTTGAAGCCGTCGTCGTAGAACGCCGGCACATAACCTTGGGCCGCTTCGAATACCGCCGTGTTGGCGCTAAAGTCGCGCGCGGCTAGGAGCGCGGACTCGAGTCCGAGTGCCGCGGCATGGCCGCAATGCGTCGACTTCGTCATGGTGCCGGCATTAGCCAGCACGCTGCCCGCCCGTGAGGCCGCGATGCCGATCGCGTTGGCGAGCTGAGCGAGATCGAGCTTCAGGAGGTGTCCGGCCGCGACCGCCGCACCGAGCGGACCAACGGCGCCGGGCGGATGAAAACGGCTGCTGCGCGCCTCGAATTGCCCAGAAGCTTGGCGAATCCAGCCCTGCATCTCCACGCCCTTGACCAGTGCGGTCAAAACCTCGCGGCCCGTCGAGCCACGGTGCTCCGCCAGCGCCAGCACGCCGGCGAGCGTGGTTGATAGCGCATGATTGGCCGGGCTCCACATCGGCTCAAAGTCGAGCACGTGCATGGCGGCGCCGTTGAGCGCCGTCGCCGACACCGTGTTGAGACGGAAGCCATTGCCGATCGCGGTCGCCTGCGCGGCGCCGCCCTGCTCCCGGTGGTGCGCCGCCAGGATCCGGATCGCTTCCTCTTCGGTGCCGGCTACGGCGATGGCGATGCCGTCAAGCACCAGCCGCCGCGCGGCCTCGATCGCGGGTGTGCCGAGATTTTCATAGGTGGTTGCGGCGATCCGTTCGCAGAGCCGCGTCGTCACCGCCATCGCAGAGTTACTGTCCGTCACTCGACCTTAAGGTTGGCGAACTTCACCACCTTGCCCCACTTCTCGGTTTCGGCGGTGATAAACTTGCCGAAGTTGGCAGGCGTCACCACCATCGGCATGCCGCCCAGCTCCTCGAGCTTCGCCTTCAGCTTGGGATCGGCAAGACCTGCATTAATCGCGCTGTTGAGCGTGTCGACAATTTCCTTCGGCGTGTTCTTCGGCGCGCCGATGCCGAACCATGCGAAGCCCTCATAACCCGGCACGATTTCGCCCACAGTGGGGACGTCCGGCAGCACCGTTGGCCGCGTCGCCGAGGTGACAGCCAAAGCGCGCAGCTTGCCGTCTTTGATAAAGGCCAGCGAGGAAGGCAACGGATTGAACGTAACCTGCACCTGGCCGCTGAGCAGATCTGGAAACTGGCTACCTTTATAGGGAACGTGAGTGAGCTTGATGCCGGTCATCATCTGGAACAGCTCGCCGAGCACATGGTTGGCGCTGCCGATGCCGGGCGACGACATGTTGATCTTGCCAGGATTAGCCTTTGCATAAGCAATAAACTCCGACAGCGTCTTTGCCGGCACCGCTGGGTTGACCATCATGACGGTCGGGACGGTGATGACCCCAGCGACGGGCGCAATGTCCTGCATAAAATTGAACTTGAGGTTCGTGTAAAGCGTGCCGTTGATGGCGTTGGTCTGCGTGACCCAAAGCAGCGTGTAACCATCGGCCGCCGCCTGCACCACGGTTTCGGCGGCGATATTCGTGCCGGCGCCCGCGCGATTTTCGACCACAAACTGCTGACCAAGTCGCTCCGACAACGATTGCGCGATCAACCGGGCGCATATGTCGGACGACGTGCCGGGTGGAAAGCCGACGATGATGCGCGCGGCCCGTGTCGGATAAGACTGCGCCCACCCCGTGCGCGAAAGAGCCGGGAGCGTGGCGACGCATGCCGCGAAACCAAGAAGAAAAGCTCTGCGGTGAAGGTTCATGACGTTCCTCTCCGATTTAGCGTGCGCAATCGCAGGAGGCAGGCCGGCGCAAAATACTAGCTTGGATCATTCGGTGAAAGAGTGCCTAGCGCCGAATGGTTGGCGAGGTCAGTACCTCGGGATTGACGACGTTGATGGGATGGCCGGCGCAATAGGACGTGATCTGGTCGAAGATGTCGGTGAATTGCGTTTCGTATTCGTCACGTGAAACGTAGCCGATATGCGGGGTGCACACGACGTTCGGCATGTTCAGGAGCGGATGGCTGGTGTCGTGCAACGGCTCCTCTTCATAGACGTCGACCGCGGCCATGCCGGGCCGGCCCGCCCTTAGCGCCGCAACCAAAGCGCCCGGTTCGATTAACGGCGCGCGGCTGGTATTCACAATCAACGCCGTAGGCTTCATGCGGGCTAGATCTGCGGCAGTGACGATGCCGCGCGTGGCATCGACAAGGCGCATGTGCAGTGAAATCACGTCGCATCGTTCGAAGAACGCCTGTTTGCTAGCAGCGGTGGCAAAGCCATCGCCGCGAGCTTTCGCCATCGTTGCCCCGCGTGCCCAGATCAGCACATCCATGCCGAAGGCACGGCCGTAACCCGCGACGGTGTGGCCGATCCGGCCATAGCCGAAAATTCCGAGGGTCTTGCCGCGCAGTGTTGAGCCCACGCCGATTTGCCAGCCGCCGGACTTTAGCGACGCCATCTGCTGTGGAATCTGCCGCACAGCGGCGAGAGTCAGGCCCCAGGTCAACTCGGCGGCGGCGTAGCAAGGCTCGCCGGGATGCTGACTGGAAGACACGACGATGCCGAGCCCCGTGCAGGTTCCGATGTCAATATGCGGATAGACACTGCGCTGGCTAATAAGCTTGAGCTTGGGCAAGCGCTCGAGCAACGGCTTGCAAATCTTCGTGCGCTCGCGGATCAGCACCAACATTTCGGTATCCCTGAGCCGGTCCGCCAGTTTATCGACGTCCTGGACGTGGTCGTTCCAGATCTTGACTTCATGGCCATCCAACCTGCGAAAGCATGCAAGGGTGCGGATCGTGTCGAAGTAATCATCCAGAATTGAGACTTTCATGAAGCCCTT